>Ga0116231_10013751_pt1 | contig 11193 bp, 10 predicted proteins | sample S1TSphgellanicum_2_FD_89695 | JGI IMG/M metagenome (GOLD analysis project Ga0116231, IMG submission 89695) | Host-associated microbial communities from peat moss isolated from Minnesota, USA - S1T2_Fd - Sphagnum magellanicum MG | ecosystem: Host-associated > Plants > Peat moss > Unclassified...
GCATTTTCCACCGCCAGCACCACGCTGCCGGAATCTTTCACAATAAACGCCACCTCCGCCGGCGCCGCGGTGAAATAGATGCCGGCCGGCACCGCCCCCACCATCATCGCCGCCAGATCCATTATCACCCATTCCGGACGGTTATAGGCCAGGATTGAGATTTTATCGCCCGGCATAACGCCCAGCGCCACCAGCCCCCGCGCCGCGCGCCGCACCTGAAGTTCAAACGCCGCCCAGCTCGTCGGCATCCAAGCGGTCTCTCCGCGCACAAAATACGCCGCCGCATCCGTCTCGCGCGCCGCCGTCGCCAAAAACCTCGCCGGCGTGGTGATGATTTTTTGTTCCGTTTCCATTCCCAACCTCTTTTGATTTTTATCTCATGAATGCAGCCCCAGCATTGCCCGCGCTTCCGCCGGCGATGCGATCTCCCGCCCCGCCTGGCGCGCGCAACCGGCCAAAGCCGCGATCAGCGCGCCATTATGTTCCGCCCGCGCGCCATCTGGCAAGTAAAACGTATCCTCCAGCCCGGTCCGCAGCATTCCGCCCAACTCCGCCGCCCGAAGATGCACCGGCCAAATTTCCGCGCGCCCGATCAGCGTCGCCTGCCACGCCGCCCCCGGCCGCGCATATTTCACGCACAACGCCAAAACATCCTCATCGACCGGCATGCCGGAGGCGACCCCCATCACAAAATTATACTGCGCGCCCGCCGCCATCCCGTTGCGCACATACATGTCAACGGACCGCACGATCCCCAGATCAAAACACTCGAATTCCGGCCGCGCCCCCACCGCCGCCATGGCGTCCAGCATGGTTTTTATTTTTGACACCGGATTATCAAACAGCATCGGCGGCCAGGCCCAATTACCGTCTTCCTTGATTTTCAGATAATTCAAACTCCCCGCATTACACGCCGCGATTTCCGGCCGAAGCGCCTGCATGCAACCCAGCGGCCCGGCAACATCCGGCCCCACCGTCCCGGTCGTCTGGTTCAGTATCACGCCCGGGCAAGCCGCCCGGATCGCCTCCGCGATCTCCGCCGCGACGGCAGACTCCCATGTCGGCAACATGCCCATGCCCGCCCTTTGGTCGCGGAAATGCACATGCATGATCGCCGCGCCCTCATCAAATGCTTGCCGCGCCGCCCTGGCCATTTCCTCAGGCGTCACCGGCACCTTATGCTGCGCCGGGTTGGTCAGCACGCCGTTCAGCGCGCAGGTCAGTATCGCCTTGTCGCTCATGGTCCGCTCCCTAACACCGCCAATAATTTTTTCGCCTTCACCTGCGCGCCGGCCGCGCCAAAAATTTCCGCCACCACGCCGTCCATTGCCGCCGGAATGCGCGTCTCAATTTTCATCGCCTCGATCACCGCCACCACGTCGCCCGTTTTCACGCTGGCGCCAGGCGCCAGAATCGAAACCAGCGTCCCCGCCACCGGCGCCAGAATTTTGGTCCCATCCGCCGCCGTCTCGACCCCCGCAAACGCCGCCTTCTCCTCAAACCGCCCAACAAACCCGTCCACCGCCAGGTACACAACCCCTGGCTCCCGCACCGCATGCGCCCACCCCAGCACGCCATCCCGCTCAAACCAGATTTTTACAGCATCCGCCTCGCGAATCCGAATTTTTGCAACCTGCTCGCCCAGCCGCACAGCGACCCCGCCATCCTCCATCACCACCGCCAACCTGAATTCGCAGGTCTTGCCCGTCCGCAGCGTCAGCGCGTATTCCGCCCCGCCGCGGTTCCAAAACCCCTTCCCGCCATGCGCAAAAATCGCCGCGGCCACCGCCAATGTTTTAAACGCCGGCGCCGTCTCCCGCAAAATATTTTCCCCGCCCCATTCATCAATCATGCCCGTATGCATGCGCGCGTCCCCAAATACCGCGCTCCGCAAGAGATCTTTCAAAAACCCCGCATTGCTCCGCAACCCCAGCAGCGGCGCCGCATCCAGCGCAAAAATCAACTTCCGCACCGCCTCCGCACGGTCCGCGCCATGCGCCACAAACTTCGCCACCATCGAATCATAATACGGCGAAACCCCGCTACCGCTCGCCACCCCCGCATCCACTCGAATCCCGGCCTCCGCCGGCTCAAAATACTTTATTTTTCCAATCTGCGGCGCAAATCCCTCATACGGGTCCTCGACGCACAACCGAGCTTCAATCGCATGCCCCAAAAATCTGATTTCCTCCTGCGTTAGAGGCAATCTTTCCCCATTCGCCACCCGCAACTGCCATGCCACCAAATCCAGCCCCGTCACGCATTCCGTCACCGGGTGCTCCACCTGCAGCCGCGTATTCATCTCCAGAAAATAAAATTCCTCGCCCTCGCCCAGAATAAACTCAACCGTCCCCGCCCCCACATAATTCACCGCCCGCGCCGCCGCCACCGCCGCCTTTGCCATGCGTGCGCGCAACACCGCGCCCACCACCGGGCTCGGCGATTCCTCGATCACTTTTTGCCGCCGCCTTTGCGCCGTGCAATCCCGCTCCCCCAGATGCACCACGTTGCCGTGCGAATCCCCAAACACCTGAAATTCGATATGCCGGCCCCGCTCAACCAGTTTCTCCAACATCAGCGTCCCATCACCAAACGCGGAAGCTGCCTCCCGCGCCGCCGATTCCATCGCCGCCGGCAGCTCCCCCGCCTCGCGCACCACCCGCATCCCGCGCCCGCCGCCCCCCGCCACCGCCTTCACCATCACCGGAAACCCCAAAGTTTCCGCCGCCGAAAAACTCGCCACCGCAAATCCCGGCACCACCGGCACGCCCGCTTCCACCATTCTGGCCTTCGCCCGCGCCTTATCCCCCATCACCCGAATCGTCTCGGCCGCCGGCCCCACAAACACCAGGCCCGCCTGCGCGCAGGCCTCCGCAAACTCCGCGTTCTCCGACAAAAACCCATACCCCGGATGCACCGCATCCGCCCCCGTCCGCCGCGCCGCGTCCAAAATCCCCTCGATCCGCAAATAAGATTCCGAAGCCGGCCCCGGCCCGATCCTCACCCCCTCATCCGCCAGGCGCACATGCATCGCCGCCTCATCCGCATCCGAAAACACCGCCACGGTTCTGTACCCCATCGCCCGCGCCGTCCGCACCACCCGGCACGCAATCTCCCCCCGATTCGCGATCAGAATTTTCGAAAACGCCATCAACCCGCATCCACCCAAGACGCCGCGCGCTTCTGCAAAAACGCCATCATCCCTTCCTCGCCCTCCTGGCCCCGCGCGGCGGTTGCAAAAATCCCCGCGGCCTCCTCGACAAGCGTCTCTGGCCGTTGCCACGCCGCGCGCCGGACCAAATTTTTCGTCGCCGCCAGCGCCCCCGGCGGAGATTTCTTCAACGCCCGCAAAACATCTTCCACGCAAGCCTCGAGCGCCGCTTCATCCGCCGCCACCTCATGCACCAGCCCCACCGCGTGCGCCTGCGCGCCCGTCAAAACCGCCGCCGTCAGCGCCAAAAAATTCGCGGTGGAAAATCCCAGCCGCGCCACCAAAAACGGCGCAATCTGCGCCGGCACCAGCCCCAGAGTCGTCTCGCTCAGCCGGAATTTTGCCCCCGCATGCGCCACCGCCACATCCGCCACACACGCCAGCCCAAACCCGCCCCCCATCACCGCCCCCTCCAGCACCGCCACCACCGGCTTGGCCGATTCCGCAAAATCCGCGCACAACAAACCAAATTTCGCATTCATCTCCGCAATCGCATCACCCCCCTCCGCCCCCGCCCCCCGCGCCGCCGCCATGTCAGAGATATCGCCTCCGGAACAAAAATTCCCCTCCGCCCCCCGCAGCAAAATCACCCGCACCGCCTCATCCGCCAACGCCGCCTCCAGCGCCGCCCGCAGCTCCCCCACCATCACCAAACTCATCGCGTTTTTTCGCGCCGGCCGGTTCAGCGTCACGCGGCAAACGCCGCGCGCCACCGCCACCGCGATCGCCTCAAAACTCATTTCCCTTTACCAGGCAGCGTGCCCTCCAACTTCGCGATAATCCCCAGCATAATCTCATCCGCCCCGCCGCCAATCGAAACCAGCCTGCCATCCCGCCACGCCCGGCTGATCGGATTCTCCAGCGTATATCCCATCCCGCCCCAAAACTGCAGGCAAGAATCCGCAATCTCCCTTGACAGCCTGCCACACTTCAACTTCGCCATGGAAGCCAGCCGAGTCACATCCTTCCCCGACGTATAATCATTCACCGCCGCATAAGTCAGAGCCCGCAGGCACTCAACCTCCGTCCGCAATTCCGCCAGCCGGAAATGCACATACTGATTATCGAGAATCGGCTTCCCAAACGTTTTTCGCGCGCGGGTATATTCAATCGTCTGGTCGATCATCCTGTCCAGCGTCCGCAACGAATTCGCCGCCGCCCACAGCCGCTCTTCCTGAAATTGCAGCATCTGAAACGTAAATCCCAAACCCTCCTGCCCGATCACGTTTTTTACCGGCACCCGCACATCATCAAAAAACAACTGCGCCGTGTCGGAAGAATGCATCCCGATCTTGCTAATCTTCTGCCGCGTAATCCCCTTCGCATTCATCGGCACCATAATCAGCGACTTGTTCTTATGCGCCGCCCCCTCCGACGTATTCGCCAGCAAACAACACCAATCCGCCATCATCCCATTGGTGATCCACATTTTCGAGCCATTGATCACATAATCCCCGCCATCCTTCTTCGCCGTCGTCTTCACCGCGGCCACATCAGAGCCACCCCCCGGCTCACTCACCCCCACGCACCCCACCACATCCCCCGCAATCGCCGGCGCCAAAAACTCCCGCCGCAGCTCATCACTCCCAAACCTCGCAAGCGCCGGCGTGCACATATCCGTATGCACCCCAATCGCCATCGGCACCGCCCCACAGTCGCAATCCCCCAGCGCCTCCGCCATCACCGCCGAATACGAAAAATCCAGCCCCAGCCCCCCATATTCCTCAGGATACTTCACCCCCAACAGCCCCAACGCCCCCAGCTTCTTGAATAACTCATGCGACGGAAACTGCTCCGCCTTCTCCCACTCATCCACAAACGGATTAATCTCCTCCGCCACAAACCGGCTCACCGTCTCCGCCAGCTGCCGGTGCTCTATGGACTTCAACATTTTTGACTCCTCCCTCAAAACCGATTCACACCAAAAGTCGAAGGCCGCAGCACCCGCCGCGCGCCCTCCGCCACCGTATCCAAACAAAAACCCAGAATTTTTCTTGTATCTCTGGGATCAATCAACCCATCATCCCAAAGCCGCGCGGTCCCAAACAGCGCCCGGCTCTCATTGTCCAACCGCAGCTTCATCCCCTCTGACATCTTCGCCAGCGCCGCCTCATCCAGCCCGCCGCCCGCCCGCTCAAACTTGTTCCGGGTCACAATCTCCATCACCTTCGCCGCCTGCGCCCCGCCCATCACCGCCGTCCGCGCGCTGGGCCAGGAAAAAATAAAATCCGGGTCAAACCCCCGCCCGCACATCCCATAATTCCCCGCCCCAAAACTCCCGCCGATCACAACCGTCAGCTTCGGCACCCGCGCGCACGCGACCGCCTGAATCATCTTCGACCCATGCTTAATCGCCCCCGCCCGCTCCGCCTCCGCCCCCACCATATACCCCGTGGTATTCTGCAAAAACACCAGTGCGGTGCCCGTCTGATCGCAAGTCTGAATAAACTGCGCCACCTTCACCGACCCCTGCGGCTGGATCGCCCCGTTATTCGCAATCACCCCCACATGATGCCCGCAGATTTTCCCAAACCCGCAAATCATATCCGCGCCAAACCCGGCCTTATACTCCAGAAAATCAGACCCATCCAAAACCCGCGCCAAAATTTCACGCATATCGATCGGCAATTTCTCATCCGCCGGCACCACCCCCAATAATTCTTCCTCATCAAACACCGGCTCCACGCCAGCACCAGAAACACCCTCATCCCATTTCAGCGCCGCAAAAATCTCCCGCGCCATCGCCAGCGCATGCGCATCATCCTCGGCCAAAAACTCCCCCAGCCCCGTCACCTCCGCATGCAATTCCGCCCCGCCCAATTCCTCATCGGTGGCGTCCTCCCCAATCGCCGCCTTCACCAGCGGCGGCCCCGCCAGAAAAATCTTGCTCTTCCCCCTCACCAGCACCACCACATCCGAAAGCCCCGGCAAATACGCCCCCCCGGCCGTCGAAGACCCATGCACCACCGCCACCTGCAGAATCCCCGCCGCGGAAAGCCGCGCCTGATTCGCAAAACTCCTGCCGCCCTCAACAAAAATCTCGCTCTGATAGAGCAAATTCGCCCCCCCGCTCTCCACCAGATAGATCAGCGGCAGCTTCTGCTTCATCGCAATTTCTTGGGCGCGCAGCATCTTCCGCAACCCCATCGGCGCCACCGTCCCCCCCTTCAGCGCCGAATCATTCGCCGCAATAACGCACCGTTTTCCGCCCACAAACCCAATCCCATGAATCCCACCACCCCCCAGCACTGTCCGCTTCCCATCATCATCATGCATCGCGTACCCCGCCAGCGTCGCCAGCTCCACAAACGGCGAGCCCCGGTCCAGCAGCCGCGCCACCCGCTCCCGCGGCAATAACTGTCCCCGCCGCGCAAATTTTTCCGCCTCCGCCGCGGACCCCTCGACAACCTTCCGCTCCAGCCCTCGAAACTCTTCAACCAGCGCCGTCATCCGCGCCTTGTTTTCAACAAACGCCGCACCCGAAGACTCAATCCGGGACTCCAGCACGCTCACAACAAAACATCCGGCACGCGCGCGCGATGAAACCCCTCATAAGCCGGCGCCCGCGCCTTGCCCGGCAACGGAAAACTCGCATCCCCCAGCGTCGATCCGCCATCGATATTCAGCACCGTCCCCGTCACAAACCTCGCAGCCGGGCTCAGCAAAAAACAAATCGCCCCGCTCACCTCCGCCTCCAGCCCCAGCCGGCGCATCGGCACATGTTTCGTCAGCCCCTGAATAATCGGCTTCATCGCCGGCGGATAAGCATCCATCCCCGAAGACGCAATCCACCCCGGCGCCACCGCATTCACCCGGACCCCCGCATGCGCCCATTCAAACGCCGCCGTCATCGTCAAATTCGCCATCCCCGCCCGCGCCGCCCCCGAATGCCCCATCCCCGGCATCCCCCGATGCATCGCCGCCAGCATATTCACAATCGCGCCGCCATGTTTTTGCATCGATGCCGTAAAAACCTCGCGCATCAGCAAAAACCCCCCGGTCAAATTCGTCGCCACCACCGCCTCAAACCCTTTTTTAGAAATCGTCTCCAGCGGCGCCGGAAACTGCCCCCCCGCATTATTCACCAAACAATGCACCGCCCCATGCCGCGCCACCACATCCCCCACCGCCGCCCGCACCGCCTCCTCATCGCGAATATCCAGCGCCACCGCCTCCGCCCGCCCGCCATCCTCCGCAATTTCCCCAACCACCGCCTCAAGTTTTTCGATTTTCCGCCCCACAACCACCACAACCGCCCCCAGCGCCGCCAATTCATGCGCCACGCACCGCCCAATCCCGCTGCCGCCGCCGGTCACCACCGCCACCTGGCCCGCAAACAACCCATCCGTAAAAACCGAATCATACCCATTCATTTTTGTCATCGGGTAACCCGTTTCCGTTTGACACCACCTTGCCGCTGATTTACCTTAACGTCAACCACTTTCTGCCCGAGGAACCCGTATGTCCATCGAAGCCGCGCGCAAAGCCATCACCGAAAAAGTCGGCACCGATTCCGGCCTCGAAGCAACTTTAAAATTCGACTGCGGCGCCGACGGCGCCATCTATATCGACGGCAAAGCCACCCCCAACACCGTCACCGATTCCACCGCCCAAGCGGACTGCACCATCGCCGTCACCCTCGCCAACCTGGAAGCGATGATCGCCGGCGACCTGCAGCCCACCACCGCCTTCATGTCCGGCAAACTGCAAGTGGATGGCGACATCGCCATCGCGATGCGGCTTTCCAGAGTGCTTTAAGAAAGAAGTTACTTTTTTGAAAAAAAGTAACCAAAAAACTTTTGTGCGCGGGCAGCGCAACGCCGGTGTCTCTTTAACGCCCCCGACAGGGGCGTTAAAGAGACACAGGAGCAGCCCGGGCCCGCACGCAAAAGTTTTTGCGCGCTTTTTTCAAAAAGCGCTTCTTCCTTAATGCACGCTCAAGCACAATCCTTCCTCGCCTCCCACCGCCACGACCCCGGCGGTGACCTTTTCGGCATCGCCGAAATCGCCGCCGAATTCGGCATTTCCACCCGCACCATCCGCTTCTACGAGACCAAGGGCCTGCTCTCCCCCCGCCGCATCAACGGCGCCCGCGTCCTCACCCGGCGGGACCGCGCCCGTCTCATTCTCATCCTCCGCGCGAAAGCCATCGGCTCCTCCCTCGCCGAGATCAAGCAATACCTGGACCTCTACGGCGCCCACGGCGAAGGCCGCGCCACGCAACTCAAATTCGTCATCGACCGCACCGAGGCCGCGATAGCCGACCTCGAATCCAGGCGCGCCCACATCGAAACCACCCTCGCGGAACTGCGCCTCATCAACCGCATCAGCCGCAAAACATTCGCCGCCCTGAAGGACAAACAGCTCAAAACCTAAAAAACCGCTTCGCCCTGCCCCGCCTCCCGCCCGCTGGACGCCGCCATCGCCCGCTGGCACAACGCCTAAAATTTCCGGATCAGCCCCATGCTCGAACGCACCCTCTTCGAAAACCCGCTGCCCGGCGTCCCGCACATCGACAGCCCATTTTTTCAGAACCTCTTCCCCCCCGGCACGGACCCAGAACTCCTGCGCATCGCCACCGACCTGCGCGACCACGGTTTTGCCGTCCTGGACTTCCCGGACCCCGATTTTTCCGCCCTCGCCGCCCGCATCCCCCAGGCCCTGCACGACCAATACGACTGGCCGTACTGGCGCACCGCCCCCAAAACCTTCAACGCCCGCATCCAGGACGCCTGGCAATCCAACCCGGACGTCAAGCGCCTCGCCACCAACCCGCACATCATCGCCCTCCTCACCGCCCTCTACGGCCGCCCCGCCTTCCCCTTCCAAACCCTCAATTTCTGCGTCGGCAGCCAGCAAAAACCGCATTCCGACAGTGTCCATTTCAGCGCCTTCCCCGCCCATTTCATGTGCGGCGTCTGGGTCGCGCTGGAGGATGTGGACGACTCCAACGGCCCGCTCCTCTACTACCCCGGCAGCCACCAATGGCCGATCTACACCAACGAGCATATCGGCCTGAACGCCACCACCACGCCGGCCGCGGAAACCTACGCCGCCTATGAGCGCATGTGGCAAAACCTCGCCGCCGCCAAAAACGCCCCCGCCGCGCGCTTCCACGCCAAAAAAGGCCAGGCCATCATCTGGTCCGCCAACCTCCTCCACGGCGGGGACGACCACCACGACCCAAACCGCACGCGCTGGAGCCAGGTCACGCATTATTATTTTGAAGGCTGCGCCTACCACACCCCCCTGCTCTCCGCCCCCTACAGCGGCAGCATTTTTTTCCGCGAGCCCATCAACATCGCCACCGGCCGCCCTGTCGCTAACGAAGTCAGTGGAGTCCCCACCCCCAAAAATTTCGTCCGCCTCACCGTCCCCCCCGCCTTCCGCCCAACCCGCCTGCAGCGCCTTAAAACCCGCCTCCGCCGCCTGCTGCCCGCCGCAACCTAACCCGCGCACCATCCGCCCCTTGTGCTGCACCGCAGCATAACCCATATTCCCCCTACCCAGATTATCCACAAATCATCGCGCCCGGCGTCACGCCCGGTCCGCCTCCCGCCGCCATCCCTCCAAAAAAATCCTGGGCGCTCCGCAGGCGGCCCCGGAGGTCAAAGCCCCGCGCCCGCGCATAAGCTGACCAGGATCTCAACCAGCTAGGACTAACCATGAACGCCATCCTCTCCGAGAAAATGCAGAAAGCCACGCAGCTCACCCGCGCCGGCCGCCTGAAAGAGGCCCTCGCCCTGCTGCGCGGCCCCGACGCCCCGCCGGCTGCGCCCAAACCCAACCTGCTGGACCGCCTGGCCGCCTTCACCCGCCGCGCCCCCGCCCCCACGCCCACCCAGTCCCCCCGCCACGCCCCGCCGCACGCGCCCGGCGGCCGCTTCGAGCCCCGCAATTTCACCTCCGAACACGGCACCCGCGCCTACAAACTCTTCATCCCCACGGGCTACCACGGCCAGCCCGTGCCCCTGGTCGTCATGCTGCACGGCTGCACCCAATCGCCGGACGACTTTGCCGCCGGCACCCGCATGAACGAACTCGCCGAGGCCCACACCTTCCTCGCCGCCTACCCGGCGCAAAGCAAAACCGCCAACATTCAAAAATGCTGGAACTGGTTCAACCCCGCCGACCAATCCCGCGGCGCCGGCGAGCCCGCCATCATCGCCGGCATCACCCGCCACATCGCCGCCGAATTCGCCGTCAACCCGAAACAAATTTTCGCCGCCGGCCTCTCCGCCGGCGGCGCCATGGCCGCCACCCTCGGCGCCACCTACCCGGACCTGTTCGCCGCCATCGGCGTCCATTCCGGCCTCGCCTGCGGCGCCGCCTCCGACATGCCATCCGCCTTCACGGCCATGAGCCTCGGCGCCAAACCCGCGAAGCCGGACGCCCAACCCATTCCCACCATCGTCTTCCACGGCGACAAAGACCACACCGTCAACCCCGCCAACGCCGAGCAAGTCATCGCCCAGTCCCAAGCCGGCCAAACTTTCACAACCCAAACAACCGAAACCCCCGCCTACACCCGCACCATCCAAACCGGCCCCAACGGCGCCCCCATCCTCGAAAAATGGATTCTTCACGGCGCCGGCCACGCCTGGTCCGGCGGCAGCCCCGCCGGCACCTTCACCAGCCCCAAAGGCCCTGACGCCAGTAAGGAAATGCTCAGGTTTTTCCTCCAAGCAAAGTAATAAGAAAGAAGCGCTTTTTTGAAAAAAAGCGCGCAAAAAACTTTTATTTCCCCCGGATTTTGAGCGGCCATCGTTTGGCCGCTCACCCGCCCGCGCCCCGTCATGCCAGCGCATGCTGGCATCCACGACTTTCCCACCGCGAAATGAGCCCCACCCTATTTGCCGCCAATATCCGGCAAATACTTCGGCCCCTCCTCCACAAAATACGCCCGTATCGTCCCCACCGCCGGCATCAGCCGCCGCGGCCGCAAATGCACCACGCACCACTGCCGCACAATCGGCAGCCCC
>Ga0116231_10013752_pt1 | contig 11192 bp, 12 predicted proteins | sample S1TSphgellanicum_2_FD_89695 | JGI IMG/M metagenome (GOLD analysis project Ga0116231, IMG submission 89695) | Host-associated microbial communities from peat moss isolated from Minnesota, USA - S1T2_Fd - Sphagnum magellanicum MG | ecosystem: Host-associated > Plants > Peat moss > Unclassified...
AGAGGCACGCCGAGAGGCTGTCCTTCGCCGCACACGATGTCGGCGCCGAGGGGGCCGTGGCCTGGCGTGCCCCACTCTCCCGGCGGCTTGAGCAACCCCAAGGAGGTGGGGTTGACCACGGCGATCACCAGCATCTTGTTGGCATGCGCCCAATCGGTGAGCACATCGACATCTTCGAGATTGCCGAAGAAATTCGGCTGCTGAATCACCAACGCCGTATGGTCGCTGCTCGAACGCTGCAGCGCCTCCAGCGGGACGCGGCCGCTGGCATCGAAGTCGACGAAATCGAAGCCCACATCCTGGTTGCCCGCGATGGTTTGCGCCACTTGGGCGTAGATCGGATTGACGCTGCGCGGCACGAGGACGCGCCGCGAATGCGCGACTCGGTTGGCACGTATCGCCATCAGACAAGCTTCGGCCAGGGCCGATGCGCCGTCGTATACGGACGCATTCGACACCTCCATGCCGGTCAAGGCACAAATCATCGATTGATATTCATAGATCAACTGCAGCGTGCCTTGGCTGGCTTCCGCCTGATAAGGCGTGTAGGCGGAGTAGAATTCGCCGCGCGTCGTGATCGCCCACACCGGTGCCGGGATGTGATGCTCATAGGCGCCGGCGCCGATGAAGTTGAGCGGCCTGCCGTCCAACGCGGCTCGATCGCTCATCAGACGCGTGATCTCCATTTCCTTGAGCGCCGGCGGCACGTTCAAGGGGCCCGCGCGCAAGTCCTTCGGAATCTCATCGAACAGGTCGTCGATCGATTGCACGCCGATGACGGCCAGCATGCGTGCGATGTCCTCGCTGGTGTGCGGTATGAACGCCATCGAACCTCCTACTTTGCCTCAGCCAGGAAACGCTCATACGCAGCGGCATTCATGAGCGCAGCCGTATCGGCGCTCGTCTCCAGGCGGAACAGCCACCCCTCACCGTACGGATCCTCGTTGAGCAATTCAGGCTTGTCGGTGAGTAGCGGGTTGCCCGCCGACACCGTCCCGGCAAGCGGGCTGTACACATCCGAGGCGGCTTTCACCGATTCGACCACCGCGCACGCTTCGCCGGCTTCCAAGGCGCGGCCCTGGGTTGGCACCTCCACGAACACCAGATCGCCGAGCGCCTCCTGCGCATGGTCGGTGATACCGATCTCCACCCCACCCGTCTTGAGCTGGCGAACCCATTCGTGGCTCTTGGTGTAATACAAATCGGTCGGTATGTTGCTCACTTGAAGATGACCTCTTGTCTGGATTTAGGTTTCGATCATGGCCTTGCCGTGCCGCACGAACGGCGTCTTGACGACACGCGCTGCGTGCAGCTTTCCACGGATCTCCACGTGCACCGACGCGCCGGTCGCCTGCGGAACGCGCGCGAGGCCGATGGAGCGGTTCAAGGTCGGCGAGAAGGTGCCGCTCGTGACCATGCCGTCAGCGACTCCCGGCGCGGCCACCCTCTGGTGACTGCGCAACACGCCGCGCTCTTCGAGCAGCAGTCCCACTAATCGATCACAGCCCTCGCGGCGCGCAGCGAGCAACGCGTCGCGTCCGATGAAATCCCGATCTCGAGGCTCGAACGCGACGCTCCAGGCGAGACCCGATTCGAGCGGATGGTGTCGTTCGTCCATGTCGTTTCCATAAAGATTCATTCCGGCCTCCAGGCGCAGCGTGTCGCGCGCGCCGAGCCCTGCCGGTTTCACACCGCTCTCGTCGAGGCGGTGCCAAGCATCGACGGCGTCGCATGCCGGTATCATGATTTCGAAGCCATCCTCGCCCGTGTAGCCGGTGCGCGCCACGAACCATGATCCAAAGGGTGCGGCGTGGAAGGGCTTGATCTCGAGTGCCGCGGGTTGCTGCGTGCGCGCGAGCAGACCCGCCGCCTTGACGCGTGCCTCCGGACCTTGCACGGCAATCATGCATAGATCCGTGCGCTCCAGCACATCGACGTCGAAGGGCGCCGCGTGTGTGCGTATCCAGGCGAGGTCCTTGTCGCGCGTTCCGGCGTTGACCACCAGCCGGAACCAGGTGTCCGCGACGAAATAAACGATCAAATCGTCGATCACGCCGCCGTCGGGATTGAGCATGCACGTATAAAGCGCCTTGCCCGGTTCGTTGAGGCGCGCCACATCGTTGGCCAGCAGCAGCCGCAGATATTCCCGCGATCGGCCTCCGGTCAGATCGAGGACCGCCATGTGGGAAACGTCGAACATGCCTGCCTCGCGGCGCACCGCATGATGCTCATCGATTTGCGAACCATAATGCAGCGGCATGTCCCAGCCGCCAAAATCGACGATTTTGGCGCCATGATCCAAGTGCGATGCATATAGAGGAGTCTTCAGGCCCATGGCAAACTCAACGTTGAAAACAAAGAAACGAGCACTCCGGTGCCTTCGCCCCTCTGTCCTTCAACCTGAGAGATATGGGCGCTCTGCGATCGAGCGCTGCTCCCCTTCGGTGGACCGTAACGGCATTTAAATGCGCGACGCGGCCGCTCTCCAGAGATCGCTAGAGACTGCCGTTCGTGTGCCTGAGCGTTTCCGGGCGGTTGCGCCTTCGGCGGTCCTCGAATGCAGGACTCTCTCCAGACAGCTCTTGTCGCGATGCTGGCATCATACCTAAAAGCGGGCACAATTCCTCATCCGCCGGACTTTTTCACCTGCCACCCCAATTTGAGCAGTTCCGCAACAATGACGTCGCGGTGCTCGCCCTGAATCTCGATGACGCCGTCGCGCAGCGTGCCGCCGGAACCACAACGCTTTTTGAGCTTCGCCGCCAGCTCCACCAGCTCGGCTTGGCGTAATGGCAGGCCACTGACCGTGGTGACGCCGCGGCCGGCCCGGCCCTTGGTCTCGCGGCCGACCCGCACGCTCGCGGGTTTTGCCGCTCCCGGTGCGTTCCGAGGACACACGCACTCTCGGACGGCGCGGCGGCAATTCGGGCACAAGGTCCCGATGCCGGTCGAATAGACTATTTTTGCAGTCATATGGGTATTATGCAGCCTCAAGGATTGCCAAGCAGATGACATCCGGCACACTCGAATTCGAAGGCACTCACTACCTCGACGGCATCGCTTCCGACCCGCAAGCGTTGGGGTGGATGCGCGGCGCGCCTCCCCCCGACCACAAGCGCATCCGCTTCCGCGATGATAGGTTCCTCGACTTTCCCGAGATCCGATGGAGCCTGTCGCACCTGCGAGAGTTGCTGCCGACCGTACCCGTGTGGCGCGGCAGCGGCACCCCAAGCGATCTGGGCGCACTGACCGAGAGCACCATGGCGCCCATCGACGCGCTCACCTTCGAGGATCTCAATGGGCGGCGGCTCGATTGGGTGCAATCTCTGCTCGACACCTATACCGACGGCATCGTGGTCCTGCACCGGGGACGGCGTATCTACGAGCGTTACTTCGGCGCACTGCAGCCGCACGGCACTCACGCATGCTTCTCCATCACCAAGTCATATGCGGCAACCATGGCCGCGACGCTGTTGCATGAGGGTGTGCTCGATGAGACCAAACTCGTGCCCTACTACATCGAGGAATTACGCGGCAGCGCGTTCGCGGACGCGAGCTTGCGCCAAGTACTCGACATGCAGGTCGGGATCGAGTACTCGGAGGTCTACGCGGACCCTAAGGCGCAGTTCTGGACATATGGTCGTGCCGGCGGATTGCGGCCGAGCCCATCAGGCTACACCGGGCCGGATCATCACTATGCTTTCCTGCCGACGTTGCGCAAGCACGGCGAGCACGGCACGGCGTTCGACTACAAGACAGTGAACACCGAGGTACTTTGCTGGATCATGGCGCGTGTCACCGGCGTTCCGCTGGCTAGGGGTTTGAGCGACCGGATCTGGTCGCAGCTCGGTTGCGAAGAAGACGCCTATGTCGCGGTGGATTCCATCGGGGTGGCCACGGGCGGCGCGGGCTTGAGCGCAAACTTGCGCGACGTGGCGCGCTTCGGTGAACTCATGCGCTGCGAGGGCAGCTTCCGCGGCAAGCAGGTGATCCCTGCCGCGGTGGTTGCCGACATTCGCAGCGGGGGCGACGCCGGCAAATTCGCCAAGGCCGGCTATCAGCTTCTGCCCGGCTACTCGTACCGCAACATGTGGTGGGTCGGGCCGCCGGAACTCGGCATCTACGAAGGCCGCGGTATTCACGGCCAGAGACTTTATATAGCACCGAAGTCCGAACTGGTGATCGCACGGTTTGCGTCCCATCCCATCGCCTCGAGCGCCGCCAACGATTCCGTTACCCTGCCGGCCTTCGCCGCGCTTGGCCGCCTGTTATAATCCGGGAATGAGATCTCGAAGGCATTCCCTGGCTGTCAAAGTCGGTTCTGTTTCCATCGGCGGCAATTCACCCATCGTCGTACAGTCCATGACGAACACGGATACCGCCAACATCGAAGCCACCGTGGCACAAGTGAAGGCCCTGGCTCGCGCCGGATCGGAACTGGTTCGTGTCACCGTCAATAACGACGAGTCGGCTGCCGCCGTCCCGCATATCCGCGAACGCCTCGATGCGATGGGGATCACCACACCCCTCGTGGGCGACTTCCATTTCAACGGTCACAAGCTGCTCAAAGCCCACCCTGCTTGCGCCGAGGCGCTTGCCAAGCTGCGGATCAATCCCGGCAACGTCGGGCGCGGCTCCAAGCGCGATCCGCAGTTTGCCGAGATGATCGAAACGGCGATGCGTTACGCGAGACCGGTGCGCATCGGTGTCAACTGGGGCAGTCTCGACCAGGATCTGCTCACGCGCATGATGGACGAGAATTCGAGGCTGCCGGCACCCTTGGCGGCCATTGACGTGATGCGCGAAGCCATCGTCGTGTCGGCTCTGGACAGCGCCAAGCGTGCCGAGGAACTGGGCCTTCGGGCCGACATGATCGTCATCAGCGCCAAAGTGAGCGGCGTGCAAGATTTGATTTCGGTCTATCGCAACCTGGCTGCACGTTGCGCCTATCCGTTGCACCTGGGGTTGACCGAGGCCGGCATGGGCAGCAAAGGCATCGTGGCCTCCACCGCCGCCATGGCGGTGCTGCTTCAGGAAGGCATCGGCGACACGATACGCGTGTCTTTGACTCCCGAACCCAACGGCGATCGCACCCAGGAGGTGATCGTCGCGCAGGAAATCCTCCAGACCATGGGGCTGCGTGCCTTCACCCCGATGGTCGTCGCATGTCCCGGCTGCGGCCGCACGACCAGCACGTATTTCCAAGAACTCGCGCAGAAGATCCAAAGCCACATCCGCCACCGCATGCCGGAATGGCGTAAGCAGCGTATCGGGGTCGCCGACATGACGGTCGCGGTCATGGGTTGCGTGGTCAACGGTCCCGGCGAGAGCAAGCACGCCAATATCGGCATCAGCCTGCCCGGCACCGGCGAATATCCAGTCGCGCCGGTCTACGAAGACGGCGCCAAGACCGTGACCCTGAAAGGCGATCGCATCGCCGAGGAGTTTCAGGATTTGGTGGAGCGCTACATCGAGCGCACCTATGCCAGGACTTCCGAGATCGCGCAGTGAAGAAGCCACTGGCGGCTGGTAAATGCGCGCCCTGCGAGGGCGGCGTACCGCCATTGACGGCCGCCCGGGCCAAGCTGTTGGCCAAGCAACTGCATCGTGATTGGCGCATTGCGCCAGATTCGAAGAGCCTGACGCGCGCGCTGAAGTTCAAGGATTTCTATCGCACGATGAGCTTCGTCAACGCGCTGGCGCATATCGCCAACAGCGAAGATCATCATCCGGATTTGCAGATAGGCTACGACTACTGCCGCGTGACCTTTGCCACGCATTCCATCGGCGGGCTGTCGGTCAACGACTTCATCTGCGCGGCCAAGCTCGACGCACTCTAGCCGGCGGCCAGTATTTCGTGATGTACAGCGGGCCATTCCACCAACGAGGGTGAGAGTCAGCAGGGTACGAACTGCGCATTTTCGTTCCCGCCTGCTGACTCTCACCCTCTGATGATGGCGGGCAGATCGCCGCTCAGACCCAACGCGTGGCGCGCCAGGCGTCGCTTGACGGCGCGCGAGCGCTCCACCGCGCCCATGCCGAACTTGCGCGCAGCCACGACAGGGCCGCGGGAGTACGAAAACAGCCGCTCCAATGCGTCGAGCCCTGCGCCCGCCAGGAAGTTCTCGCTGCGCCGCCACCGTTCGTAGCGCCTCAGTACTTTCATATCGCCGAAACTGGCGGGGCTGCCGCAATCCTCGAGCACCTGTGCGAGCGTCGCGCAGTCGAGCAGTCCGAGGTTCAAACCCTGTCCGGCAAGCGGGTGCACGACATGAGCGGCATCGCCGAGCAGCACCGCGCGCGGCTTGGCGTAGGCGACGGCATACTGCAGCTTGAGCATGAAGGCGGCAAGCGGTGCCGTGAGCGTGCAATCTCCCAGCACCTCGCCGCTGGCGGCCGTCAGCGCCGCGCCGAAGCTCTTGGCGTCGAGCGCGCGCAGACGCACAGCCTCGGTGCGCTCGGTGCTCCATACGATCGAGCAGCGGCCATCGGAGAGCGGCAGGAACGCCAGCGGACCGGTGGGTAGGAAGCGCTGCCACGCGGTATCCGCATGTGGAAGCGCGGTGCACACGTGTGTGACCAGCGCGTCTTGATCATAGACATGTCCCGCAGTTTCGATTGCCAGCAGCTGCCGGGCTTTCGACTCGGTGCCATCGGCCCCGACGATGAGCGTGGCGCGCAATTCCCGGCCGTCCTCGAGCCCCACGCGCATCGCATCATGGCCTTCCATGATGGAACTCAACGAAGCCTCGATCGGCACGGCGCCAAGCGCTCGGGCGCGCTGCAGCGCCTGCCATTGCAACACGTGACCGTCGACGATACAGCCCAAATTCGGCTCGCCGATATCGGCGCAGTCGAAGCTCACGTAGCTTGGTGTTGGAGCCGGGTCTTGTGCATCCCACACGCGCATTCGTTCGAACGGATTCACGCGCGACGCCGGCAGGGCGTCCCAGATGCCGCACAACTTCAGCACCCGTTCCGAGGCTCGGCTCACGGCGAAGACACGAAGATCCCAGTCCGATTCCGGCGGCGGCATTTGCATGAAGCGATCGGCGATCAACGCGACGCGCAAAGACGAGCCGCGGCCTTGACGCAACAGCAGGCAGGCCATGACGGCGCCGACGACGCCGGCACCGATCACGATTACGTCGAATTCTCGCGCGTTGGATTTCATAGGGTTCGATTTCATCGCAACGCAGCGCTGCCCCGCGACAGGGGCACCCCGCGCGCCAGTTTGGGCACCCGCCCGGTGGCGCCCGTGCTCAACCGCGACAGTGCGGCCTTGGCGGGCGGTGCCAGGTCGAAAGCCAGTAACCCTAAGTTGCGCAGTGCACGCACCGATCTCAAAGTATTCGAGAAGGTTCTCACCAGCATGTCGGTGAAGGCGATGACGCCGTCCCGATCGGCCGAGCGCCACGCATCGTATTCGACCAACAAGCCGCGCTCGCCAGGATCGAACGGCATCCTCCTCAAGCGTTCGGCGATGAGTTCGGCCAGGCTCGCGACATCACGCAAACCGAGGTTGAAGCCCATTCCGGCAACAGGATGCAAAGCTTGCGCCGCGTTGCCGATGATGGCGCAGCGCGGCGCGCTGGTGCGCTGCGCACGGCTCAAGCGCAGGGGATAGGCATTGCGCCGGCCGATTTTGATGAGCCGGCCGAGCCTGAAGCCGAAGCGACGCTGTACCTCCGCGAGAAACTCCTCGTCCGACCATGCCATGGCCGTGGGCACGGCTTCATTCTTCAAGGTGACGACCAAGGAACATCGCCCATCTTCCAGCGGCAGCAGCGCCAGCGGACCGTCGGCCGTGAAGCGCTCGTAGGCCACATGCTCATGAAAATTCTTCGGCAGCACGGTGCTGATCACCGCGGTCTGGTGGTAGTCGCGGCTCTCCGCGGAGACGCCGAGCGCTTCGCGCACCGCAGAGTCGATGCCATCGGCGGCCACCAGCAGTTTCGCCTCGACACTGATCCTCTCACCGCCCGCTTCGACCAGCAGTCTGGCCGCATCCTGTCCGGCTTCGACCTCCACCACGCGACCGGGACAGATGATTAGCGGCGCGGCCGGCATAGGCGCGGCCTGCATAGGCGCGGCCTGCAGCTGCGTCCATAGTGCCAGGCCGAGTGCACGGTTGGGAACCAAGTATCCCAGCGCATCGAGGCCCAACTCCTCGGCCTCGATGCGCGCGAAACCAAATCTGCCCTGATCGGAAACATGAATCTTGCGGATGGCGGTGGCCGCGGCCTCGACCTGCGTCCACACGTTCAAGCTCTCGAGTATGCGGCGGCTGCCGTTGGAGAGCGCGGTCGTGCGCTCGTCGAAACTCGGCTGCAGGCCGGAATCGTATGGCACTGCCTCGATGACGGCGACACTCAACCCAAGCGGCGCCAGAGCGACGGCGAGGCTCGCACCCACCATGCCACCGCCGATGATGGCGACGTCGTATTTCAAGCAGCCTGCACCAACGCCTCGATGGCATCCGGAGTTTTCTCCAGCGCCGAGGTCAGAACTTCGGCGGCAGCAGTCGTCACCAGTACCTCATCCTCGATGCGTATGCCGATGTTCCAGAACTCCTTGGGCACTTGCGGTGAGGGACGGATGTAGATGCCCGGCTCGACCGTCAGAGCCATGCCTGGCTCGAGCACACGCCACTCGCCGCCCACCTTGTAGTCGCCGACGTCGTGCACATCCAGGCCCAGCCAATGCCCCGTGCGATGATTGAAGAAAGGCTCGTAGGCCCGCTCCTTGACGAGCTTCGCCACCGAACCGCGCAGCAATCCGAGTTTAATCAGCCCTTGAGTCACTACGCGAACCGCGGCCTCGTGCGGCTGATTCCAGTGATTGCCGGGACGCACCTTCTCGATGGCGGCAAGCTGCGCCTCGAGCACCACTTCGTAGACGGCTCGCTGCGGCGGCGTGAATTGGCCGCCCACCGGAAAGGTCCGCGTTATGTCAGAAGCGTAGTAATCGTGTTCGCAACCTGCATCGAGCAGCAGTAGCTCGCCGTCGCGCAGCGGCTGGTCGTTGTTGCGGTAGTGCATCACGCAGGCATTGGCGCCACCGCCCACGATCGGGTGGTAGGACATGTCGGCATTATGGGAACGAAACTCGTGCAGTACCTCCGCCATGACTTCGTATTCCATGCGGCCCGGAGCTGCGAAGCGCATCGCGCGCCGGTGCGCCCCCGCCGCTATCTGCGCGGAGCGCCGCAAGCTGGCCTGTTCGGCGCGGCTCTTGTACAGACGCATGTCGTCCAGCACGTGCGTCAAGGCCACGAATTCGTGCATGCCGCCGGCCTGGCGCGCGTGCGAGCGCAGACCGTTGACCCAGCCGATGATGCGCGGATCGAATTCAGGGTGGCAGCCCATGGAGTAGAAAATCCGCGAACGTGACTCCATCAATCCCGGCAAGATTTCATCGATGTCGGTGATCGGAAATGCATCGTCCGCACCGTACAGGTCGACGGCGCCCTGAGGTCCGGCGCGTGCTCCGTCCCAGACTTCCCGCAGCGCGTCACGTTCCCGGACGAACAGCACATACTCTCCGCAGCCCCTGCCGGGAATCATTACAGCGACCGCATCGGGCTCCGGGAAGCCGCTCAAATAATGGAAATGGCTGTCCTGGCGGTAGGCATACTCGACGTCGCCGTTGCGATGGCGCACCGGAGCGGCGGGCAGGATGGCGATCGCATCCTTGCCTATGATGTGCATGAACTGCCGCCGCCGGCGGGCGAACTCCTTGCCGTCCATCTTAAGGTTTCAATCTAGAAACTCAGTGCAGCCGCTGCTGCGCTGGATACACCTGTCTGCGCAGCGGCAGCAATTCTTCGAACACCACCTGCGCGGCAACCCGGATGAACTCCACCAGTTCGGCGTAGGCCTGTTCATTGGACTCGTCCGAGTCGGCTTCATCGCCGCTGGCCCGCGAGATTTCGGTGAAGTCGCGTACGATTTCTCCGACATCGCCGCCGAGCGCCTCGAGATCGGAAATATGTCCCGTACCCAATCCATAGAGAAAACCGGTGCACCATAATGCCAGCGCATTGGCGCGGCCGTTCAATGGCTGCTCGTCATCGGGCAGCAAGGGTTCGAACTCCATGCCTTGTTCACCGAACGATGTGGCGGTTGCAGAGAACACTTTCTCGATCATGGCCGCGTGCTCTTCGGACAGGGCGGCCCCATCCGGCAGAATCTCGTTGATCCAATCCTGCATCTTATAGGGAGACATGGCGCACAAGGCGCCGCACAGCGAGCCGTGTGCCTCGGCCGCATCGGCAAGGCTGCCTGCGGTCGCCAGGGTGTCCTCGAAGTCCTTGAACCGAATGTCCGCCAACATCTTGTGCACGATGATACCGCAGTAGCCGCCATATCTCGCCCTCCGCCATCGTCCTTTGCATTGGGCGTTTCGGCGCTCTATATTGGCTGCTTATGAACGAATCCACCCCGAAATCCGCCATAGAACTCGAGTTGAAGCGCCTGGAAAAACGTCTGGAAGAACTCATAGCAACCGTCAACCACATCAAGGAAGAAAACCGCGCGCTGCGGCAGCGTCAGGATACGCTGACCTCCGAACGCGCCACGTTGCTGCAGAAAAACGAGCAGGTGCGGGCGCGGGTCGAGGCAATGATCGGCCGGCTCAAGTCCATGGAACAAGCATGAGCAGCGACAACATGGCGCGCGTCAGCGTGAGAATCCTGGAAAAGGACTATCACGTCTCCTGTCCCATGGAGGAGCGCTCCGATCTGCTGGATTCCGCGGAATATCTCAACGCGAAGATGCGTGAGATTCGCGAGAGCGGCAAGGTGGTGGGTTTGGATCGCATTGCGGTGATCGCGGCCCTCAACATGGCAAACGAGTTGATCCGCATCCGTAACCGTGACACCAATCTCGAAAGTGAGGTTGGCGGCCGCTTGCGTATCCTGCGCGAGCGCGTAGAGTCTGCGTTGGAGAAGGGGCAACAACTGGAGCTTTGAAGATCGCTGCTTCGGTCGAGCCTTTTTTGCCACGATTAAATTTGGCGCTGCCTGCGGTGTTCGATGCGGATCGGGTTACCTCCTGACCCTAAGTTTGAAACCCCAGGGGCCATTGCTTGCTGGCAACATTGTGCAAGTCCGCCTCGAGCGGAAAGCCTTAAGTGCCGCAGTTAGCCCCACCTGTTGCTCAGGTCGGGAGCAACGGTCCAAAACGGCACAT
>Ga0116231_10013755_pt1 | contig 11189 bp, 11 predicted proteins | sample S1TSphgellanicum_2_FD_89695 | JGI IMG/M metagenome (GOLD analysis project Ga0116231, IMG submission 89695) | Host-associated microbial communities from peat moss isolated from Minnesota, USA - S1T2_Fd - Sphagnum magellanicum MG | ecosystem: Host-associated > Plants > Peat moss > Unclassified...
AAATTCGACGTGCGGTGTTTCCACAAAGGCGCGAGAAGCCACGCCCGACTGCTGGGCAAGCTAGCGGGTTGAAAGGCGGCGCTGGCGCTTCCACCCCACCCCTAACCCCCCACAGGCGCCAAATTCGGGTGCCGCGTCACCCCCACCCCGGCCCTCCCCACAAGGGGAAGGGAGAAGTAAAGTTAGAATTTCCCCTTCCCTTGCTCGAGGAGCTAGGGGAGGGGTTCCAGCGGCCAGTCGGTCAGTGATTAAGCGGACTGGTGAAGCACCGTCAGATATCGATCCCGCCCAGGCAAAGATACTTGATCTCCATGTAGTCCTCGATGCCGTATTTCGATCCCTCGCGCCCGAGGCCGGACGCCTTCATGCCGCCGAACGGCGCCACCTCGGTCGAGATCAGGCCCTCGTTGATGCCGACGATCCCGTATTCCAATCCTTCCGCCACCCGAAAGATTCGGCCGACATCGCGCGTGTAGAAATACGCGGCGAGGCCGAACGGCGTGTCGTTCGCCATTTCGATCGCCTCGGCCTCGGTGCCGAAGCGAAACAGCGGCGCGACCGGCCCGAACGTCTCCTCGCTGAAGATCTGGGCGCCGCGCGGCACGTCGGTCAGGATCGTCGGCGTGAAGAAATTCCCGCCAAGCGCGTGCGGCGCGCCGCCGGTCAGCACATGCGCGCCGCGCCCCACCGCGTCGGCGATGTGCTGCTCTACCTTCCGCACCGCGTCTTCATTGATCATCGGCCCCATCGTGACGCCGTCATCCATGCCGTTGCCGACCTTCAGTTTCTCGACTGCCTCCTTCAGCGCCGCGGCGAAGGCATCATAGATGCCGTCCTGCACCAACAACCGGTTGGCGCACACGCAGGTCTGCCCGCCATTGCGGTATTTGCTTGCCATCGCGCCCTTTACCGCCTCGGCGAGATCGGCGTCGTCGAACACGATGAACGGCGCGTTGCCGCCCAGTTCCATGCTGGTCTTCTTGATGGTCGGCGCGCATTGGGCGAGCAGCGTCGCGCCCACCTCGGTGCTGCCGGTGAAGGACAGCTTGCGCACGATCGGGTTGGCGGTAAGTTCCCCGCCCACCTCGCCCGATGCGCCGGTGACGACGTTGCACACGCCCGGCGGAAACCCGGCGCGCTCGGCCAGCACGGCCAAGGCGAGGGCGGAGAACGGCGTGGCGCTGGCCGGGCGGATCACGCCGGTGCAGCCGGCGGCCCAGCCCGGGCCGGCCTTTCGGGTGATCATCGCGGCGGGGAAGTTCCACGGCGTGATCGCGGCGAACACGCCGATCGGCTCCTTTTGCACGATGATCCGCCGTCCGGCCATGTGCTGCGGAATGGTGTCGCCATAGACCCGCTTGCCTTCCTCGGCGAACCACTCGATGAAGCTGGCGGCATAGGCGATCTCGCCCCGGCTCTCGGCGAGCGGCTTGCCCTGCTCGGCGGTCATGATGACCGCGAGGTCCTCCTGGTTCCGCATCATCAGCTCGAACAGGCGCCGCAGCTTCGCTGCCCGTTCCTTCGCGGTCAGCTTGCGCCACGCCGGCTGGGCGCGGTGCGCGGCCTCGATGGCAAGGCGGGTTTCCGCCGCCGAGATCGACGGAACCTCACCCACCACTTCGCCATTCGCCGGATTGCGCACCGTGATGGTGCGGCGGCTCGCCGCCTGGATCCACTTGCCGTCGATGTAATTCGCCTGCCGCAGCAGGTCGGGGTCCTTCAGCGGCAGCGGGGATGCGGGATTCAGCATGATTGTTTCCTCCTCAAGGCATGTCTCGGGTCACGATCAGACCAAGGCGCACAGGCGCGGCGTCATTTCGGGCAGGTGGTGGGTTGTCCGTCGAGACCCTGCCCCTGCCGCTCGAACGTGGCGACGGCGCGTTCGCCCTTCCAGGCCAGCCGGACGATGTAGATGCTGTCGAAATCGTCGTACCGCCATTTCGGCACCGTGGACGCATCCCCGCCATGGGCGGCCAGCATGGCACGCGCCAGCTTCTCGATCTGGACATGCTCCCATGCCACCAGGATCGACGCGTGGCGATACACGGGCCGCTCCAGCGCGCCGCGCAACCCGACGATGTCGTTCACGCCGTAGCTGGTATCGACCGGCATCCCCAAGGAGATCGCGGTCGGTTCGACCGTGGCGAGCGGGCGGATGTAGTCGTAGAGCTTCCCGCCATCGGTCTTGCGATGCGCCGGATCGGGCGCGAACAGCGCGTCGGGCCGGCCCAGCACGCGTGCGATGACCGGCGGCAGCGCGAGCGCGCGGTTGAGGCCCTGGCAGTCGAGTTGGCCCAGCCCGGCGGCCGGTTTCTCGCCGTGGCGGATGAAGGCGATGGTCTGAAACTCCTCCGCCACCGCCCCGCGCCAGGGCGCGCAGACCGCCCCGAGCAGTGCCAGACCCAACCCTATCCGGGCCAACCAAATCCCACGTAAACCCTTTGACATCGCATGAACTCCAGAACGAGGCCGTAATGTGACAGATCGTCGCGCCGCTGTCGGCTCCCGTGTCATTTGAAACGTCTAGGATCGCGGCGAGGGCGCCCGGACATGGCGCGGTGGAAGACGGCAACGCTTCGCGTCAGGATCGTTCCGCGACGCGCCGGGCCATCCGAGGCCGGGCGCGCCGGCTCATCGCTGTTTCACTGCCGAGGGGGCCCTCCCGATGTCGTCCGCGTCCTCGCCGTCCTTTCCCGTCGGCACCGTGTTCGTGCTGTTGCTGACCGCCGTCCTCTATGTCGTCATGCTGGCCAAAATCCAGTTCTCGCCCACCAGCGGAGATGCGGCGGTCGGGGTCGCGGCGACGCAATTCGTCCTGCTGGCAGGCGTTTGGATCCTGCTCGCCATCCTGCTGATCGTCGGCGGCGTCAAAGGCGACATGCCCGGTTTTGCGGCGGTCCTTCTTGTCCTGCTCCTCCCTCTGTCGGGCTGGGCGACCCTCGCGATGCTCGACCAGTGCATGCGGGGACATGTCTGGGCCGCCTCCTTCCACGTCGTGTTGCCAGTGCTGCTGGCGCTCTATGCGCTCTGGGCGCGCTTCGAGGGCCTTCACGGGGTGTTCCCTCCCGTCACCACCTCGGCCACGCTTCTCGGCGGCGTCTTCGTGCTATCGATCGTCGCTCTCGGGTTGGCTGGGCCAGGTTAAGGCGCGACGGCCCTGGCAAGGACGATCAGGAGGCGGGACGCCATGGCGCGCGAAATCCGACTGAATGCGTTCCACATGAACGCGCCCGGCCATACCTGGCCTGGCCTGTGGGCGCATCCGCGCGACGCGTCCATGCGGCACGACACGCCGGAATACTGGACGCATCTCGCCCGCACCGCCGAGCGCGGCATGCTGGACGCGGTGTTTCTGGCCGACGTGATCGGCGTGTACGACGTCTATGGCGGCACGCCGGACGCCGCCTTTCGCGCCGGGGCCCAGGCGCCCTCGCTCGATCCTTTCCCGGTCGTGCCGCTGATGGCCGCCGTCACCGAGCATATCGGCTTCGGCGTCACGGCGACGCTGACCTATGAGCAGCCCTATCTGCTGGCGCGGCGCTTCTCGACGCTGGACCATCTCACCCGAGGGCGGATCGCCTGGAACATCGTCACCGGCATGCTCGACAGCGGGGCGAAGGGCGCGGGGCAGGCCGGGCTGAAGGACCATGACGGGCGCTACGCCGCCGCCGAGGAATATCTCGATATCGTCTACGCCCTCTGGGAGGGAAGCTGGGCGGACGACGCGCTGGCGCGGGATACGGCGTCCCGGCTCTACACGCGCCCCGAACGCGTCCGGCGCGTCACGCGTCACGGCGCGCATCACCGCCTCGACGCGGCGCATCTCGCGCATCCCTCGCCGCAGCGCACCCCGTTCCTGTTCCAGGCCGGCGCCTCGTCCGCCGGGCGCGGTTTCGCCGCCCGCCACGCCGAGGCGGTATTCATCAACGGCCATACCAAGACGCTGGCGCGCGCGACGGCGGGCGACATCCGCCGCCAGGCCGTCGCCGCCGGCCGCCTTGCGGATGACGTGAAGGTGTTCCTCGGCGCCACGGTGATCGTGGCGCCCACCGATTCCGAGGCGCGGGACCGGCATGCCGAATACGCCAGCTTCGTCGACACCGAGGGATCGCTGGCCCTGCTGTCCGGCTGGACCGGCATCGATCTGGGTCGTTACGGGCTGGACGAACCGATCCGCCATGTCGAAAGCAAGGCCATGCGCTCCTTCATCGAGGCGCTGACCATCCACAGCCCGGACCGCGAATGGACGGTGCGCGACCTGGCGCAATTCGGACCGGTCGGCGGGCGGGGCGCGTTCGTCGTCGGCTCGCCGGTCACCGTCGCGGACGCATTGCAGGAATGGGTGCAGGAGGGGGATGTGGACGGCTTCAATCTGAACCGTCTCGTGTTTCCCGAGGGGCTGGAGGCGGTGGTCGATCTGCTGGTGCCGGAGTTGCAGAGCCGTGGCGCGTTCAAGACCGCGTATGCGCCGGGCCCGCTGCGCCAGAAGCTGTTCGGCGCGGCCCGTCTGCCCGACCGTCATCCGGCCGCCCGGCATCGCTTCGCCGACGTGGCGGAAGCCAAAGCGGCCGAGTGACCCGAGCGCCATGTTGCGGCGCGGCATCGCCGACCCAACCTGTTCAGTCGCAACGATCCGGAGCCCGCGCCGCCGATGCCTGACACGATGATCGAATCCCGCTCGCCCGCCCTGTGCGAGGTCTCGGCGCGCGACACGCCCGAGGCGCTGCTCGCCGCGCGCTACCGCACCGAGGCCGCGCCGGCCATGGCGCCCTGGAACACGGTGCTGGCCACCATGCTGGCCCACCGCTCGGTGCGCGCCTACACGGCCGACCCGCTGCCGCCCAACACGATCGAGACGATGGTCGCCGCCGCGCAATCCGCCGCCACGTCGTCGAATCTGCAGACCTGGAGTGTCGTCGCGGTCACCGACCCGGCGATCAAGGCGGTGATGGCGGAAGTCGCGGGCGGGCAGAAGCACATTCTTCAGGCGCCCGTCCTGCTCGTCTGGCTCGCGGATCTGAACCGCCTCGCCACGATGGGCGCGCGCGCGGAGCTTCCGACCGAGGGGCTGGAGTATTTGGAAACCCTGTTCGTCGGCATCATCGACGCCGCGCTGGCGGCGCAGAACGCGGTGCTCGCCGCCGAGAGCCTCGGGCTCGGGACGGTTTATATCGGCGCCCTGCGCAACGACCCCGATCGCGTCGCCGCCACGCTGAAACTGCCGCCCCGGGTGATGGCGGTGTTCGGCCTCTGCGTCGGCCATCCCGATCCGGATGTCGTCTCAGGCGTCAAGCCGCGTCTCGACCAATCCGTGGTGCTGCATCGCGAGACCTACGGCGAGGGCGCCGCACCGGCGGAGATCGCCGCCTACGACGCCGCGATGCAGGATTTCCAGGGCGAACAGCGCATGCAGCGCATCCCCTGGTCGCGCCAGGCGCTCTCCCGCGTGGTCGGCGCGGCCTCGCTCAGCGGGCGTGACCGCATCAAATCCGCGCTGGAGCGGCTTGGGTTTCGGATGCGCTGATGGCCGCCGGGACGCCCCCCGCGAACTCACGCATAGCCAGATCGACGATCCCGTGCAGATCCTCGGCGGAGGCGCCGTCGCGGGCCTGAATCGCGATCCCCTGCATCACCGCGCACAGATAGCGCGCCCGCGCCGGCGCGGGTGGCTCCGCCGGCAACTCCCCGGCATCGATGGCGCGCTGGAGCCGTTCGGTGATCGCGGCGCAGCTGGCCTTGCGGAGATCGGCGATCGCGTCCGCGAGATCCGCATGCTCTGGGCCGCACACCAGCAATCCGGACGTGACCATGCAGCCGGCCGGGTAATCCGGATCGGTGACGGCGCGCACGGCATTGCGCAGCAGCGCATCGACCCGTTCGGCGATCGGACCGTCCTGCTGGAAAGTCACCGTCGCGCCGCCGGTGGGGCGGCGCTGATACAGTTCCAGAACCTCGCGATACAGCTCCGCCTTGCTGCCGAACGCGGCATAGAGGCTGGGCGGCGCGATGCCGATTGCCTGGGTCAGATCGGCGATCGACACGCCCTCGTAGCCGTGCCGCCAGAACAGCCGCATCGCGGTGGCGAGCGCGGCATCGCGGTCGAAGCCGCGCGGGCGGCCGGTGGGCGAAGGGCATTTCTCTTTCATAGCGAGCCCTAAATAAGTCACTTGACGGGCGGCGTCAAATCCGATCTTTATCGTTCACTAAAGATCGAGCGCTCCCGTTCGACCGAAACAGGGTTCATGGCGTCATGACCGATATCGCATTGGATCGCCTCGCAGACGCCGCTCATCCTGGCACGCAGCCCAAAGTCCTGGAGCAGAGCTTGGAGCCCTGTGAGCCCCGCCGCTGGATCATCCTGCCGGTGCTGCTGCTCGGCGCGTTCCTGCTGCCGCTGGATTTCTCCATCGTGAACGTCGCGCTGCCGTCGATCCGCGGTGGCCTGGGCGCCAGCGGCGGCGAGTTGCAGCTGATCATCGCGTTCTATGCCGTGTCCTACGCGGTGCTGCTGATCACCGGGGGGCGACTCGGCGATCTGGTCGGGCGCAAGGCGATGTTCATCGGCGGCATGGCCGGGTTCATGGTCACCTCGGCGGCCTGCGGACTGGCGCCGAGCATCCATCTGCTGATCATCGGCCGCCTGGCGCAGGGTGCGGCGGCGGCGATGATGGCACCGCAGGTGTTGGCAATGATCCGCGTGATCTTCCCGCCCTCCGAACGCAACCGCGCGATCGGCTATTACGGCGCCACGGTGGGGCTCGCGCTGGTGATCGGGCAGCTGTGCGGCGGCGTGCTCATTGGCCTACATCCGTTCGGCTTCACCTGGCAGGCGATCTTTCTCGTCAATCTGCCGGTCGGCGCGATCGACCTCGCCGCCGCCGCGTGGCTGCTGCCGCCCAGCGAGCGGGTGCGCGGCGCGCGGCTCGACATCCCCGGCGTCGCGGTGCTGTCGGCCGGGCTGGTGATGCTGGTCTATCCGCTGGTCGCGGGGCGCGAGGCCGGCTGGCCGCTGTGGTCCTTGCTCAGCATGGGCCTGTCGGCTCCCATGCTCGCCCTGTTCGTGCTGATCGAGCATCTCCAGCTGCGCCGGGGCGGCAGTCCGCTGCTGGATATTAGGCTGTTCCGCGACCGCGCGTTCAGCGTCGGCCTGGCACTGTCGTTCATGGTCTATTCATCGAGCGCGTTCTTCTTCTCCTACGCCGTCTATCTCCAGAGCGGGCTGGGATGGGACGTGCTGGAGGCCGGCGTGGGAATCCTCCCCTATGGCCTGGGTTTCCTGTTCGGCTCGCTCGCCGTGCCGTTGCTGGTCGCGCGGCTCGGCCATGGCGCGCCGAGGCTCGGCTATGCGGCGGGGATCGTGGGGCAGGGCGGGATGATCGCCATCCTGATGAGCGGCGGCGGCCCGGGCCCGGCGATGGTCGTGGCGCTTTCCGTCGCCGGCCTGGGTCTGGGCATCGTTTTCCCCTCGCTGATCCGCATCGTGCTGCAGGATATCCCGCCCGCCTATGCCGGCATGGCCGCTGGCGCGCTGACCACCACCATCCAGATCGGGCCGGCCGTCGCGGTGCCGGTGATCGGCGGGGTATTCTTCACGGTCTTGGGCAGCGCCACCGGCGCGGTGGCCTACGCCCACGCCTTCGCTGCCGTTCTTGCCTGTGTCATCGCCACGTTCGTGATCAGCCTCGGCCTGATCCGGCTGCTGCGCCCCGCCAGGCCGGCTTCGTGAGGTTAGCTGGCCGGCGGTAGCCCGCCGAGTAGCCCGGCGAGATGGGTGGCCAGCGCCTCGCACTGGCGGCGCAGATCCGGCACCGAGGTCATTTCCCAGAACATCCCCCGCGTGATCGGCCCCACGGCGAAGATCTGGCGCGACACCGCCCCCGATGCGTCGCGCAAGGCGCAATTGGCGGTCACGTCCAGCCCGAGCCGCAGCGCGTCGGGTCGGGCGAGGCCGGTGTCGAGCAGGGACCGCAGCAGCCTGTCGCCGGTGCGCGCGTAGTCGCAGGACGGACCGGAGCAGTTGATGACCCGGCTCGCCACCACCGCGTCCTCGCCGCCGCCGTCGCGTGGGCGCAGGCCGAAGCGGATTTCCACCAAACCGGCGCCGGCCTGGCGATAGGCGCGGATCCGCCCGGCGCGCACGCAAAGCTGCAACGATGCGCGGGCCGCGTCGATCCGCGCGGCGACCGATGGCGGCATCCGGTGGCGATGGATATCCCACCACGGACGGAGATGGCGCAGGAACGCGCCACGGTCGCGCAGGCTCATCACCTGCCAGACATCGTGCGTGAACGGCCGAACGGCATCCACCGCGCTCTGCCATGTCCCTCCGCGCGCTATCGTCTCGCGTGCGGCGCGGCGCAGCAGCCGCAACAGCGCGACCGCGCCGGGCGGCAAGGCCGGCACCGAGTCGCGCGGTACGGCCTTGCCCTCGGCGTGGCGCAACGGTACCAGGCCGCGCCGGGACAGCGCGGTGATCGGCCCGACATGGCCGCGATCCAGCAGCGACAGCACTGTGTCGATCGCGGTCAGTCCGGTGCCGATCAGCAGGACCGGCGCCGATGGATCAAGCCCGTTGAGCGCGCCGGGTGCCCAAGGGTCGGCACGATAGAGCGGCCCGTCATAGAACGCCGGATCGGCGACGCGCGGCGGTTCGGGGGCGAAATTGCCGGTCGCCAGCACGGCGAGATCGGCCCGCACCGTCCGCCCACGATCGAGATCGATCGCCAGCGCCGCGCCATCCGGCCGGATCGCCCGCGCCTCGCCGCGCACCAGAACCAGCCGGCTCGCGATGTCCGGCCGCCGCAACTCCGCTTTCAGCAGGCTGCGAACATAGGCGCCGAACGCCTGGCGCGGGGCGAAGCACTGGGCGGTGGTGTCCTGCCAGGGCGGATGCGCCTCCAGCCACTGCAGGAAATCGCCCGGCCGGTCATGGAAGGCGCTCATCCGCGCCGCGGGCACGTTCAGCAGGTGCCGCGGATTGCCCGTCCCGTAGGCCAGACCCTGGCCGAACCGGCGGCCGCGCTCGGCCAGCAGCACCTTGGTCCCGGCCGGCGCGCGGCGCAGGGCATGCAGCGCGAGCAGGGTGCCGCTGAACCCCGCCCCGACGATGGCCAGCGTGCGACCCAAATTCAGAACTCCGGGTCAGACATACACCGCCTTCATCCCGCCGGCCGGGTAGCGCGTGCCGGAAGCCGCTCCCGGCGGGATCGCCGCCGCGAGTTCGGCAACCTCGTCTTCGCTCAGCCGCACGTCGAGCGCCCCGAGATTTTCGTCCAGCCGCGCGGCATGCCGCGTGCCGGGGATGGTCACCACATCCTCGCCCTGGGCCAGCAGCCAGGCGAGCGTCACCTGGGAGGGGGTGCATCCCTTGCGCGCGGCCATCGCCTCGATGTGTTCTACCAACGCCCGGTTGGCGGCGAAATGCTCCGCCTGGAAGCGCGGATGCTGCGCCCACCGGCCATCGACGTCCTCCAGCGTCCGGATCGCGCCGGTGAGGAAGCCGCGCCCGAGCGGAGAATAGGCGACGAAGCCGATGCCCAGTTCCAGCGTCGCGCGCCGCGTCTCCTCCGCCTCGATGCGATACAGCAAGGAGTATTCGGTCTGCACGGCGGCGATCGGATGCACGGCGTGGGCGCGGCGGATGGTCTCGGGCCGCGCCTCCGACAAGCCGAGGAATCGCACCTTGCCCTGCTCCACCAACCGCGCCATCGCCCCCACCGTGTCCTCGATCGGCACCGAGGGATCCACCCGGTGCTGGTAGTAGAGGTCGATCACGTCCACGCCGAGGCGCGCGAGCGAGGCGTCGCAGGCCTGTGCCACATAGGCGGGCGTGCCATCGACGCCGTTGGGCTGCCCGTCGCGCCGGATCTGCCCGAACTTGCTGGCCAGCACCACGCCGTCGCGCCGCCCCTTCAGCGCGCGGCCAAGCACGGTCTCGTTGTGGCCCCAGCCATACATGTCCGAGGAATCGAAATGGTTCACGCCCTGGTCGATCGCGTGATGGATCAGCGCCTCGGAGGTCGCGTCGTCGGCGGCGCCATAGACGCCCGACAGCGACATGCAGCCGAGCCCGATGGGAGAGACAGACAGGTCACTGCGGCCCAGGCGGCGGTGGGGAAAAGCGGTCATGCTGGCGCACCTTCGGATAAGGGTTGGAGCGTTTGCGGCTTCATGCGGGCGCGCGGCGTCGCGTTGTTGGGCCCGCCGCCGACGGCAACTTACATAACGTTGAAAAGCTGGCAACGGTCCGGCCGTGTCCGGCCGGCCTCGCCGCTCCTCATGTTTCGTTAAGCAACCCGACGCATGTTGCTGTTCGTCACGCGGAGGTGCGGCAATGAACGGCTCGTCGGCGGATCTGTTTACACTGGCGGAGCAGCGGCTTTCCTGGGTCGAACGTCGGCAGGCGCTGCTTTCGGAAAACATCGCCAACGCTGACACGCCGGGCTGGCGCGCGCGCGATCTCAAGCCGTTCGACGCGGTTCTCTCCGGCGCCACGCTCGCCCCGGCGCGCACCAGCCCGATGCACCTCGTGGACGCCAACGGCGCCGCCCCCGTCACGGCGGCGACGGCCAGCGAGCGCGCGCCCGATGGCAACGCCGTCTCCCTGGACACGGAACTCGCCAAAGTGGCCGACACGGAATCGACGCATGAACTGGTGACTGACCTGTATCTGAAATACCAGAGCCTGTTCCGCACGGCTTTGGGCCATTAAACCCGCATCCATTCCACAAAGGGCGCACCGCATGGACCTGAGCAAGGCGCTGGAGATTTCGGCAAGCGGCATGGCGGCGCAAACGACACGCCTGCGCGTCATCGCCGAGAATCTGGCCAACCAGGACACGACCGGCAGCACTCCGGGCGCGGACGCCTATCGTCGCAAAACCGTTACCTTCGATGACGCGATCGACAATATGACGGGAGCGCCCACGCTGCGCGTCAAGAAGGTGGCGCGGGACAATGCCGCGTTTCCGCTGCGCTACGATCCCTCGCACCCCGCTGCTGATGCGCGCGGCTATGTCAAAACCCCGAACGTCAACAGCTTCGTCGAGGTGATGGACATGAAGGAAGCGCAACGAACCTATAACGCCAACCTCTCCGTCATGCAGGTGTCCCGCGGGATGCTGACGCGGACGATCGAGATGCTGAAATAGCATGGCGGTGAGAGCATGACGATCGCGCCACTGGCGGTC
>Ga0116231_10013756_pt1 | contig 11188 bp, 9 predicted proteins | sample S1TSphgellanicum_2_FD_89695 | JGI IMG/M metagenome (GOLD analysis project Ga0116231, IMG submission 89695) | Host-associated microbial communities from peat moss isolated from Minnesota, USA - S1T2_Fd - Sphagnum magellanicum MG | ecosystem: Host-associated > Plants > Peat moss > Unclassified...
CGCGTCTTAGCGGGAATTTAATTATGGACGTTATTGCGAGCGAAGCGCATCCAGGCCAAGGTTTTCCAACTTTGCCCTGGATTGCTTCTGAGTTTCACTCCTCGCAATGACGACGCGTTACAAATTAGTTGCGCCCTGCCTCCTAATTCACCTCGAGCCTCTTATCCGGATAGCCATAACGCCGGATTTTTCTGCGGACCTAAAATTATGCTAAGTTTTTATGCTAACACGAGCATGATATGAAGAAATTCGTCGGATCTCTTTTTTTGTTCGTCGCAACTGGCGCTATCGGTCAGGACAAAACGCGTGAACAATGGTGCGCAGATGCGATGACACAGGTCGTCGCCAATCCAAATGCGACGGTTCAAGCCAGAGATGCGATTAAAGAAGCAATGCATAATGCTGGGTGCTTCAACGCGCCAACTAACGTCCCGCAAAACCAAACCTCGCATAACGAGAATGTTCGCCAGATGGTCTGCGGTCTTATACCGGCACTAATTTCGGACCCGACTATTACCGATAAGAGATTGCGCGCTGCAGCTAAAATTGCTCGCGAGAATCATTGTGGCTCGTAATTACGAGGAAAATTCCGGCGCCTATTACCTCTTTCAAGCTGCGATTGGTGAGAGATCTTAACATGACCAATCAGTACTGGGCTCACGTAAGAGATCTAAATGTAGACGAACTCGGTGAATATGGCTCTGTGGATCAGAACTCTGTTCGTGTTCAGGCGACGCAGGTTGCATTTCAACGCCTCCAGACAAAGGCGATGCAAGAAGCCGCCGCCGCACAAATAGCGAATGCTGCTGATCAGAAAGATGCCGCTGAAGCTATGATTCGTGCCGCTAATGCCGCTGAAGAGACAGCCAAATACACCCATGATACGGCATGGTGGATGAAATGGTCAGTTGTTGTGTTGGCCATTTCATCCACCATAACAACGATCGTGTCACTGCTTCATCACAACTAAGCGTTGACTTCGCTGATGGCGAAAATGCCCGGCGCAGGTCTCAAAACGAGGTCTCGTCCTAACCTTGCCTTGCGAGCGCAGCCGAAAGCTCTTTCCGGCAAACCTCGAGTAAAAGAGGCAGATCTTCGAGGGCGACTTTCCAAAGAACATCTGGGGCGACCCGATGGTACTCATGCCGAAGGATGTTGCCGATACCGGAAACCTTTATCCAGGGAATTCCGGGCTGCCGCAATTTCAAATCGTCTGGGAGATGGCGGCTCGCTTCGGATATGATTTCGAGTCCGCGCTCAAGCAGCCAGCGCTTTTCCCAATCCAGCTCAAAAGCTTCGAGCGAAATGCCTTCCAAGACACGGTGAATGCGTTCTATAGCTTCGATCATGTCCAGTAGACGTGGCGAAATGATGCGTTCGCTCATCAGAACACGAGTACAGCTGATTCTTCGATTCGTTTTCTCAAACCTGGATGCAAGCCGTTGCGCGTCATAACATCGGTCTTATGGCCGAGGATGCTCGCCGTGCGCTCCTTCACGTCTATTAACTCATAGAGTCCGAGCTTGCCCTTTTCGTGATCGAAGAAAAGGTCGATATCAGAATTTTCTTTTGCGTCTCCGCGCGCTGTCGAACCGAATAAGTAAAGATGCTCCACGCCAAGCTTTTTAAGATCGGCTTCGTGTAGGCGCAATTGGTTTATGGCTTCGTCGCGTTGCATTTGGCGCTTTCAATTCACCCCGAGCTTTTTCTGTAGGCTCGAAGATGATGTCGTGTATTGGAATGTCAGCTTCTTATCAGGATAAACGTAGCGGTGGATTTTTTGCGCGGCGAGCGCACCTTCGTGAAAACCGCACAGAATGAGCTTCAGTTTTCCCGGATAAGTGTTGATGTCGCCGATCGCGAAAATGCCCGGCACGTTCGTTTCGAATTTTTCTGTATCGACCGGGATGAGATTCTCGTCGAGGTTCAATCCCCAATTGCTGATCGGGCCGAGCTTCATCGTAAGGCCGAAGAAGGGAATAAGCCTCTCGCAGGCGAGCACCGTCTTGGTCCCGTCGGTGCCCTTTAATGTCGCGCTCGATAAAACTCCGTCCACCCCTTCAAGCGTTTCGATCTGGCCGAGCCGGAGATCCATTTTACCGGCGGCGACCAATTCGCGCATGGCGTTGACGGAATGCGGCGCGGCGCGAAAATCGTCGCGGCGATGAACCAGCGTGATGTGCTTGGCGAGCGGGTGCAGGTTCAAAGTCCAATCGAGGGCCGAGTCGCCGCCGCCGACGATGACGACATTCTTGTCGCGATAGTCTTCCATTTTGCGGACGGCATAGAAGACGGATTTGCCTTCATAGGCTTCGATGCCGTCGATGGGCGGCTTCTTCGGCTGGAAGCAGCCGCCGCCAGCCGCGACGATCACCGCTTTGCATTCGAAACTGAGGCCGCCATCCGTCTTGACCCGGAAGGAGGGCGCTTCCGGCGTGCCGAGCACTTCGAGCGCTTCGACCATCTCGCCATAATGGAAAGCGGGATGAAACGGCTCGATCTGTTTCATGAGATTATCGATCAGGTCCTGGCCGCTCACATTCGGGTGACCGGGAATATCGTAAATCGGTTTTTCCGGATAAAGCTCGGCGCATTGGCCGCCGGGTTTCGGCAGAATGTCGATCAGGTGGCATCTGACGTCGAGAAGCCCCAGCTCGAAGACGGCGAACAGGCCCACTGGTCCGGCACCGACGATCACGACGTCCGTTGTGATGCTCTCTGCCATAGTCTCAATCTCCACTCCGCCAGCAACCGAGCCGGCTTTCTTTCTATATATGCTCTTGCACTAACCCTGCCGGTCGGGCGTGGTCACGACCAGTCCGTCGAGTTCAGGCGTTACTTTGATCTGACAGGACAGGCGCGAATTGGCTTGGACCTTATAAGCAAAGTCGAGCATGTCTTCTTCTTTAGGAGAGGGTTGACCGGTCAGAGGATACCAAGCTTCATCGACATAGACGTGGCATGTCGCGCAGGCGCAGCCGCCGCCGCATTCGGCGACGATTTCGGGAATTGAATTGCGGATGGCGTTTTCCATGACCGTTGTGCCTTCTTCGGCCTCAATCGATCGAGATTCACCATAAGAATCAATGTATGTAATTTTGACCATGGAGGGGTGCTGCCTCTCAATGCGGCGTTTGGTGCGAAGCGCTCTTCATACGAAATGGCGCGCCAGGTTTGAGGGCCGCGCCGGTCCTCGCGCCTTCTTTAATGAAGAGCGCTCGCGAAGAACAGTATCTTCGCGATTTGGTCAATGTCCGTCATCACAATGAAATGGCGCCGGATGGCCTGGATCGTCCCGGCTGTTCTTTCCGCTTTTGTTTAAAGAGGGCCGATGTGGCGATCGATCTCTGAGATCGTCTCCCGGACGGCGTCAGCCAGAGCTTCAAGGGCGCTCGCCGCTGGCGCGTGATTTGGGGCGCTGACAAGATTTTCATAGGCAGCAGCCATGGCCGCGACACGAGTGGCGCCAATTGCAAGTGCCGAACCTTTGAGGAGATGCGCGAAACCGGTGTTGACTTCGACGGGGTCAAAGCCGGAATTTTGGAGGCTTAAAAGAATTTGCCGTGCTTGTGCACGGAATAATGTCAACAGCTGATATTCAAGGTTTTCGTCGCCCAGTGTTTGAGCCGCGAGATAGCGAAAATCGAGCGTGGGGACTTTCGCGTTAACATTTTCCATATGCAACCAATTGCTTTTATGGCGATTTTTCACGTTCGCCTGGATAAGCACCGGCTTGCCGGATAGCTGACAGCCAGCCTTGGTGTTCTTTTTTGAAGCGTCAGGAAAGGGCTTTGTCCTCTTATGGTAAGCGTTCGGTTAACGACGTTTTGTAAAGAAACAAACCGGCTAGTTTTAATCCTTTGTCCTGCGCGGTAGAGTAGCGCTTGGTTAATAGAACGTCAGGATCGCTGACCCGCGATCCTGGAAAAATTGGACCTCGTCAAATTCAAGGGGCATGAAATGGCCAATCAAGGCAAAGCTCAAGATCCGGCCGCCGCGGCGTTGACGGCAATCGAAGAGGCCTTGAATCTCGTTGGTCCGCAGGAGGAGGCCGATCTGACGGCCCAACCGGTAGAGGCCGGCGAAAAAATGGGGCCCGACCTGCGTAAGTGGGTCCCGGATAAAATCGCGGGTAAAAATTCTCCCATATCCACGGCACCGGCGGTCACGCCTCCGTCCAAAACAGCCGTGGATGAGCTGGCCGCGGACTTCAAGCTCCCGCCGCGCCTGCCGGAAATTGAAAAAGCGCCTGTCTTTAGCGCGGCGGTGCCGAAGGTATCGCCTCCATCTCCCCAATTGACGAAAACGGAACTGCCAGCCGCGGCGAGTCTGGTCGCGCCTTCCGCGATGCCCGCGAATGACGACCGGCATTCAGTTGGACAAATCCTGCGCGCCCTTCAGGTAAAGCCAAGCCGCACTCCTCTTGCAATCGCAGCGGTTCTCTCGCTTCTGTGGGCTGGCCTTTGGGCCGCCTATCTTTGGACGAATTGGAGCAGCTTTGCTGGTTCGGACGCTGAGTTTCCGCACAGTCAGGCAGCGTTGTATCTCCTTGGCGCCGTTGGGCCGATCATCTTCTTTTTCGTCACGGCCGCGATGGCGCGCCGGGCGCAGGAGATGCGTATCACCGCGCGATCAATGACCGAAGTCGCGCTGCGTCTCGCAGAGCCGGAAGCCGCTGCGACGGAGCAAATCGTGACATTGTCGCAGGCCATCCGCCGCGAAGTTGCCTCAATGGGCGACGGCATCGAGCGTGCGCTGGCGCGGGCAGGCGAGCTTGAGACGCTTGTTCGATCCGAAGTTTCTAATATGGAGCGCTCCTACGGCGATAATGAACGCCGTATCCGGGCTTTGATCGATGAATTGTCATCCGAGCGTGAATCGCTTCTTGTGAATGCGGATCGCGTCCGTACAGCGATTTCAGGAGCGCATGAGACGTTTGCACGCGAACTCGAGACAGCCTCCAGCCGGCTTGCCGACAGTGTGAGCGAATCCGGCAGCCGCATTATGTCCTCGCTTGGCGCCAAGGGGGAGGAAATCCGCCTGGCAATAAGCCGGTCCGGTAACGAAATCGTTGAACAGATATCGGTGCGCGGCGAAGATATTCTTGGGCGGCTGGCACAAACGGGCAGCGAGGTCGCAAGCCATCTGGCGCATACCAGCGAGGTACTCACGACCGATCTCGGCATGCGCGGCAATGAGGTCGCCCAAAGGCTCGACGAAACGGGAGCCCATATCGCTGATGCGATTTCCTCACGTGGAGACAGCCTCACAGCGCGGATTGCCGAGGCGGGAGACAGGCTGAATGAGATCGTCCTCGTGCATGGCGGCAGTCTGCACGCAAACTTGGCGGAAATCGGTGAGCAGATCGCTCAAACCGTTGAAGTCCGCACGGTGGCGGCACGGGAATTACTCGATCATTCCTCTGCCAGCCTCGCGGCCCTGATCGAGGGCAGTCATCATCAGCTGCGACAGCAGTTTGAGCAGCATGGCGAAGAACTTCAGCAAAAATTCGGGGCAGTCGCCCAAGAAACCGCCGCGGCCCTTGCAACTCAAGCGAGAGCTATGCACGAAACATTCGAGCAAAGCGCCGGCCAAGCCATTGAAGCCATTGCCTTCCAAAGCCGCGATCTCAACGAGAAGTTCGGTGGTGCTGCGCAGGAGGCGATCAGTGCGATTGCCATGCACAGCGACCGCATTAACGAACATCTCAATGACCGGTTGAGCCATTTCGAGGCAACCTTCGTTAATGGCGGCAATAGCCTGGCTGAAAATCTCGATGCCCACACAGAATATCTGACCGCCTCCCTGACCGCGCTTTTTGGGCGGGCCGAAGAGATATTTGGCGGCCATGGCGGTTCGGTTGTTGATCATCTCGATTCACATAGCGAACGGTTCATTTCAGCGCTGTCCGAAGCGTTCGGACGTGTAGAAAGCCTCTTCGACGAGCGGCAGGGTGCTTTCACGGCGAAGCTTGATTCCCAAAACGACCGTCTGGCGGCGGCGCTCACCGATCATTCGCAGCGCGTAGAAGACGTTTTCAAAGAACAGGGCAAAGCCGCCGCCGTTCATATCGATGGCCATGTTCAGGAGCTGACTGCGAGGTTGTCTGACTATTTCAACCGCGTCGAGGCCATGTATGGTGCACATGGGGGCTCCGTGACAGAAGCTCTCGATGCCCATTCGCAACAGCTTGCGGCGACCCTGTCGGATCATTTTGTGCGCGTCCAAGAGCTGTTTGGTACAGACGGCCTCGGCGTCATTACCAATCTCGAATCCTACACCGCGCAGCTCTCGGAAAGTCTGTCCGAGCTCTTTGGCCGCGCCGAGGAAATGCTCAGTGTGCAAGGCGGTGGCGTCTTGAGCGATCTAGGCGCGCATACGGAGCGCTTTACCGCGACACTGACCGACCGTCTGGAGGCGATTGAAAACGTGCTGACGACCCACGGCGACGAGCTGAATACAAAGCTCAGCGCGCGCGCGGAAAAAACCTCCGAAGACCTCATCCGCCAAATGGATTCCTTCGAGGGTAAAACCTCTGCCAAAGCCGAACAGATCGCCGGCTTGCTGGAGGCTTTAGTTACGCGGATCGACGGCGGGCTCGAAACGCGGGCACGGTCGCTCAACGAAGCCTTGGCAAACCGCGCCATCGAAATCGCCAAGGTTTTGGGTGACGGCGGCCGGGAGGTAACACAAGCTCTCGATACGAAGGCGGCGGAAATTGTCGCGATCTTGGCGAACCGTTCGACTGTGATGAGCGAAACGTTGTCGTCTAAGGCTGATGAGGTGAATCAGGTTCTTGGAAAGCGTGCGATGGATATTGCCGAAACGCTGGATAGCCGCATTTCTTTCTTCGAGGAACGTGTCGTCAGCCGCCTCGATACGGTCTCGGGCGACCTTGACGTGCGCAGTCATGCCGTGGCGGATAGTCTCGTTGCGCGCGCGGCGGAACTTAATGAGACGCTTGGAAGCCATGCCGCAACGCTTGACAGCCGTATTGCCCTTTTCGAGGAACGTGTCGTCAACCGCCTGGAAATGGTTTCGGGAGAACTCGACGAGCGCGGCCATGCCGTTGTGGATAGTCTCATGGCGCAGGCAGCGGAGTTCAATCAGACGCTCGGAAATCATGCAGCTAATATGCGCGGCGTACTTGATCGCGAGACTGGCGAGTTAAACCAATTGCTGTTGGGCCGCGCGGACGAAGTCAAAAACGCGATTGCTCAAGCCGGACACGATCTTGATTCGACTTTGGCCGGCCGGACGAGGGAGATTGGCAGCGTCCTCACCGGGCGCGTCAATGAGATTGCAACGGCGCTGGCCAATCGCCTGACGGCGCTCGATGGTTCGCTTGGCGAACGCGGCCGTCAGCTGCACGATTTGCTGGCCAACAACGCAGATGCGCTCCACGTACTCTTCGATACCAAGGGGACCGGCCTAATCGAAAGCCTGTCCGCGAGGGGCGGCGAAATTACAAAGGAGATGATTAGCGTTGGAGAAATCGTGACGCAAACGCTGGAAAATCGTGGCGGAGCCATTGTCCAGCATCTTGGCCAAAAGCAGCTCGAACTTACGGCGGCGCTCGACCAATCGTCGGCCCAATTGCGCGATGCGCTCGTGGATGGGGCCGGAGCTTCGGTTAATACCTTGAACGAAACGGGTGATAAGCTGCGTGTCGAATTGGTTGATCTTTTTGAGCGGCTGCAAGCTAGCGGCAAATCCTTGCAAGGAATGATTGGCGAGACCAGCACGAATTTCGGCAACATTGAACTGGCCTTGTCGGACAGGCTGCGTGATTTCCAAAGCGCATTTAACCGGGTATCGGCCGATGTCGCGCAATTGAACACGACCGCTGAAAAGACTTTGTCGGATGCGCAAGGGCTAGCCGAGACGATCGCGCGGCATCAGCAGGCTTTGAATTACTCTGCTGGCGATCTTGCCCGCTCGCAGCGTGAGCTCGATCAGATGCTGGAGGGACGCAGAACGTCGCTCGAATCTTTGCTGTCGCATGTCAACGCCAGGCGCGAGGACTTCGAAAATGTCATGGATTCTTTCGCAGCATTGGTCGATGAGGCCTTCAAACAGGCTGAGATCCGCGCCCGCGATATAGGCTCCTTCTTGACGGACGCATCGCAAGCCACTGCGACGCTGATTGAACAGCAGTTCAGCGAAATCAGAACCAATACCGGCAAAGAACGCGAACGGACAGCCTCCGCTTTGCGCGCGGCCTATGAACAGACGAACACCGAGCTGAATACAATCATGCAACAGGCGACCAGCCGTTTTGAAGCCGCTGCTATCGAGATGCGGGGCATGGCTCGTACCATTCAAGAGGAACTCGATGCGACGCGCGAGGAGGTCCGCCGGAGCGTAGCGGAGCTTCCGCAAGAAACAGCTGAACAGGCCGCAACAATGCGCCGCGTCGTTTTTGATCAGGTCAAAGCCTTGAATGAATTGACCGAAATTGTGACGCGCTCTGGCCGCTCTTTGGATATTGATGAACCGGCGGCAGCCGCCACGATGAATCATGCCAGCGGCCAGACTGGCTACAGAAGACAGGAGGCGGCCCGCGCTCCCGCACCGCTGCCGGCGTTCGATGCACCTCCCGTATTGCGCCGCGAACTTCCGCAGCAGCGCGAGATTGCCCCGCAACGGGTCATGGCGACGCCTGCGCCGCGATCCGCGCAAGTTGCATCAGACACTCGCGGAAGCGGCTGGTTGTCCGACCTTCTTGCCCGTGCGTCGCGGGATGAGACAGCTGTTTCTCCCGTTCGCGCGCCTTTAGACGAAAATCGGGCTGGCATTCCGCGCGGAACAGTCCGTACCGCGCAGCCTGCGACTGTGGAACTCGAAACGATTTCTCTTGATATTAGCCGGATGATCGATACGGAGGCCGCGGCCGACGCATGGGACCGGTACCGGAGAGGCGATACCGACGCTTTTTCACAGCATATCTACACCGCCCGCGGGCAGCAGACATACGAGGAAATCCGCCGCCGCTATCGCAGTGACGCGGAATTCCATAAGACAGTTGATCGCTACGTGAAGGAGTTCGAGCGGCTCTTGTCGGATGTGAACCGTGACGATCGGGATGATACGATTACCCGTTCCTATCTCGCGTCGGAGACTGGCAGAGTCTATACGCTTTTGGCGCATGCCGCGGGCCGCTTGGCCTGAATTCAACGGTGTTGACCGCGATGAAAACTCAGGCGCCATTTTTTGGCGCCTGATTGCGTGACTTTAATCGGGTTCAATTCCATCCATGAAGGTGCCAGCCGGCCTATAAGCCGGGTTCTGTATGGCCCGCGGCGTCAACCGCGAGCGTGACGGCCATTCCTCTGGGACGGCTGTTACCAGCCGTCTCAAGCAACCAACCCGGGCGACGATCCAGAGACGGACCCAAGGCGCTTGCGAAAAGCCCTTCTGTCACCCCTATTCGGTTTTGCTCCCGGTGGGGCTTGCCATGCCGCCGATGTTACCATCCGCGCGGTGCGCTCTTACCGCACCGTTTCACCCTTACCGGCAATGAACTGCCGGCGGTTTGTTTTCTGTGGCGCTTTCCCTAGGGTCACCCCCGCCGGACGTTATCCGGCACCGTGTCTCCATGGAGCCCGGACTTTCCTCCGTTTCAAAAAGAGAAACGGCGGCCATCCGGCCGGCTGGCTTCTGCGGCATAGGAGGGATGGCGGCGGCGGTCAATCATGAAGCGTTAAGGTGATATGCCGAAAATGCAGCGAATTGACGCAAATGCCCAGCATCGGCTGATCGCGGCTTGACCTGTCCGGGCCGGTCTGGCGTTCCTCTGGCAATTGCAGGCTTGGATAGGGTTCCGCAATGCAAAGAAGGTTCATTCACCTGACGATCCTTGCCGCTGCTATTGGGCTCGCAGGGTGCGGCTATACGCCGGAACAACGCGCGGTCAACGGCGCTGCGATCGGGGCTGGCACGGGCGCGCTTATCGGGGCCGCGACGCATAGTGGCGTTGGCGGGGTTCTTGCCGGAAGTGCGCTTGGCGCGGCGACTGGCGCAATCATCGGTGCCAATACTGCGCCCCCACCCCCGCCGCCGCCTGGCTATTATTCCCCGCCGCCTCCGCCAGCTTGCGCGCGCTGGGGCTATGATCCAGATGGTAATCCTTATTGCATGCGCTATTACGGGTATTGATGAGTTTTCCAGCTAATAGTCTGCTCGCCGGCGAGGTTATGCCGTCGCCGAACCATGGGGATCGCAAGAGCGGCCGCGTCGATGCGCTTATCTTGCATTATACCGGCATGGACTCGGCGGAAGCGGCGCTGCGAAGGCTCTGCGATCCGGCGTCTCAGGTTTCAGCCCATTATGTGATCTTGGAAGACGGGGGCGTCATTCAGCTCGTGCCGGAGTTCCGCCGCGCCTGGCACGCCGGCCAATCTTTTTGGGCTGGCGACCGCGATATGAACTCGGCCTCGATCGGGATCGAGATCGTCAACCCTGGCCATGATGGCGGGTCGCCTGCCTACCCGCCAAAGCAGATCGAATCAGTTATCGCGCTTTGTAAGGATATTATCGCGCGGCATGAGATTCCCACGGCCCGCGTTCTTGCCCATTCTGACGTGGCCCCTGATCGCAAGGTTGATCCCGGCGAATATTTCCCCTGGGCGCACCTCGCCGAAGCGGGTATCGGCCATTACGTCACGCCTCATCCTGTCGAAGACGGACCGCGCTTGGAACGCGGCACGCATGGGCTCGAGGTCGAAAAACTGCAGGCTCTGCTCGCCATCTATGGATATGGCTTGCGCGTTTCCAATCTCTACGGCCCCAAAACCGAGAGTGTTGTGCGTGCGTTCCAGCGGCATTTCCGTCCGGCGCTGGTCGATGGCATCGCGGATATTTCGACCATCGAGACTTTGCGCGCGCTGCTTGCTGCGCTGCCCAAGCGATGATCGCGGTGCGGCTCGCACTCGCTTTGTGCGTGAGCTCTTCACAGGCCGCTCTCGCAGCCGCGCCGGATGAGCTGCAAAAAAGCGCCTATCTCGTCAAGATCACGGGTTGCGCCGGGTGTCATTCGCCGCGCGGCAAAGATGGGGAAATCGTCGAAAATCTTCGCCTGAGCGGCGGCGGCCGCGCGCTGCCCGCTGGCGATCTCGGGCGCTTCTATCCGCCGAATATAACAACCGACATTGAAACCGGCATTGGCGCTTGGAGCGCCGATGATATC
>Ga0116231_10013757_pt1 | contig 11187 bp, 7 predicted proteins | sample S1TSphgellanicum_2_FD_89695 | JGI IMG/M metagenome (GOLD analysis project Ga0116231, IMG submission 89695) | Host-associated microbial communities from peat moss isolated from Minnesota, USA - S1T2_Fd - Sphagnum magellanicum MG | ecosystem: Host-associated > Plants > Peat moss > Unclassified...
GAGTAGAGATATATTATATTTTTTTTATATAAATAGATATATATATATATATATATATATATATATATATATATATATATATATGGGAAAATTTTCTCATTCTAAATTTTCCATCACAGATTAGCCTAGTTCTGTGCAAAAAAAAAGCTTTTAAATGTTTCGTTTTTCGTAAAGCCCACTCTGAAAAACTAAACTCTATGCTCACCCCCAAGACATGGAGACCAAATTACACATTGTAACATATAACCCTCCAAATAATACACTAGGAAAAATCTCAGAGGTCTTTACAATCTAGAATAACCAGTCTAGAACAAGCTTAAAGGCATCAAGATTGTTGGCAAAAACTAGTTTCAAAATGTTGAAATTCTTACCTGCATGTTGTAAGGACTTTCTCTAACTATGAAGAAAATCAAAAAAATTCCCAGAAAAACCCAATTGATATGTTTTTTAAAAAGGACAAAATTTGTTAATAAAAACACAGACTGGTACAGAGCATTGTGCCCCGTTCACACTGCCCACACAAAGTGCTCATGGGAGGAAACCTGCACCTCCCTCCCTCCCTCCCTCGCTCGCTCGCTTGGCACAAATGGCCTCTCCGAGCACCCCGGCATGGTTGAAATCCACACACATGTCGCTGCAGCACCACACTTATGGGTAAAAGAAGCAAGTACAGAACACAACACAGGGAGGGAGGGACAGAGGGAGATACACACACACAACACATGTAAAGTACACAAAAGCTCTTGAGTGTTTTGTTTATTCAAGACATTCCTCATCACGAGAAATGGAAACTTGGGGTACAATACAAAAGATGGATGGGTCCAACTTGGGAAGCACAGCAGCAGCAGCAACAGTACTAAAAACCATTGGGAAATAAATATTAATAGAATCAGGACTAAAAAACCATTGGGGAATTGATGATCATCAACAGCTACATTGCAACGACGCACAAGGAGAATGTGGATGGGGCCGGCAGGCGGACCTTATATGACATCTTCACACCGGTCTTAATATCGGACCTTGAGAGGAAGAGAGAGAGAGAGAGAGAGAGATTGGATTCCCTTTAGTTATATTCTGAGCTGACGGCCGAGTGCGTAGGACTCGGAGTGGGGCTTATGAACAGGCCGTCGTAGATGACAGCAGCAACTGCAGCGCCGATGAAAGGGCCGACCCAATACACCCACTGGTTGGTCCAGTTCCAAGCAATCAAGGCAGGGCCGAAGCTACGAGCCGGGTTCAAGGAACCGCCGCTGAAGGGTGCTGCAACTAAGATCCCTGCCAGAACTGTGAAGCCGATTGCAAGAGGCGCAATCACTCCCAAGGAGCCTTTCGCGGGGTCCACTGCAGTGGCAAACACCACAAACACAAGTGTGAAAGTGAGAACGGCTTCTATCAGTACAGCTCCCCATGCTGTCTCGTCAGCTCCGATTGCGTGAACCGCAACAACTTCACCCGTGCTTACTATCTGTAGTACCCAAGCTCCAGCAACTGCACCAAGGAGCTGTGCGATCCAGTAGAGTACTAGTCTGATGATGGTTATCTTCCCCGCCAATGCAAGTCCCAATGACACCGCCGGATTGACATGACCACCTGAGATGTTGGCCGTCGCTGCTACCAGCACAACAATCGCTAACCCATGCGCCAGCGCTATGAGTACCAGACCCGCAGCGTCGGTATCTCCCACATGGAGCTTGCCGTATGATAACACGGAGCCCACACCGATGAAGACGAAGAGGAACAGGGATATGAACTCCGCTAACGCTCCTTTCAGCGCGTCTGGCGCTGCAAATTCCTCGGGTTCACCTACTGCAATCTGCCCCATCTTTTCCTCCTTCACAACAAAAACACAACCCAAAACAATCACAACAACAGAACTTCCCGCGAATTCTACTGTCGGCAAACAAGACTTCCGCGAGCGAGCGAGCAAGCAAGCGACAGAGATACAGAGAGAATCGCGCGCGCGCGCCCACACACACACACCGTGAAGCTGCGATCCCGCGACGGAGTATTATAGCAAGGTGGGAGGCAAATTCCGCACACGGAATGTGAGGTTAGCTTTGGGGGGAGTCGCGGAAATGAATAGTGGAAGACGCGCGGAAACGAACCGTGGAAGACGGTGTGCGGAAACGAACGGTGGAAATGTGCGGAATCTCCTCTGCGTATAATGCTTTGTTACTAAGCAAGTGCGTGTGCAAACAAAGTGGGCCCAAAATAGGGCCAAAAAAAAAATCAACCCCAGATTCTTCCATTTAATTTAATTTTTACCACAAGTAGGGAGGCTACCTATGTGGGACATTTATTTATTTATTTATTTATACCCCAAATTGGCTCCCAAATAGACACTCAGGTACCTCACGTAGCTTGGGAAATTGACCCTTTTGGGACTAATTTTACCTTGGACATTTTTAAAAAAAAATCTCTCCCTTCATCCCTCAAGAGCTACCTACCTAGAAAAATGTTTTGTTGGCCTTGCCCACCAAGGCAAGGATATTGTGTTTCGACTCATTATAGAGTATAGCAGCTTAAGGGATTTTTTGCCCTTAGGTAATAATAATAGATCTATTTTGAAATGAGGATTTTTTGCACCTATTTTGAAATGAGGTTTATTTTTATTTATTTTTTCAATATGGTACAGAATTTACTTGTGAGGAATACACAAAAGAGAGGTGTATAAAAATGTAACCCATTTAATTAGAGTTCAAACATTTATGAGTCGGATAATGCCCCCCATGAACAAGGCATTCCCAAAATAAGTGCCTGCCCGAGGCAGAGCTGAAGCTTTTAAAATTTAAATGGTTTGAAAAAACATTGCAAAACGGACTCACTTGGTCCCTTTGGATGATTTATGTTCGTAAAAATGATGAAATGAATTTCTAATAGACCCGCAACCACGTTTATGAACAGTATTGTTTCATGAATTTTGGATGACTCACAAAAGTTTCATCCGTTGGCTAGTACTGTATTAGTAATGTGTAATTCTATAGCCTTTTACATTAATATTTGGCAAAGTAGCCATTTTCACCAATTTCCATTGGTTTTTCATTTTGCAAAAAATTATCCAAATTAACTTGAGAAATTTATTTACCTTCACACTATGGAGGTATACAATAATTTGAGTTTTTTTTACATTTTTATCATTAACAAAGTTCATAAAATTTGGTTCAACTATCATTTTCTCCACATGCACTCTAATGTTATGTCTTTCGTAAGAAGGGTTTGCAATTGTGATGTTGTAGAGAATCATCTTCACTAATTTTTAGGGGGTTGCAAAAGTTGGGGGCTTTGATTATCATACTCACATTTCTAATTTAACCCTTTTGGTGTTGAATAATTTATCATTAAAATCGAAATTGGTTTTTCAAACTAGTGTCATGCAAGTTTTTTCTTTGACATATCTTTGGGTAAGGTTGTATATATATATATATTTTTTATTTTTATTTATTTATTTTCTCATCGAGTAAGGTCAAAAAAATTCATAAGGTTAAGGTCCAAGTACCTCTATCATATACCCCTTCTTAGGATAAAAGAATGGAAATTTTCTATTTGAAATATATCCTTGCCACACACTTACCATTCTTAACATGTGCACTTTTATCACATGTTAACAATCCTCAATTTTATTGAATATGGTTTGCCCAAATTTTCTCACCTATGTAGGTGGACCAAAGGGAGTGACATTATATTTTCATATAGAAACTTATATTTTGTGGAGCTTCCAAAGTTTCATTTGTTTTGTTTTTTTTTCTTGTCATGGGCCAATCAAATTGACTGATTGTAACAATAATCATAATCATAATAAGAATTGGGAAGGCACCCCTATTTAATTAATAAAACTAACAAACTCTAGGGTTTCAATCATATATACTCTAATTCTTTTTACCTTGATGCCAAAAATACCTAACTTTGAGTACAAGTATTTTTATATATATCCAAGGTTATGAATAGAATATAAAGTTTCAAATCTATATATTTTTGGGTATGCACTTCATTAAGGTATGTCGTTTTAAGATAAATAAGTTAGAGTTAACAATATGCCCTGTGAATATATCCATGTAAAAGATATACTTGCACAACATTGGCTCAAACCGATTGAACATTCACCCTCGATGCATTGAGATAAAAAAAAAATTCACGTTTCAATGAATATTTCAACTTTTCTATTCTCTACTATTTGGATTATTCACGTCAATATGCATGTGTCAAATACAATACTTCCTACTTCAAGGACATGTCAAAACTTAACCAAGCACTTTTCCCTAAATAAACCTAACCAAGCACTTTACACCAAATAAACCTAAGCCCAAATGGGTGAATGCTTAAATGTTAGAAGGATTTTTTCACAATAAAAAAATATTTTTTTCCTCAAAGGGATAGAATATGTCATGTACCCACTGGGTATCACAAAAACCCATGTCACATAAACCATCATTCATTTGCATTGTCGCAAATCATTGAGGTTTAACACTTATGCACAATAACATGACAAATAATTGTCCAAGCCACATTGGGTCTATGTGCACTAAAGGGTATGCGATTTTAAGTAGCATGAAATCGAGCTTGGATGAGCGTTGGTATGTTCAGGGTACCATACCTGGACAGGTATTAAATCGACGTATGCAATTTGTCTCCCTGTAGAATATGAGTTATGCTGAGCTCGTTTGCTTAAAAAGCTCTTTTGAATTGCAACACGTGATGCATGCATGCATGCCTTGCTTGCCACAACCCTGTAGCAAGGGCCCCATCATGTGCAACAACAGCAGCCTCAGACTCATAATCCTAATAGCATTAGCCCCCGCTCTCCAGTGGCTAATCAAGTGGAGCCACCTTGCAATCACGGACTTTTGTTACCAATAAACCTTTAAAGCATGGGCCTGCAACATCCACCAAAAGCTTCTTTCCTGAAAAACAATTTGCTAGGTTTGTTGTTGTCACTCACCCGACCAAAAACTCTTGTGCTGTGGCATTGGATCAATCTCAATAATGGCTATCTGAAGTATTGTTCTCATGGACCTTTTCAGTTGAAGCTTGTGACAATGTTATTTATTTTGATCAGTGTACGGGAAGGGCTAGTCCACAAAATGGTTTGTTGTTTGAGGGCATGGAGACTAACTAGAGCTGCAGCCCAAATTTCCATGCCCCCCAACAACATAACCTCGCATGTGACTCGTCCTTCACCACCATCTTTTTTAAAAAAAACCCTCAACCCTAAATGGACAAATGTTCATGAGCTTCTTCTTTGTTTGCATTTTGATAATAGAGTTATCCGTACAGTGACGCAATGACAGGGTGAGAATGGTCAGTTTCAGCATATTAGGGCGTTCGAGCATAATATTATGGCATCAAACCCATAACTGGGAATGAAAATTTTACAAAACGAAATAACTGGGACCATATCTAGTTTTTCCACCAATTTTGGTGGTAAAGTGAGTTTCATCCTGTCTTTCCTCTTTCCTGAGCGCCTGCAATCCTGCTACATGTATTTTCACTGCTATTTTCTGTGCAATTAGTCTCGAACCTTCTGCATTAAACGCTGAGTTTCAGCATTTCATAGTGAGATTTAATAAAATTTCATTATTTTTGCTGATGCCACATACTGAGAGAGGGATACGGGGTGAAAGCAGGCCCAAAGACAGGAGAAGGACATGAGGTAATATCAAGCTCAAATTAGTTTTATATCACTTTCAATATAAGGCATATACTTGCCACATACCAGCCAAAAATCGTTCTTGGGCCCAAGACCAACCTTGTATGAAAGTGTAAGGTAATGCCACCGCCATGGTGAAAATTGACAATATTTGCTTTTTAAAAAATTACCATGATACCCTGTGGGTACCCACTAAGTAAATGCTGGGTATCACAGTAAAAAAAAAACTAAGATCGGCATTTTGAAAAGTGAAATCATACGGGTTTGTGAGTGTTTGTTTCACTTTTTGAAATGCCCACTTGCATCTCTCATCTAGTAAATTCATGATTCATGCCTTCAACTACACTAGCGATAATCGTGGAGGTTCTCTTTATAACTTTTTTAAAAGGACCAATACCAAGACCGGGCTGGTATGAAAAATTTAACAAATACTCAATACCAGGACTAGGTTGGTAGGTTCAAAAGTTGATACAAGATCAACATTGGAAAGGACCTTATGTCAACATGAACCAAGGCATTCAGAAAACGTGTGTTCTGCTCAAATGAAAACCCCGGAAGTTCATGATGAAGCTCAAAAGACTCACCCAACTATCAATCAACATGAATATGGAAGCTAGAGCAAAGGCCTAAACCTTCAAATGAGGTAGGAATTCTATTGGGAACCTTTACAATGCCCTATATATTATCAACATTGTTAATGGTAAGCAACTTCTTTGCCAATAAAATAAAATAAAAATTAAATAGTCTGCCACTTATGGGATGCCATCTTGGTCATGTTAGAACCAAATTAGTTGAATTGGTGGACAATACGAGTAAAAATTCAAATTATAAAACCCTAAACAACAATGATTTTTTCGAGAAGTTCTTCATCCAGAAAAATGGGAATTTGCTTTTGGGCAAATGGGTTTTTCTAGTGTAAATTTGACTATTTTTTTGTTATTTTATTTGAAAACTTCACAAAAAGAAATTTATATCAAAAATTGAAAAAAAAAAAAAAACCCTAGAAATAATGTGAATAATTGTCCTAACAATAATAGAACATCTGTGATCCCAAATTAGATGGTTGCATGTGTGGGGCCACAATACCAAAAAGCAATAAGGGTGAAATCCTACTTAACCTGTAATAATTCTTGACCAACCACAAAATGCTTTACCTTACACATAAAACCTTGAACACGACAAATTACAATTGCTTGACATTGCATTTGATCAATTGTTATGGGTATTATACTCAATGAAACCTTAGGAATTTTTAATCAAGAAAAACCAAGTGCACTAGAAGAAGAAGAAAATTTCAATTCAATTCAATTAAGAATGGAACCTTAGTCATTGGTATACTATACCACAACCCAAAAAATCAAACAGACATAAGTCATTAAAATTTGATAAAGTTTGTGATTGGGGTGATGGGCGGAAAGACAAAAGATGGGCATGATGAGGCAATGACAACACCGACCAAAGTGCAAACCCTGTATATGGATAGGATGAGGCCAACTCGTCATGGTTTCAAAGTTGATTAAAAGAATGCCCAAATCAACAATTTGCATATTTGCTCGATGCACATGAAATCTGGCTTCTCAACAAATAAATGTAACAAGTGTCTCCCACAAGAAAATCATGTTTTTTTTTTCACAATTTTTTTTAATTTTTCTGTTTTTTTAAATTATTTACTTATTTATTTTCAATTTTGTGATGTAGCCACACAGAGGTGCTCATCTACAAGAGGAATTAGTCAAGTTTCACTACACTCCAAAGAGAAAATGGTAAAAAAAACTTTACAAATCTTCCTATATTTTGGAACACATGGTCTAAAATATCACAAATTCAGACCCCTTTCCTCAAAATATGGCAACATTGGTGTGTTTTTTCCCCAATAAAAAACTTTTTGCCCTTTTGCCCAGGATTTTTATAATTGCTATGGTGCCAAAATTTGCCCGAAAAAATTATAATTAAAATTAAAACCGTGAAAAGGTATTGAGATGAATGCCCAAAAGGTCTCATCACAAACCAAGGGGACAACACGACCCACCATCCATCTGTGCCCCATCCATTCTCATCCTGTTGTGACTCAGTTGTGGATGAACCCCAACCAAGTTGATGCGGGGTTTCACTAACCACGGTGAACCAGCACCTACAACAATACCTTCACCTCTTTGAGAGAGTTAACCGTCATGGTTAGCTGGGGAACTGAAACTTGATGAAAATGTTTAGGGTTTAACTTACATCCATTATGTTGCTGTGCTGGTCGCTGTTGGTTTGCTTAGCCCCAAGTGAACCAGCGCCCAACGGTGCACCATCCACTGGATGCCCATTATAACTCAGTTGTGGATGAACCTAAACTCAGTTAATATCTTGTTCCATCTTGGTAACCCTGGTAACCCATTCTGTAATAAGTAGGTCCTATTTACACTAGATAGGTAAGGAAAAGAGGTGACTACTAAAGGAAGTAGGTACGTTTGTCCATAGGTAAGGGCCACTTTTACTAACAACCTACTTGTGGGTTGTGAGTAGATAGGTGTTAAGAAAAGCAACTGAGTTAAACTACCATGGTAAGCTTTAGGGAAATGGAACCTGAATGAAAGCGTTTCCTAAAGCCAAACCTTAACTTGAGTTGGCCAAAATTGTTTTCGGAAGCTTGCCATCTCTAAATTGGCCATGGTTTGGGTATTACCACATCAACTATATTTTTTTGATCCCCTAACCTAACACTTAACAAATTCAACAATCAAGTAGGATACAAGGGAAAATCTGGGAAAAGTTAGGGCAAGTTACCTACATGTTCTCTAACACACTTGCTTTTGAAGATCAAACAAGGCAAATTTTTCATGTTCTTGATAAGAAGAACTAACTCTCTTTCTTTGTACTTTATATCTTGGATGAATCTTCCTAGGGATGATGGCCACTTTTTGTTTTATATCTTCCTATCTTTTCTTTTCTTTTCTTTTAATTTAACGTCAATACTCGGACCAGAGAGATCCATTTGACGACAATTACAAAGTTGACTTGATCAAAACACTCCTATCGATGATCACCACTTTGGCTAAAAGAAAAGAAAATTCTTGAAGCAGACACTGGAGACATTAGATGCACATGCCATGACATGCTAAGGTCTCCATTTGAATAAGCCATTTCTGAAGAGTTGAACAAAATGTTTGTCCAAAAAGGATTAGTTTTTCCTATCGTACTTTGCACCAAGTTTCTTGTCAATATTGTTTTGAAAACTTGCTTGAACCAACCATTTGGATCTAGTTTCAACTCTAGTAACATGGGCTGTTTTGGACACATAGAAGGAAGGATGAGGCCTTATGGGATCATACCAACCTTGAAGAATATCTGTAGTGTATTTGAAGGGCGAATTGTTTTAGATTCACAAGACTTGCAAAAAAACTAGTTTGTGAGAACCATGGGATGAGGGCATTTTCCATTGGAAGATCCCTAGTTTCAATGATATTTTTTGGGTGGAAGCCATGCTTTTTCAAAACACACTTACCTTTGTAATTGTAATAGCTAGCTAGTACATCATCATTTTGGATTATGCTTTGATATGGTTTGTAAGACCACCAAAAAATTTCAAAAGCAAAATCTTTGACTATGTGATCCAAAGCAAAAAGATTTCTACCACCAACTAAAGCTAATGACCCAATAAGTATAATAAGTACCCTACCATAGAAAAGTACCTACCATGGAGTGCCAAGCAAACAAGCCATAGAAAAATAGTCATCAAAGAGGACACATTCAAGGAGGACATCCAATTCAACACTTGTTCTAGAGGTTTCACAAGCTTTCTCTTAATTGCTTCTCTTGCTACACTAATAATGGACACTCTTTCTTAAGAATCAAGGTTAGATTCACATGATGACTTATGATTTACAACTGTTTTTTTTTTGGGGTGGCGAATTTTTGGCGAATTTTCAACCAAAAATATAAAAGAGGAAATATTTTATTGCAAGTTCCCTGTTTGAAAAAAGCGAGAAAAAAATTAGCAATTTTTTAAGGAATTTTTTTTCAATTTTGAGAAAATTTTGTTACATTTGGATCCTGCAGTAACCCCACTTTTAGATACCAGCTCAAACAGATTTCTTTCAAACATGTAGCCAATTAATGCTAAATCCTTTTTGGGATGATGGCTGACAATGCTACATTAGAAAGCTGACAAAAAACCACAGCTTATTACAACTAGCCTTTTTCTATAGGCAAGATTTTATAAAAGAAAAGTTGAAATTCAAAAATACAAAATGGGTTTTTTGGGGTATTTGCATAGCCAGAATTTGATTTTAAAATTTTAATAATAAAAATCACCAGATTTTTTTATATTTAGTTCCAGTATGTAGGTAGCCAAACATAAATACAGTAAGAAAGATGCTTTAAATTTTATTTTTTTTAAAAAAGTATATCTTATTTATAGACAAATTTGGGTAATAAATCTTCTTCCTACAATACACAGAGAGAGGATGATTGTGGTTTTGTGGTACATCACAAAATTGACCAAAAACAAAAAGCAAATTGCTTACAACCACCACTAAAGTGGCAATTTCATAAAATTTCCCACCCAAATTTGGGTTGTTCTTATCTGGCTTCTCTGACATCAAGATTAGATGAAAGCTACAAATCTGTTGAAAAATATTTAATGTCTGGATTAGACTTGTGTATAAACATTTGGGACAACAACCCACAAAATGCCAAATGCAATAGAAAGAGTCCAAAACATAAGGATAGGAGCCACACATCAAAGGCAAAATGTAGGCAAAATTTAGGCAAAATGAGGTGTCATTTGTTTGGCCCATCTTAAAAGCCTTCACTCACTTGTACATTGCACCCTATCTTTTGTTGACAACACAACCCCATTGTTAGTTGGCAGTACTGCACTGGAGAGAGAGATAGAGAGAAAGAAAGAGAGAGAGAGAGAGAGCATCATGTCCCTTTTTGTCTTTGGTGCTTTTTATTTTCTTTCCTAACTTTAGGTTTTCTTTGGTCATTTTGTCCAATCTAATGCTTTTGGTCATTTTGTCCAACCTAATATGCTTTTGGTCATTTTGTCCACTCTCATGCTTTCGGTCATTTTGTCCAAATCTCATACTATCTATAAAATTGATTTTGAAGTATCCTATGGTACACATTAAGCACATTGATGTTTTCTTGTCGGTAGTGCCAATTAAAAAGGGTACTTTCTCTCCCCCCCCAAAATAAGAAGTGTTAAGGTAGATATCACCTACAACTAATTACAATAAACATATTGAATAAATTATAGTTTTCATTTTTATTTTATTTTCTACTCATTTTTCCCTCAAAAGACCTTAAAGTTCTTTTAAGAGGACTTAAAACTCAACAAACCTGAGTTGAAACTTTTTTTTCTTTTTTTTTTCCCCCACCCAAAAAGTTATGAATTTTGTAAAGAGTTGTAATAGGCTCTCCTTTATATTGTCACTAGGCTCCCCTATGAATGGTGGGTGTAACACCCCCCCCCCCCCCCCCCCCCCCCCAACAAAACAAAAAAAAAAATAACATAAACAACATTTATATTAAAAAATAAATTTTATAAAAAA
>Ga0116231_10013759_pt1 | contig 11185 bp, 4 predicted proteins | sample S1TSphgellanicum_2_FD_89695 | JGI IMG/M metagenome (GOLD analysis project Ga0116231, IMG submission 89695) | Host-associated microbial communities from peat moss isolated from Minnesota, USA - S1T2_Fd - Sphagnum magellanicum MG | ecosystem: Host-associated > Plants > Peat moss > Unclassified...
AAAGGCTGATTCAACTATTAATAATCACTACTTGGAGGCTTATAAGCATTCAAATCATTAGTACTAAAGAAAATTACGGAACTAAGGCTTAACTAATTGTTGAGCTATAATCCATGGCTCACAGTGCTAACACATTTAGAGGACTCTTCATTGGTAGATTAACAAATTTCCCCACATGAACATTGACTTTATGAGTTAGAATGAATCCCAAACTTTGTGCGCATGTTATTCAAAGCACCTCGAAGCTCATCAATTTCCACATGGTAGATGCAACAACACACATTCCATTCTTTCATCCACTTGAAAAAAAATGGGCTCAAAACATCAAATGACCTCTTCCCACTATTGATTTGTAGATGCATCTTTTGGAAACACAAATAAAATTTTATCTGTTTAAAAATCCATAATGCACATCATTAGTTTTTAGCTTCTCCAAGAATACTACAATTTTATATTTACAAGTTGTAAGGACACAAAAACCCCATCCAATACATTTTAAATCAATGAAATGAATTCCATAATGTGGTAGCAATTCACCATAACCAGAATAAATTACCTTCAAAATTTCACATAAAACTATTTTAAAGTTCTGTATTGAATGTAAATGGTGACATATAGTCCCCAAAAATCATTGTCCAAAACAAAGACTAAAAGCATTTGCAACCTTCATACCAAACTATCAACCTTCATTATCACAATCCGAAATAAAGTCCAAAAGTAACTTGTAACCTTCAAACTAGACCAACAACCTTGATTTGCAAAAATCATTATTAAATTCAACCTTAATCGCTTGCATTTTTGAAAACATGACCATAAGCTCAAATAAATCAACAAAAAAAACTTGTATTTCCAAAATATATCACCCCAATCCATATTAAAAGCGAGCATTGGTAACCAACATTTCCGAAATACATCACCATAGTCCATAATAAAAGAACACTAGTAACCTGCATTTCCAAAATACATCACCACAGTCCATAATAAACGAACATTAGTAACCTACATTTCCAAAATACATCACCATAGTCCATAATAAAAGAGCACCACTAGTAACCTACATTTCCAAAATACATCACCACAGTCCATAATAAAAGAGTATTAAAGTAACCTATATTTCCACAAAAAAAATACAAGTTAATAAAAAAAACTACAAAACCAAAACAACATCCATTTTCAAGATGTATCAACACAATCAAAAATAGGTGTATGCACTCTAAGGTGGCTCATTTTTGGTGGATGCTCCACTCCCTAAAAGTCCATACAATAATGTTAAAATGGAAGTTTATTTTGATATCATTAATTTAGTGGGGAATTACATGGTGGTTAATGAACTAAAAAGCCCATATGAAGAATAGCCATTCTAAAAAATTCCTTAATGTACATGTTAAGAAAATAAAAATTGAGATCCACCCTAAAATGATTATGATATGGATTTATGAAAATATGGTTTGTTTTAGGCTATTCAAAAGTTCATAACTTTTTTTGGTTAAATTTGTTTTAACAATTTTTTTACAATATGTTCTTTTTGTTTTAACATATCATATATTGAATCCCTATAATATACACAAAAATGTATGCATAGAAAGGCACAAATAACAAACCAATCCATATTTTTCAACTTCAAAAGTCCATTATTATGTATTTGGTATATATGTGTTACAAATTTTTTTTATAGATTTTTTTTCTTCAAGTTAACAATGTAAATGCATGCCACTTTGCAAAAAATTGGATTATGATGCAAAAAGTGAGCCACCCTACCTTGCAACCACCCAAATTAAAGAACCTTAACAACTTGCATTTTAAAATAACATCACCACAAGTTCGTAATACAGAGCACCAGTAGCCCACATTTCCAAAATACGTCACCACAATCCATAATAAAAGAGCACAAATAACCTGCGTTTCCAAAATACATCACCACAATCCATAATAAAGAACACCAATAGCCTCCATTTCCAAAATACATCACCATAGTCCATAATAAAGAACATTAGTAACCCACATTTTCGAAAAAAATACAACTTGGTAAAAAAGACTACAAAACTTAAACAACATCCATTTTCAAGATGTGTCAACATAATAAATAATAAAGAACCCCAACAACTTGCATTTAAAAAAAACATCACCACAAGTTCAAAGTAAAAACCACCAAACTTGCATTTCCAAATAACATCGCCACAATTTGAATTTCCCAAATACATCACCACAAGCTCAAAAATAACTTGGATGTAAGAAAACCACATTCCAACTTGTAATATAAAGACTACAACAACTTGTGCATTGTTCCAAAAAAATCACCTTAATCTGAAATATAATCTAAAAACAACTTGCATTTTCACATAACATTACCACTTGAATCCATGTCAATCCTATAAGTTTCCTTTTAAAATCTTGCATATTAACATATCATCTAGGAATGTCCATATACACTATTGAAGTTGATTGCAATCCTACACATGGTAACCTTTACTTAGTCCCATACCTACCTTTTGTTGTTATTTGATAGTTCTCACAACATCCATTGAATCTTCTAATGGGATAAAAAGTCCATCAATCTTATACCTACATCATCCATTAATTGCTATAAACCCACAAAATGTCATTGATTATTTTATGACAGTCTTACAGAACATCCATTAATCCCTTGGGGTGATAGAGACTCCATTAGACATATCATGGTGCCTTTTTAGTCCTATCAACCCACAAAATGGCATTAAGGGTTTTATAAGAGTCCTTCAAAACATCCATTGAGTTCATAAGTATGACAAAAACTCCATTATTCCCATACATGGTGACCCTTAAATCATGTTAACCCACAAAATGTCACTAAATGTCCTATGGCAATCTTCCAAAACATCCATTTAGTCCATAAGTGTGATAGATAGTCCATTAATTTTATACATGATGTTCCTTCAGTCCTTTAAACCCACAAAATGCCACTAGGTAATCTAAGATTAACACACTCCCAAGCTCCTTGATAGACTCAAATGTGAGTCTAAGGTGAAAACAACAAAAGGATAAAGAGTTGAAGGACTTGGCTCGCAGCACTTCGAGGGTAGAGGGGTATGTTGGAGCTCCAAGATGGGGATTAGGACAAATGACAAGTGGGTCAATTATTCACACAAACTTGCACAAACCAAACAACAAGTTGGTTAGTGCATAGTTGGAGCACTTTTGGTGCACGGACGAACCACAGGCAAACACAGACTCACAAGACTCACCACAGCTCGGACTTAGGGGAAGCCACCACCTTCCCCCTTATAGTATTCTCTGTGCTTAACCATGGGGCCTGCACCCAAATGTCATTTTGTCTCGAGACTCCCAAGTTAAAAGTCCCATAATTCTTGAAATTGGGACTCTCGCAACTTTGGAGGCCCATAATGTTTATTATAGACCTCCGATTGAAATGAGGTCCAAAGAAAAGTTATAACCTTCATCAAGAACTTTCAAACAATATGTGGCACGCCACCTGCATGTAAGTAAATCAGGGCGATTCTTGACTTTTAATGGTTGGGAACCAATTTGACTCTTGGCCCTTCTTTTGGCGATAACTTATGTTTTAAATACCCAAATGGATCATGTGAGCCCATTTTAGACATCCTCGTTTGAAGAGCTTTCAAATGGTATAAGAAACTTTTCAATCCAATGAGTTTTGGTCCTTGCGATCGCCTCTGGAGATTCAGGAGTCCATCTGGAGTCCAACTCCCAAAGTGGGACCCCACTTGGGAGGGTGTGGGTTCATTCCTTCACACTCTCCTACACTCTTGGGAGCATCAAATGTGACTCCTAGGCTTTGCTCTTAGCTCGCACCTTTGTAAGCCCTTGCATTAGTCGCGAGCCCAAAACTAGGGTTGTGACAAAGATAATGTTCCAAAACATCTATTGATTCCCATAATGTGGTTTAAAACCTCCATTATACTTATCATGGTGGTCCATGAATCTAATAGACCCACACATTGCCACTAACTATAATTCTATGATTTTCTTTGGGAATAGATCCATTGAATTTCTTGGTATGACTAGATTTCCATGACATCTATTAATTACCATAACATGGAAAAACCTCCATCAAACCTATCATGGTGGTCCTTGAATCTAACAAATCCCCACAAATTGCCATTGAATATTCTATGACTATCCTTAAGAGCAAATCCATTGAATTGCTTGGTATGCCAAAACTTCGATGGCATTTATTGATTCCCATAATCTGGCAAAACCTCCATCAGACCTCTCATGGTAGTTCTTGAATCTAACAAACCCATGAATTGCCACTAACTATTATGTAACTATCCTTGGGAGCATATCCATTGAATCCCTTAATATGACAAGACCTTTGGGTGCAAATTCTTTAAGGTGTATCAAAATCTTGTCACAACGTCACCTTTTTCTATTTTTTTGTTACCATTTAAAGACACATTTATGGATGATTATGATGTAATCTAGAATTGCAATAGTTTAAAATATAGTCCTTTTGAAAATTTTGACAACTCTTGATTCATTATTTTTTTATGGGGATCAAAATATAGGGTAAAAAAGGATTGCAGTAAGGACTAGGCCCTTTTCATCTTGTGTGGTACACCTTAAAGGACTTTCACCCCTCCATGACATCTATTGATTCCCATAATGTGGTTCAGAACCTCCATCAAACCTGTCATGGCAATCTTTGAATTTAATAAACCCACAAATTGCTTTTAACTATTCAATAATTATCCTTGCGAATAGATCCATTGAATCCCTTTCAGTTTGACAATACGTACATGACATCTATTGATTCCCATAATGTGGTTTAGGATCTCCATCAAACTTGTCATGGGGTCTAAATCCAATAGACCCACAAATTACCTTTACTATTATGTGATTATCCTTGGGAATAGATCCATTGAATCCTTTAGTATAACAAGACCTCCATGACATCTATTGATTCCCATAATATGGTTCAGGACTTCCATGAAACATATCATGGTGGTCCTTGAATCTAATAGACCCACAAATTGCCACTAACTATTTTGTGATTGTCTTTGGGAACAAATCCATTGAATCCTTTGCTCAGTATAACAAGACCTCCATGACAAACTAGCACAATTTTACATCTAGTAATGAAAAACACCTAGACCAATGCATGAAATCAAAGAGAATAAGGAGGAATTTGACACCTAGGTTCCATTACGTAATGGGTAGGCTTTTCATTTACCACATGAGGTGATATATGCCTTCAAGTGACTTCCTTTCTATTGGGACTAATTCTTGTCTCCAAAACCCACCATGAAATAACAACTTTTACGGATGGTGATAACACTTCTTTTCTTGTGCAAAGAGAGTCTCCACAAGAAGTCACCACTTTGATCCATAATCCTCTTTCACTCCATTGTTAGAACAATATTTTGAGGATGAACACCCAACACTTGTGCTTTAGATCACATTGATGAACTACCGATGGAGCTTACAACCATTGTGAACAAAACATGTGTTGTGGCAAGCTTTGAAGTAAAACATGGCCGCTTCACCTTTCCCAAACTTTTCATCAATCCACTAATGACCTCATCTTGGACATCTATTAATCGTGAAGTGACCTAAATGGACTTAGATAAGATAAGACCCACATCAATAACCATAGGACTTTTGAAAACCTTTCGTAACATGATTTTTTTTAATCATTACGTGGATAAATAGACAATGCATTCGTTATATTGACAGTGATTGTTTATACATTCCTTCTAACTTGGCAATCTAACACATGTATACTAGAAGCTTCTAACCTCTTTCTACGATTTGTTTCTATTATTCTAACAGCCCATTGTTGTTGCTTACACAATTGTTGTCTTTTGAGAACTCTTGTTTTCTCATCTATTCAAGCTTGATTATTTATTACACATTAGGTAAGCCTAGGCCTAATTATTCCTCTTTTCCTTTCACCCACTTTCTTGTCACCTTTAATGTGTAACCCAAGGAGCCAAATCCTTGACACATGGAGCTTGGACCAAAACCCTAATGTTGTTTCATCACCCCATCCTTCCCTTCAAAAAACCCATGTGTAGACGAAATTAGAAAAGAAACTAGGAATGCAACAAACACAAATAGGTATTAGCTCACTTGAAATATAAGTTTCATTATAAACAAATTATCTTGTAAACTTCTGAAATTTGCAACGACTATGTTTAACCTAACAACAACAACAACACAAGCTGGATCCACACAATCTAATAGATAGTTTCAAACTTTATAAATAGTGGATACCTCACCTGCAAGTTCAAAATGCATACAAAGTGAAACATAATTTGCAACTTCCAACACATTCTATTATAAGTAAATGACTCAAGTAAATATAAAGGAAGTGTAACCTAGACCATGTACATGATGGCATCCATGGATTCTTGAGTTGTAACGATGTCACAAATCAAACTTTAGCATGAACATATTCAATCGATGCAACAACAAAACAACAATTGAAAGGCAAAACATTTTCACTTGGTGCACAAGATTGCAACATAGCTAGAAGTTCAATCTCAAACAACTCAAGCTACACACATGAATTAAACCTCATTGTAGCCACAAGAGACAACACCTTCCAAAAATTTCCCTCCACCTTAAACCCTAACAAGAGCTAAGAACCCTAAACTTGGGTCTGGTTCTTAACCTAAAGTAAGATTTACGACAACATCAAGAAAATCCATCCCCTAGATTTTGGGGTTATTTTAAAAATTAAATCCATACCCTTGTACAAGTCTTTAGATTATGCTTATATGAAAAAAAAAAGTATAGAAAACCCTAATTTGAGTTAGATAAGGACTCACAAACATTTAGTGACTTTCAAGCAATTTAAAAGTTCATAACCATAATTATAGAAGTGATATTTTTGAACTTGTGTTTTCTAAAGAACCATTGACATGAGTAATAGTCCTTATAAAACATATTACAAATATTTAGGTCATTTTAAAGTCCATATTAAAAAACAATTTTAGAGGACAGTCCATACTTTTGACTTACAAAGTCCATAACTTTTTAATCATAATAAATTATGCAAAATAATTTATATTTTCATTTATATAATGAAGTTGACAACTTAAACCTAAGTCCTTAAAATCAAATTAAAATATATGTGAATATCCATGAAGCTTGCAATCACAACACCCTTGTAGAATTTAACACAATGAAAAAAAAAAAAAACCATTATAGCTTGCATTCACCCCATAATGAAAATTTCCAAATTACGGTGTTTTAGGCTATACATGTTATGGGACTTATCATGAAAAAACTCTCAATGAACAAGGGTGCATTGACTTGTTGTAGAATGTTTGGAGTTGTGACATGGAAGTTATCGATTATTGAACCAATTTTTCATTAATATTTAAATAAAACCAAGAGTGAAATCTATATTGGAATTTGGGGGTGTTCTTGGTATTGTTGGAAAATGTTCACCAAGTTTAGTTTAATAAAATTGATTTCATAATTTTGAAACCTAAAATGTGAATAATATTATTGAATTTTTAATGGGTATTCACTACACCAAATTGCATTCTAATTCACTTTGGGTTTCACTACATTTTGAGTGAATTTGGACATTTTTACCGTGAAGAAATTGGTCAATTCCCTAGTGAACGGGGACCAGTTGTTATGAACAATGAATTGTTTCACTAATACTAAATGAAATAAGGTTACTTTCAAGTGAAATACAAATTTACCAAACATTTGCTAGTAATTAACTAGGCAACATGGAAATCAATTATGTTTAAATTATTTAATATATAATATTATTGATAATTTCATGATTTTTAGCCTATGAGTTATTGATACATGTTATTACCTAAATTAGGTTAATTTCAACTATTGTTGACCACACACACACCACTTCTGAAGTTTGATCCCTTGACCTTTAGAATGGAGGCAAACACCCCTACCATCAAGTCACCACATTTGTTATAATAATGTGTTACATTGCATTCTATTTATCAAATACTTCATTTTAAACATTATAAAAACATAAATTTTGAAAGTTCATATCTTATTGAAATTTTGTTCAAATAAAATGATTCAAGTTTATTTTTTGTAAAAATTTAATAATGTACATAATTACATTTATTTCCTTTTGAAAGTGTGAAATCATTTGAACAAAAAAAATGGAATATCACTATTCAATAACATTTCAATGACCATTCCTTTGAAAAAGAAAATGTTAAATACATGGATAAAATTTTTGCTAATATAATAATATTACCTATGCTAGGTTACTTTTAGTTATTATAGGGTTATTTTTCATTAATCTAAATTATTTCACCTTACATTATTTACGGTTATTTATGGTTATCTCAATTGTTTTTGGTTATTTTTGGCTATTTCATTCCATGTTATTTTTGGTTATTATAAGTTACTTTTGGCTATTAAAGGTCATTTCACCTTATGCTATTATTAGCAATTTGAGGCTATTATAGGCTATTTCATTTTAAGTTACTTCTGTCTATTATAAATTATTTAATCTTAGATTATTTTTGGCAATTTTAAACAATTATAATATATTGTTATTAATGGTTATTCTATTAATGGCTATTGGTAGCTATTTTATTGCTGGCTATTCATGGTTATTTTACTGGTGGTTATTTTAGGCTAAATTACCATAAATTATTAATGGTTATTAATGGCTATTATTTTAATGGTTATTGATGGATTTTTTTGGTGGATATTGGTGATTATTAGTGGTTTTTAATGGCTATTATATTAGTGGTTATTAGTTTTTTTTCTATTAATGGCTATTGGTGGATATTGGTGATTATTAATGGTTATTATATTAGTGGTTATTGGTGGCTATTCTATTATAAGCCATTGGTAGTTATTTTATTAATGGCTATTGGTGGTTATTCTATTGGTGGCTATTATTGGTTATTTTAAGCTATTTTACCTTAAGTCATTATATCTTGTTTTAGATTATTTTAAGTTATTATATTTAAAATAAAATAACTTATAATAACATAAAGTGGAATGACCTTGAATAACTCAAAATATAACTTGAAATAACATATATTAACTTAAAATAAAATAACCTAAGGTATAGCTTAAGGTTAATTTAAAATATTTTAAACTTTTATAATAAGTTAGTTAGGATACCTAAAGGTAAATAAATGTATAATAGTTTAGGGTATAATAATTTATAATAATGTAAGGTATAAGTTAGAATAACTAAAGTAGCCTAAAATGATATAACGTATATCATAAAGTAATATATATAAGGTATTTAAAACAACATAGAAATAAACCTATTTAGTACAATAAATTATAATAGTGAATTATGGTAACTAATAGTGAAACATGATATTTACATAATGATATTATAGTGAAATAATTTTAACCAAGGTGAAATCACTAAAATGTAATGAACTTATTTCACTTTTAAAGTCCCATAGTGATTTAGGTTAATGAAATGCACCCCACTTTTGTAGTAATGATTGTTGTTGGAAATTTAAACAAATTGCAAAAAAAGGTTTGAAAAGAAAATCCAATTGAATGCATTCACACTTGGGTCAATGACACATGGTACATTAATGTTTAATGAATTTTTATTATATTTTAAACAAATATTAAGATACCATGTGTATAAAAATAAATAAACATTGGAATTTCACAATATTATTAATTATGTATCATTATTTGATATGTTATAATGATTTACATAGAAATAATAAATTACATGTATTGAACATAAACATTATTATTAACATATATATATTTTAAAATTAAACTTTATTTTGAAATTAAAGTTTAATATTTATGTGCACAAAAAAACCATTCATTTATACAAGTAAAGTTTACATGTAATTTAATTTCTTCATAATTTAAAATAAATATTAGAATATTATATTTATAAAATTGAAGTTGCCTACTAGTTGTTTAGCCTAGTTGAGAAAGGTAGTTGCAACAAAATTACAAACAAGACTGCATTTCATCCATCCTCTAACACATTTTATCATTCATATATACATGTGTGTTGATGGTGTCACCAAATAATTGAACAATAGTCAATGTCTTGATTCTATGCCGACTAAAAAACCTTAGATGCCAAAAATATTTTTAAAATGGCCCTTAGTTAAAACATGTTTCACATTATTTACCCACATAGTTGGATGTTCAACTTGAAGACATTGTTGATGTTAGGAATATTTAGCAAATGACCAGATAGTTGAAAAATGCTTTCAACTTATACCAATATAATCAATGAATTGACTTAATTAATAATTTCCATAATTTTATTTTAAAATAAAAAATCCTAGTTCTAATACTTGCAAATGTCATGTAGTTGAAAACTTTTGGTTAAAAAGGTGGGGTTTTCTACTAAGGATATGTGTTAAGGTAAACTTTTCTTATACTTGCAATAAGGTCTCTCCAAATTGAGATTTGTAAATGCACATTTATGACATTTAGTAAACCATATACCCATGACAACCCATTTTGCTTCATGCATTGAATGTTGATTAAACAATAGTGTGCTTGAATTATAGACATTTCAAACTTATACCAACATGCCATTGAAGTCTAGACAATTACAATTAGGCATAATACCTTTTAATATTGACATGATGTTACAACATCATTATACTGAATTATAGACTTCTTGTAATGATGAATCAAACATGGCTAAAATATTTTCCAAAACAAGTCTTAATATCCAACCAAATCACAAACTTATATTTTATTGAGAATGTTGTTGTACATAGTCAGCCACATGCATAATGTGATGGCCATGAGGACTTTGTCCCCTTTTAGCATCTAGTTACAAGTTTAAAACCATTTAATTGAAAACTATTGCTTATCAACATTATAATGATTTTCAAACTTTAAATGATCACATTACATATTAGAAGAAGAAAGTTGTAGTATGCATCCAAAAGATGTCACTAAGGATGGTGTTATTGTGTTTAGACACAAGTTACAACATTGAATTCAAATTTACAAAGTATGACAAGTATTTTGACAAGTATCACAAAACAAAATCAACATATCCTTATATCTCTCAAAAATTAGTGAGTTCAACATATAAGAACAAATTAACAAGTTGCCTTAATGAAGAACTTTAGATATTGAGTCAACATATAGGAACAAATTAACAACAAGTTGCCTTAATGAAGAACTTTAGACATTGAGTCAACATATAGGAACAAATTAACAACAAGTTGCCTTAATGAAGAACTTTAGACATTGA
>Ga0116231_10013760_pt1 | contig 11184 bp, 10 predicted proteins | sample S1TSphgellanicum_2_FD_89695 | JGI IMG/M metagenome (GOLD analysis project Ga0116231, IMG submission 89695) | Host-associated microbial communities from peat moss isolated from Minnesota, USA - S1T2_Fd - Sphagnum magellanicum MG | ecosystem: Host-associated > Plants > Peat moss > Unclassified...
GACCCGCCACCGTACCAGCGTGACCCGCCACCGTACCAGCGTGACCCGCCACCATACCAGCGTGACCCGCCACCGTACCAGCGTGACCCGCCACCATACCAGCGTGACCCGCCACCATGTCATCCTGAGCCTGTCGAAGGATAGCCCCCATGGTTGCGATCCTTCGGCAGACTCAAGGAAGCAAAATCAGATTCCGCAGTGACCGTTACACTGGCGCACATCATCACTAGCGGGTCCGGTCGATGGCCGCTTATCCGAGCGAACACGACTTTGTGAAGAGGGCTCGACCGCCTCGATCGTTGACGATTGCGGCTGTCCCTCGACCTCGCTCGGGATGACGCGGGGGGCGATTACCGCTCTTGACCAACGCGGTTTCGGAGCGTGGCTGGGTCTTGCCTAAGAACGCTCGCGTCTTGCCTCATAATGCGTCGGGAGTTGTTGGTTTGCGGTGTTCGAGGGCGGAGCGGGTTAGGGTTAGGGCGATGGCGACGGCGGCGAGGAGGGCGGCGAGGGTGAAGGCGCCGACGATGTTGTCTTCGTTGTAGAGGTCTTCGATGTGGAGCGGGACGGTGACGGTGAGGCCGCGGATGCGGCCCGAGATCACCGAGACGGCGCCGAACTCGCCCAGCGCGCGCGCGTTGCACAGCAGCAGACCGTTGAGGAGCGCGCCGCGCGCGTTCGGCAGCGTGACACGCAACAACGTCTGCCAGACGTTCGCGCCCAGGCCGAGCGCGGCTTCTTCAAGTTCGCGGCCCGTCTCGTTCAGGAGCGCGATCGTTTCGCGCGCGACGTACGGGAACGTCACGAAGATCGTTGCCAAGACGATCCCCAGCGGCGCGAAGGCGACGTGGATGCCGTGCTCCTCGAGCCACCCACCGAGCGGCGAACGGTTGCCGAAGCACAGCAACACCGCAAGACCCGCCACGACGGGCGACACCGTCAGCGGCAGATCGATCAGGGTCACGAGGGCGGCCTTGCCCGGAAACCGGTACTTGGTGAGCGTCCAGCCCGCCAGCACGCCGAACGCGCCGTTCACGGCGATCGTGGCTAGCGCGACCAGCACGGTCAACCCGATCGCATCGCGCGCGTACGGGTCGGCGAACGTCGCGAGCGCCGGACCGATCCCCGAACGCAGCGCCTCATAGACGATCGAGGCGAGCGGCAGCAGCACTAGCACCCCGAGCACGAGGACTGCCGCGACGAGCGACGCGCGCCTCACTCCGCCACCCGCAGCCGAATCAACCGGCGCTGCAATGCGTTGATCGCGAGCAACAAGAGAAACGAGGCGACCAGCGACACCGTCGCCACGGCGGCGGCACCAACATAATCGTATTCCTCGAGCCGGGTCACGATGATGAGCGGCACGATCTCGGTCTTGAACGGCACGTTGCCGGCGATGAAAATCACTGACCCGTACTCCCCGAGCGTGCGCGCGAACGCCAGCGCGAAGCCCGTCAGCATCGCCGGCGCGAGGAGCGGGAGCGTCACGCGCCGCAGGATCGTCGCGCGCGTCGCCCCGAGCGAGCGCGCGGCCTCGCCGAACTCTTGCGGCAACGTTGCGATCACCGGCTGCACCGTGCGCACGACGAACGGCAGGCCGACGAACGCGAGCGCGAGTCCGATCCCGAGCGGCGTGTACACGACTGTGATCCCCGCGCGCGCGAGCAGCGCGCCGATCCAGCCGTGCGGGCCGTACAACGTCACGAGCGTGATCCCGGTAACGGCCGTCGGCACCGCAAAGGGCACGTCCACGCACGCGTTGAGAAATCGCCCCGTAAGGGATCGCTCGCCCACGATCACCGCCGCGAGCCAGACGCCGACGACGACATCGAACGCCGACGCCCCCAGCGCCGTTCCGAGGCTCAGTTCGTACGCGGCGATCGCGCGCGGCGAAAAGGCGATGGAAAGAAAACGTTCCGGCGTGATCCCGGCCATCGTGAGGACGATCGCCGAGAGCGGCACGATGACGAGGATCGCAATCACGAGCATCGTGATCGCGATCGCGATCCCTCGTCCAGGGATCACTTCGCGCTATAGATCTGGTCGAACACCCCTCCATCGGCGAAGAAACGCGCTTGCGCCGCGTTCCAGCCGCCGAAGTCTCTGATGGTCGTGAGGTCGGTGCGCGGAAACGATGTCCCGCATTTTCCGTAGACCGAGAGCAGGCGCGGGCGATAGCCCCATTTGCACGCGAGCCGCTGCGCGGGTTCGGAGTAGAGATACTGCAGGTATGCGGCCGAGACGGCTTGCGTCCCGTGCTTCGCGACGTTCGCATCGACGACGGCAACCGGCGGTTCGGCCAGAATGCTCACCGAGGGCACGACGATCTCGAATTGACCCGGATGCTCGTGGACGGCCAGTTGGGCTTCGTTCTCCCAGGCGATCAACACGTCGCCGATCCCGCGCTCGGCGAAGGTGATCGTGGAGCCGCGCGCGCCCGAATCGAGCACCGAGGTGTTCTTGTAGATCGCACCGACGAACGCTCGCGCCGCCGCGTCGTCGTTGTGATTGCGTTTGAGCGCGTACGAATACGCCGCCAGAAAATTCCAACGCGCGCCGCCGCCGGTTTTAGGGTTCGCGGTGACGACCGAGATCCCGGGCCGCACGATATCGTTCCAGTCGCGAATGTGTTTGGGATTTCCGGCCCGGACGACCAATACGATCGTCGAGGTGTAGGGGCTCGAATTATCGGGGAGCCGCTTCGCCCAATCGGCGGCAATGGCGTGTCCGTGCGCGGCGATCGCGTCGATATCGTAGGCCAGCGCGAGCGTGACGACGTCGGCTTCGAGCCCTTCGATCACCGCGCGCGCTTGCGCGCCCGATCCGCCGTGGGACTGCCGGATCTCGACGGTCTCGCCGGTCTTCTTCTTCCAGTAATCGGCGAAGAGTGCGTTGTACGCGGTGTAGAATTCGCGCGTCGGATCGTAGGAGACGTTGAGGAGCGCCGTCGGCGCGGCGGCGGCGCGGGCAGTAAGCGACGCACCGAGCACGAGCGCGACGAGCAAACGGAATCGGGAAACCATTACGCCCTTTCGAATGAGGCCGGTGGAAAACTGCGCTGCTGGAGCGCCGCGACATGAAGCGCGGCCGGCGAGCCGGAGCCCGCAAGCAACCCGGCCGCGCGCTGCGCGGACACATCGGCATGGAGTTTCGCGCCGTTGCCGAGCAGCAGTTCGAGGCGCGTCCGCGAGCCGAGCGGAACGACGCGGGTCACCTGCGCGAGGTGGGATCCCTCGAACGACGCCGCCTCGACGCGAACGTCGTGCGGGCGGACGAACGCAACATCGTCGCCGCTCGGAATCGCATCGGCCGGGCCGAGCAGTTGCAACGCGAACGGTGAGACCGGATCGTCGTAGACGTCGAGCGGTGTCCCGACCTGTTCGACCCGCCCGTTCTTCATCAGCACCAACTGATCGGCGATCTCCATCGCTTCTTCGGCATCGTGGGTCACGAGCAGCGTCGTGACCGGGACGACTTCATGCAAGCGGCGCAGCCACGCGCGCAGGTCGCGCCGAACCGAGAGATCGAGCGCGGCAAACGGCTCGTCGAGCAAGAGCAGCGCCGGGTTCCCCGCCAGCGCCCGCGCCAGCGCCACGCGCTGACGCTGGCCGCCCGAGAGCTCGTGCGGATACCGGCGTCCGTAGCGCGGCAACTGAACGAGCTCGAGCAACTCCTCGACGCTAGCGGCAGTGGCACGCGACGAGCCGCCTTGGACGTCGAGCGCGAAGGCGATGTTCTTCGCCACGTCCATGTGCGGAAAGAGCGCGTAGTGCTGAAAGACGAAGCCGATTCGGCGCTCGCGCAGCGGCAATCCGGTGATCTCGCGACCGCCCAGGAAAATGCGGCCGGCGTCGAGCGCCTCGAACCCGGCGATCGCGCGCAGCAGCGTCGATTTTCCGCAACCCGACGGTCCGAGCACCGCCGCCAGCGTCCCGGCCGGAACCGCGAACGTCGCGCCGTCGACCGCGTTCACGCTGCCGAAGCGCTTCGTGACATCGACGATCCGGATGCCGTCCGCAGTATTTCCCTCAGACATGGATTCCGCACTCCGTCTTCGCGAACTCGGGCCAGCGCCCGGCACGCGCATCCTCATCCGAACGCACCCGGCGCGTGCACGGCACGCAACCCAGGCTCGTGTAGCCGTCGGCGTGGAGCGGGTTGACCGGCACGTCGTGGGCTTTGATGTAAGCCCAGACGCGCTCCTCGCTCCAGCCGGCCAGCGGCGCGAGTTTGACGACCTGATTGGCCTCGTCCCACGCGCTCGCCGCGAGAGCGCCGCGGGCGGCGGTTTGATCGCGCCGGATCGCCGTCATCCAGACGTCGTAGTCGTGCAAGTAGGCGCGGAGCGGATCCACTTTGCGCAGCGCGCAACAGGCATCGGGATCGCGCCTCCAGAGCGCATCGCCGTGCGTCGCCGCCTGCTCGGCCACCGACTGCTTCGGTCGCGCCACCTCGACGGCGATGCCGTAGCGCGCCTCGACCCGCGCGATCAAGTCATACGATTCCCCGAACAAGAGCCCCGTGTCGATGAAGAACACCGGCAGGCGCGGTTCCTCGCGTAGCGCCAGATCGAGCAGCACCATCCCGGAGGGACCGCCGAACGAGCACGACAGCGCCACCTTGCCCGGATGCGCCTCGAGCGCCGAGCGAATGAGAAGCCGCGCCGTCTCGACGGCTGCGGAGAGATCCGTGAGCGTGTCCATGGTGTACGTTCTATCGATCATTGATGAGCGGCGGGGAGAGGAGAGAAACCAAAAACCCCGGGCTGTTCGGCCCGGGGTTCACGAGGCTCATTGCGCCGTTTGGCGCTAGCCCAATGCCCTGCCGAGCCGGCCCACTTGGGGGGCAGCCATGCAACAGCAGCACAGACAGGCAACCTTCGACATCTTGCGTGGACCATACCACGGGCGCGGGTACGCGGTCAATGCGCGGTCGAGGCGCCGTCAACGAGCATCGCGCCGGTGCCGCCCCCGAGCCGGATCGATTTCGAGAACACGAGCGACTCGGGCGCGTGCTCGTGCATCCAGGCGATCATCTTCTCACGAACGTATGACTGCAGATCGGAGAGATCGCTCGAAGAGCGTGCGCTCACCAGCGCGCGGATCTGCATCGCTTGCGCCGTCGCGTCCGTCACTTGCAAGTTGACGACGTCACCGTCCCAGAGCGGCGAGCCTTTCACGAGCTCGGGCAGCGCTTGGCGTAAGGCATCGACCGGAAACGAATAATCCGCGTACACGAAGATCGAACCCATCAGATCGGCGCTGCGCCGCGTCCAGTTCTCGAACGGCGTCGTGATGAAGTACGTCAGCGGCAGCACCATCCGGCGCCGGTCCCACAGCCGCACGACGACGTACGTCGATTGAATCTCTTCGATCCGGCCGTATTGCTTTTCGACGATCACGACATCGTCGATCCGGATCGGCTGCGTGAACGCGATCTGCAGGCCCGCGATCAGATTTTCGAAGACCGGACGGGCCGCGATCCCCGCGCCGATGCCGAGCAAGCCGGCCGACGCGAGCAGCGTGGTGCCGATCGCCCGAATGCTCGGGAACGTCATGAGGATCGTGCCGATTCCGACGACGACCGTCATCGAGGCCGCCACGCGTGAGAGGATGTCGACCCGCGTCGCGATCTGCCGAGCGTGGAAATTGTCCGGCTGTTCCAGGGAGTTCCGGGCCTGCAAGATATCGCGCCACAGACCGATCAGGGCCACGATCGCCCACACCAGCGCGATGATGATCGCGATGCCGGTCGCGTGCTCGAGCGGCAGGTTGTACGCGTGCGGGATGATCGTCTCATCGAGGGTCGGCAAGGCCGCGAGTACCGCGACGAGCGGGAAGATGAACGCCGCCGGGCGTTTGAGGCGGCGGGTGACCGCTCCCCAGATTGCTTCCTGGCGCTTGGCCAGTCGCGCGAGGATCCAAAACACGATCCGCCAGGCGATCAGCGCGACGACGATCGAACCGATGAGGGCGGCGCTGCCGATGAGCAGCCGATGCACGGGCATGGCGCCTTCTTTTCCTCCGGGCCGGGCGCGTTTCCGGCCGGAACTTCACCGTGCGCGAGCGGGTCCTAGAGCAAGAAATGTACGGTGGCGGTAGCGGACCGATGCACTTGATGTGGTCGAACCAGTTTCAACCCAACAAGCCGCGGGTCAAACGGTCGGTCAATTGGCGTCGGATTTGGGCGTTTTTCCGGCCGTATTGGTGGCAGGAGATCACGGTGCTCGCGTGCATCGTGGTCGTCTCGGTGCTCGGGCTCTTGCCGGCGCTCTTCACGCTGTGGCTGATCGACAAAGCAATCCCGGACCGTTCGATGTCCGAGGTCGCGATCGACGCGGGCGGCATGGCGGTCTCCGCGCTCATCGCAAGCGGCGTCGGCGTGTACCAAGGCTACCTGAACTCGCTGGTCGGCGAGGGGATCATGCGCGACATCCGCACGAGCCTCGTCGCGCATTTGCACCGCATGCCGCTGCCCTTCTTCACCAATACGAAGACGGGCGAAATCATGAACCGCGTCTCGAGCGACGTCGACAACGTCGACTCGGTCGTCACCGGGACGCTCGTGACGATCGTGACCAACCTCGTGACGATCGTGACGACGCTCGCGACCATCTTCATCCTCGACTGGCGGCTCGCGCTGGTCTCGATCGCGGTCATCCCGCTGATGGTGCTGCCGCTCTTCCCCGTCGGCCGCAAGATGTACGATGTCCGCAAACTCACACGCGAAAAGCGCGATCAGATCGAGTCGATCACGCAAGAGACGCTCTCGATCTCCGGGATCACGCTGATCAAATCGTTCGTGCGCGAGCGCTTCGAGGCCGATCGCTTCTACCGCACCGGTACCGACCTGATGAAACTCGAGATCAACCTCGCGATGGTCGGCCGCTGGTTCATCGCCGCGATCGGTGCGATGGTGACGGTCGGCCCGGCGCTGGTATGGCTCGCCGGCGGCTGGTTCGCGATGTCGGCGGGGCTCACGATCGGCGCGATCGTCGCCTTCGTCGCGTATCTCGGCCGCCTCTATGGTCCCGCCTCCGCGCTGATCGGGATCCAGGTGCAGATCGTCAGCGCGCTCGCCGTGTTCGAGCGCATCTTCGACTATCTCGACATGGAGCCCGAAGCCGAGAAGCCCGATGCGATCGAACTCGGGCGCGTCCGCGGCGAAGTCCGTTTCGATGACGTGCACTTCTCGTATACGCCGGAACGCTCGGCGCTCAACGGCGTAAGTTTCACGATCGAGCCCGGTCAACTTGCGGCCTTCGTGGGTCCGTCGGGCGCGGGGAAGACGACGATCACCCAGCTCGTGCCGCGCTTCTACGATCCGCAGTCGGGAACGATCTCGATCGACGGCTACGATCTGCGCGACGTCACGCGCGAATCGCTGCGCGAGAACATCGGGATCGTCACCCAAGAGACGTATCTCTTCCACGATACGATCGGCTCGAATCTGCGCTACGGACGCCAAGATGCGACCCAAGCGCAAGTCGAAGCCGCCGCGCGCGCCGCGAACATCCACGACTTCATCGCGAGCCTGCCCGACGGGTACGACACGATCGTCGGCGAGCGCGGCCACAAGCTCTCGGGCGGCGAACGCCAGCGGCTCGCGATCGCACGCGTGCTGCTCAAGGATCCGTGCATTCTGATCCTCGATGAAGCGACGAGCGCGCTGGATTCGCACAACGAGGCGCTCATCCAAGATGCGCTGGTCCCGCTGATGGCGGGCCGCACCAGCCTCGTGATCGCGCATCGCCTCTCGACGATCCTCAACGCCGACGTCATCTACGTGGTCGAGGCCGGCCGGATCGTCGAATCCGGAACGCACGATGCGCTGCTCGCGCGCGAAGGCGCCTACGCGAGTTTGTACTGGAAACAATTCCGCGAACGGACCGACGGAGCGCTCGCCGCGCCGTGAACGACGGGCTCGCCGTGCGCGGGCTACGCAAGCGCTTCGGTCCGAAGACCGCGCTCGACGACGTCGCCTTCGATGTGGAGCGCGGCGAGATCGTCGGCCTGATCGGGCCCAACGGGGCCGGCAAATCGACGACGTTCGGTATCTTGTGCGGCCTCGTGCGACCCGACGCTGGGACGATCGATTTCAACGGTAAGCGCCTCTTCGGCGATCGCGGCCGCACGATCGCGCTGATCCCCGAGACGCCCGACGTCTATCCGATGCTCACCGTCTGGGAGCATCTCGTCTTCGTCGGCCGCTTGTGCCGGCTGCCCGAGGGCTGGGAAGCGCGCGCCGAGGAGTTGCTGGCGACGTTCGCGATGCTCGGCGAGCGCGACACGCTCGGCCACGCGCTCTCGAAGGGGATGCGCCAGAAGACGCTCGTCGCTGCGACGATCCTCGCGCAAACGCCCGTGCTGCTGCTCGACGAACCGCTGATCGGCCTCGATCCGCGCGGCCAACGCGAACTGCGCGAGCTCACGCGCGCGCTCGCGCGCGACGGCGTCTCGCTGATGATCAGCACGCACCAACTCGAAGCGGCCGAGAGTATGTGCGACCGGGTGATCGTGCTCGATCGCGGCCGGACCGTGGCGGCCGGGACCGTTGAGGCGATCCGCGCGCTCGGCAGCGGTTCGCTCGAAGACGTGTTTCTCGAAATCACCGGCACGTGAGGGATCTGGCGGCACTCGGCTACGCCGACCTTTGCACCCTGCGCAACACGCTGCGGACGATCCGCCACTCGCCGGCGCGGGCGATCCCGTGGCTCTTCTTTGCACTCGGCGTCCCCGGGCTGCTGTTCCTGCGGATGCGGTTCTTCCATCACGCCGGTGCGCTGCCGAACATGCTGCGGCTCGATACGATCGTGCTCGCACCCGTGATCACGTTCTCGGTGCTGTTGATCGCGAACATGCGCGTCGGGCTCTTCGCCGGGCGCGCGGAGGCGCGCTTCGTCTCGCTCTCCCCGCTCCCGCGCGCGCTCACGATCGCGTATCTGCAGCTGCGCACGATCTGCTTCGATGCGATTCGGCTCGCGGTCTCGACCCTCTATCTGCTCTTCGTCTTCTTGCCGCCGAGTGTCGGCGGCGCACAATTCTTGCGCGACCTGATCCTCGCGCCGGTCGTGCTGATCGCGTTCGCCAGCTTCTTGCTCCCGCGGCGGCTGGCGAAGCCGTGGGTTGCGGCGACGTACGTGGGCGGCGCGCTCGTCGCGATCGTCCTGGGCGGCGCGATCTTGGCACGCGACCTGGTGCGCCTCGGGCCGTTCGACGTCGTCCATGCGCTCCCGTCGATCGCGCCGGTCGCGCGCGCGATCGCGGCCTTGCCGCAATGGCATCCCGGCGTGCTGCTCGTCGAACCGCACGCCAGCATCATCGCGCTGATCGCCATCGCGACGATCGCGGCGATCGCCGTCGCCGCGCTCGCCCGAACGGCGCGCGATGCGTTCCCGGAACTCTACGAGCTCTCGCAGGCGCATATCGATCTGCGCGAACGGCTGCGCAAACGCGCGCTCTTCACCATCGACGGCAGCCTCACGGCGCCGAAGGACCGCCCGCGCACCGCCGGCCGCGCCGGCAGCGCGCGCATCCCCGGCGGCCTGGGCGTGCTGCTCTGGAAGGCGTGGCTCGAATTCGCGCGCACGAGCACGCTGCGCGTGCGCGTGCTGGGCCTGGCGTTCTTGTTCGCGCTCGGGCTGCTCGCGGCGTTCATCGAGCGGACCGCGCCCGCCGTCTTGCCGAGCGCGCTTGCCTCGGGTGCGTTCACCTTCATCGCAATCGGCCTCGGCAGCGCGCAGCGCTTGGCGGGTGAACTGCGCCGGCCGCTCTTTCATCTCGCAAGCCCGACGCTCTTCGAGCGGCTCGCAACGATGACTATCGCGCAAGCCGGAATCTCGTGGGTTCGCGGCGCGGTGGTCGTGCTCGGCGCCGTCGCCGGCGGGATCGATCTGCGCATCGCCGGCGGCGCGCTCGCAGTGATGTTCTGTTTGTTCGTGTTGCTCGTTGCGGCCGGTTTCGCGCTCTTCAGCCTGTGGCCGAACGCGGTCGACCGGCGCGGTCCGCTCGCGGTCGTGCGCACGCTCGCGCTGACGTTCATCGTGCTGATCGCCGCCGGTATCGGGACGGCGCTCGGCATCCTCACCACGCCGCCGATCGGCGTCGCCGCCGGCTGCGTGGTCGCGCTCGGCGGCACCGCTTCGCTGCTCGGCCTCGCGACCTGGCGCATCTCCAGCCGCATCGACCTGCTGACGTGCGATCAGGCCAGCGCGTGAATCCGCGCGTTAGCGCCGGGCGTCGATTGCAAGCAGCGCCGTGTGGTTGTCGAGGGCGGTGAGGTCGCCGGGGTCGAGGCCGAGGAAACGGGCGCGGGCGACGCGGCGCATCACCTTGAGGTTGCGCGTCTTGGGGAGATCGTCGACGTAGAAGATCGCCTTCGGGCGAAGCGATTTGCCCATCATGCGATCGACGATCGCGAAGAGCGCGGCGCGCGTGTCTTCGGTTTCGTCGACGGCAGCTAATATCACCTCAGCTTTCAACGCGATTTAAGAGCAGCAGCTGCCTATTTTCATAAGCCAATAACGTCAAGATCTCTCGATCCTGCCTCTAGCCTTGCTTACGCCTATGAAAGGCCGAGCTAGGGTCCTAAAAATCATTTCCATTTCTCTAATAAGCCTTTGGTCCGCCTCCGTAAAATCGTAGCCCGTAACATATGCGAGCACGGGATGCCCGGGAAGTCTACGAAGAAAATTTAGTGCCTCGATGCGCTTCTGGACTTCATTCTTCGTCAAGCCTATTGGCGCAAATTCATCCTCGAAAAGAGCCCAGTTAGCCTTTATGATCTCGCCAAAGTACCAAATCTCAGAAAACGCAATCGAAGGTGTTTCTGAACCGAATTTTGCGACGTTGGCTGCATCAATTATCTTAGGGCGTAGACGATCCAAAACTTTTTGAGGGATTAATTTCTCCCAGTCTTCGGCGTTACGAGATAGGACGCCAATTGTGAAATCGCACAAATTACATTCAATTCGATACAATTGGTCGCGCATCGACACCTTAGATTGCGTCGTGGGAGCTGCGAGCAAGAACCCGATTAGATTCTTTGCAAATGTCTTGTTGGCATCAATCCCCGGAAAATGTCCCGCTGGTACATCGATCGGATCCGCGATCGTGCCCGAGGAGTGGTCTACTATCACGGCACCGCGCTTACTGCCGTACCAGATCGCCATAGAACTTACTCGCC
>Ga0116231_10013762_pt1 | contig 11183 bp, 9 predicted proteins | sample S1TSphgellanicum_2_FD_89695 | JGI IMG/M metagenome (GOLD analysis project Ga0116231, IMG submission 89695) | Host-associated microbial communities from peat moss isolated from Minnesota, USA - S1T2_Fd - Sphagnum magellanicum MG | ecosystem: Host-associated > Plants > Peat moss > Unclassified...
AAAAAAACCTCATAAATTTCTTAATGCAAAAGAAGAATTATGGAAACTAAATTATTTCACCATGCAAAAATATAATCTTCAAAAAAAAAATAATCTAAAATAAAGAAACCAAAATACTTCAAGATATTATTATAACTCTATTATAACTAATCTCAAGTTTCAACACAAAGCCAAAATATTCAAAAATCCTCATATAATAAAAATAGACCTATTATTATTATTATTATTATTACCTAGGGGCCTATAAAAAATCCCTTAAGCTACTATACTCTATAATGAATGTAAACACAATAAATATCCTTAAAACCTTAATAATGGGCAAGGCCAAAAACCTTTGCAGTACTTTATGCACTAAAATTATTAGGCTCATTGCAATAATAGAATGAACAATCATGTTCTTTCACCTAAACATCATTTCTCACCCACTTGCCAAAATCATTAACATGATGAAGAGTCCTAACTCCTAACTCCTAAACCACTAAATTATGTGTAATTAATTGCATGTTTAGGGTTTTGCCTAAACCACTAAATTATGTGTAGTTAATTGCATGTTTAGGATTTTGCCTAAACCACTAAATTATGTGTAATTAATTGCATGTTTAGGGTTTTGCCTATATCACTACTAGTGTGTTTAAGCTTGGCTTACCAACCAATAAGGCCCATTTTACAGCCCCACTTTCACATACCCTAAATCCTAAACCCACACTCTCTCACATATGTGATAGGCTTCCCTTCACCACCCAATCCTCAATTGAAGTGGTGGGCATTTTGTTTTGTGGAATGCTCCCCGTAATCGATTTTTTTTTTTTTTTTTTCTTTTGCAAATTTGGAAAAAAAAATGGAAATTTTTTTTTTTCCTTATTGTAAATTTGAATAAATGAATTATTATCCTGACATCCATGTTCTAGCATTTATTAATGTAGTAGCTTGGGCCATTTTCAACACATGTTTGTCAAATAATTAATTAATTTTCATTTTGTTGAAATTTTCATTTCAACAAATGAAATATTCCTAAATATTCACTAATATCCTTCACAATATTTTTTTTGATTTGGAAGAAATAATTTTTGAAATTTTCAAAAATTCCGAAAAATAAATGTATAATTATTTTACTTAGTAATTTTCTTGGACATGTTCAGAGTTATAAATAACTTGACCAAATTTGGGCAAAATAAAAAGTTTAAAATAAATTAAATAAATAAAATTACTTACTTACATGGGTGGGGGCTGAACTCTCTAAAGTGTACCTAATAAGGACAATAAATCCATCCATTAATGGATTAGGGTTTCCAACCAACAGCCCTTTCCGTCTTAATGAAGCCCTTCTCCCTTCCTTTTCCTAGTTTAAGGGAACCACAGGCCACGTTTTGTCCTTTAATCCTAATTAAGGATCCCTAATTAAGGATCCCCTTAATTAATTAAGGGGAAACCCAAAATACTCTCATCTCCTTCTTCTTGGACGTCGTCCGCATTCGCTCGTTCTCGTCTCCTTCACGTCCCTGTACGCATTTCGTTCGTCGAACTCCGACAACTCTGGTCGCTTCCTTCCTTCCGTCTGCTTTCGTCGTTTCTCGTCGTCACTTTCCCCCCGCCCCCCTATAAAGCTCTCTCTTCTTCGCTAAAGAGCAACGCCGCAGAGGAAGAAGCTGCTGCGCAGAGTTGTGCGGAGAGCGTTTTGCAACAGTTTTGCAACAGATTTCTGTTTCCTTTTTTTCCTTGCTTGCTTGCTTGCTTGCTTCTTCTTCTCTTCTTCTTGCAGTCATAACTTGTAGTTGTTCTTTTGTTTGCAATTTAGTACCATGGGGAATCGTCGGAGCATCAGCTACATTCGGCCAAAGCTGCACAGCATGAAGCTCCGTCAACGACGAGTGCAGGCCGATCAGAATCGTTCTTCATCAACAAGGTCCTCCTCTGGTCGCCGAGGACCCCGTACTGCAATCTGCCCCTTGAATTTCATCACCGCGGCGACGAGGATGATTACGTCGAGCACCGCGAGTGAGGTGGCAGAAGCTGTACAAAAAACTCATGCAACGAGCCGTCTTTTTCGCTACAAGACGGAGATGCTAGCCGCTTTCAGATACCTTGATGCATTGAAGCTGAGATTCGATCCGCCCATGCCAGGAAGAAGAATCTTCAACCGCAGAACGGCGTACGATGAGTTCGTTTACACCATGGCTCAGTTCAAGGAGCAGCGAATCGACGTCACGGAAGTTGTGAACCGAGCCAAGGAGCTCTTCGCAGGTCACACCGATCTCATCCTGGGGTTGGGTCGGTTCCTACCCAATGGCGGTTCTCAGTACTTCGGATCATCGCCGCCACCGGAACTTCATCTGCAGGTGGCCTTGAAGGCCATAGAGCGGCAGAGTCGAGCCACGACCATCAAGGCGACCGCGCTGGTGCACAAGATCGAGGCTCTATTCTCGGCGCAGACGGACAAGGCAAAGCAGGAGGTCTACAAGAACTATGTGGCCATCTTTAACGACTACATCAAGGGTAGTACTAGCATCCCGGAGATGTACAACCAGCTCTCGCAGCTCTTCCTCGCCGAGTACCCGGATCTGCTCGCGGAGCTCGCCGAGTTCTTCCCGGAATCCGTTCGCTCCGCATGAGCCGCCACCAGCAGCAGCAGCGCCAGAAGATTAAGCTTAATCTCTTTGTTTTTCTGTCGTTAATGATGCTGCTTTGTTGCTGCTAATTCTAGTTTTATACCACAGAATTAAGCACATGGAATTCTTCTTCTTCGACTTGATGAGCAGTTTTATTGTTTGCCAAAAAAACTCTTGCAATCTTTTCTCAAGAATATTAAGGATGTTTGTTTTGTTTTGGGAGTTGTTGTAAAACTCAATGAATGTGCAATGCTCATTAATTCTTTTTCAAGTTTCCTTCTTTCTTTCATTGCCCAAGTTACTCATCACTTAGAGTAGAGAGAGAGAGAGAGGTCCATGTGGAATTATGAGCTTCAGATTCATGTGAAGATCTTATGCATTTCAATGCAAATTTTCTGTTGCAAATTGTTCATTGTGACATTGTCCTCTTTGCTTCATTTTATCGTTGAACTCATGTGGAGTTTTTTTGGGTTGCTTTTTTTGTTGAGGTTTTTTTTTTTTTGTTGGGTTTGTTTGTTTGTTTTTGCCTGAATCATATGCTTAAGTTTTTCATTAGCTTAACCAGCTTAATTAGAAACAACCATGTTTTGCAGGGATTTTTGTTTATGGGTTGATAATTCCACAACTGGAGGAGTTGTGTACATCATCATGATCATGGAATTTCTTACTGGATGATGATCTTGATGAGGTTTTCATATTCTTCGGGTTTTCTTTTATAGTTCAATTCTTATATCATTTTTTTGTTTCCAATTTAATTGGTTTCCAGAATATTTTGCTGCAAGAGTTTATTAGATCCAAGATTTTTTTAATTTTTTTAATTTTTTTTGTGATTGATCTGATTTTTCTGGAGTTGATCAGACCCTTTCCTTGGTCACCAGAATTGCCCCATTACCAAATCTGAGCTCTTGCTCTTGCTGTTGATCATCCCTTTTGATTTTTTCTCATGTTTGGCTTGTCTATTGCACCATCTTTTTTCTGTTTCCTTTTCATTCCTTTAAACCAAATTATGGTAGTAGTTTTTTTTTTTAAATTTAAAATTAATATAATAATAATAATAATAATTTTAAATTTAAAGTTAAATTAATCTGCTTAAGTTGGAAATTGATGTATGCAATATCAACACCACCCACAAAATTATATCATCAAAAAATATCATTTTTTGGCTATCTCCACAACTGGGTCACAGACTTGGGATTTTTTTTTTCCCAATGTCTATTGAACTCAAGCCTCATACATACTTGGATACAAACTACAAAACCCAACACGAGTTCTCTTTCAGGAAGTCATTCAAATAAATGATTTTGGTGTTGAGTTTTTGCTCCTAGTCTTTAGAAGCTGCCAAAGACATAATTTTATTACCTACCTTGAGCCTTGAGGAAGTCTCTCCAAATCTCTAACTGTCTTGAACTAGAGTAGTAGTTACATAAGTGGGTTTTTTTGTGGAGAATTTTCTCCAGTTCTTTATATATATATTTATTATTTTTTTCTTTTTAAAAAAAAAATTTCTGTCACAAATTCTCTTTTTTAGGGAAAATTTTACCAAAAGAAAATTTCTTTAATTTAAAAATTTATCAAAAAATGTCACAATTGCCTAAATGTGAAAGGGTACTTAAGATTTTCTACTTTCATATTTTTAATATCATCAAATTTGGCTAGAGAGTAAAGTAGATTTTAAAAAAAGAATCCTGCCTAGTTCTGGCAACCAAATAGGAAATCATTGCCTAAATATGATGGCCACATGTGACTTTTTTTTTCCTTTCAAAATATGGCAATTTTGGCAATTGTTTTCCCAAAAAAAGCTTTTGTAAAATTCACACAATAGGCAACATCACAAAATTGAGGGGAACAAAAAAATTACAAAAACCAGAAGTGGTAAATTCCTTTGTTAATTTTGTAACAATAAAAGAACCAAATAAACAAGTCTCTATTTTCACAATGTGGTGGACTTTGAATAAAATCATTCTCAATTATTGACCAAAAAAATGGAGAATTTTGCAACTCTTGTCTTGATTATTAAGGTCTTTTATGGTTTTAAAGTGAAATTTTTCAATAGGTTGAAGTGGGCTGCAAAATCCACTTATGCAAGTTCCCTTTTTTCTATAGAAAGTAGTAAGCAAGGATTTTTTTTTCAATTTTGTGATACCAAGAATTTGGCAAAACTTTCCAAAAAAAATTAGCAGAATTAGTTGAATTTACACTAGAACAAAAAAAAAATCCAAATTTTTCTTTCCCAATTATTTCTGTCCAAAAAGACAACAAAATTGTTTTCACAATTGCAAGGAAATATGGCACGATTAGTAGAAGAGCCATCCATCACACCCAAAAAATCCACTTGGACATTTGCAAATGCACAACACACTAAGTAATTTTCCTTGGGCTTGTTACAATTCCACTAACTTCATGATTTAGTGCATGACACAACACCACCCACAATTTCGGGTATTGTCACAATTTCATCATTCATTTCTTGGCTATATCCACAACAAAGCTCACTCATGTCTATCTATGTTTATTGGCCCGCATAAGATAGCAATTAAATTAAATTTCTTGGGTTTGAGTTTTTGATCCCGTCCTTAGAAGCTGCCAATCAATAAACTTTTTTTTTAAGACCTTGAGGAGGTCTCTCCAAATCTCCAACTGTCTGGAAATAGATTGCATCTCATAAACTACAAAACTCGTGTTATTATTCACACATTGGACAATTACCCAATTACCCAAAACCAACAAAAGAACAATAATTAGAAACCAATCAAAGATGATAATAAAATAATAATAATAATAATAATAATAATAATATGATTCAATCTTTAAGGGGAAAGAGAGTGTTCTTCGGAATTTTGATGCAATCTTTAAACTTGTGTTTTTTTCCTCTATTCTCAACTCTTTGAAATTTAGCAGAGAATAGAATGATGTTAACACTTTAAAAGGAAAGAAAGTGAGTGTTCTTTTGGTATTTTGATACAATTTTGCAACTATTTCCTGAATTGGGTATCTGAGGTTTTTTTTTTTTTTCTTTTCCTCTACTTCTCCAGTCTTTGAAGTTTAGCAGAGAAAATAATTTACCAGTTTTGTCACAAGAAATCATGCAGGCTTACTTTACTTGAAAGATTTAGATGAAGTTTAGATTCTCATGCTTGTAAATTCATGATCAGGTAGCCTTGGACGCTACTTAAACCTGGACTCCAAATCCTTCTAAATGCTAAGCAACAAATACTCAAAACAAAATGGGATATTGGGTCTTTACCTGATGATGGATTTTGTATCCAAAAGAAGACAACATTGTCAAGACTTGTTGGTGAAGAAAATTTTGTTGTACTCTGCATATTTCCCAGAGAAATAATCATCAGGAGCCATATCAGCAGTCAATGTGATTTCGTCCACATCTCGTTCCTCACGCTGCTCGTTGGGAGCAATAGAGACTCTGTTGTTGGCCACTACTGTTGCCACCCACCACTCTTGGAATTTCTTGGACTTGACAAGCTCATCAACACATGCCTCGGTGATGTCCAGTGCCTTATACTCCCCTCTGCTCAATGGCTTTGTATGTGGAGACTTGTGAAATGTGGAGTATAACTCATGGTGTAACAAGTGTTGCACCACTGCCTCTTGTCTCTTCCCTGGCACCATACAATACATCAGTATCACAAGATCAGGCAATATTGACTTAGGTTTTTTTCCAAATGATGTACGGGTAAATACTAGGGACTTCATCCCACATAACATGGGTTTATTGAAGACACTCAGACTCCTTCACACGTTACACTCAGTGTGTAACAAATGGGCTCAGATGATGCAACAGGAGAAACTGAGACCTAATGATACTTTTGGATGATTGTTGCCAACACAACTCCTCATTGACAGAGCTTGTTCTCGCAACGCCAGTCCCTTCTTCCCAGGCATATTTTTCAGATTATCTGAATCACTCCGATTCATCATGATGATGGGTTTCTTCCCCTGCTGCTTCCTCACAGGAGAATGATGATGTGCAGCAGCTGGGGGGGATCTCTGCACATCTGATCTGTTCAGACAACACATCTCAATCTGGAATTCCAACTGGTAATCAATCTTTTGAAAAAGATTTGAAATTATGCATGAAGTTTTGTGTAACATGATGTAGTGGTTTTGTGTACAAAACATAATTCAAAGCATAATATTCATATTCTACACATATGGTACCATTTGAATCTTCAATGAATTGTTGACAATCCCATCTATAACAGACTTAACACTTTGGAACAATGCACTTTCCATGTTAGGCAATTAGATTAGTGAGAGAGAGAGAGAGAACACATAAAACCACCCAAATGCACAAGGTTGCTTCTGATGATGAAAAACATAGCTACACCCAGAATCCAGAATGCAGCAAACAGAAGTACTTACGCTGACCAGATGCTATGGAAGAACTCCACAAATTCAGTGTCTTGAGAGTGCCCAACCACCCATGCAGCTGCTGAGCCCAGTATCAGAGCCATAAGTGCAAAAAACACATCACGTGAAGTCTGCACATAAGCACATGCAAAGAATGTAAAAGATGACAGAGTTAACACACAGTTCGTAAGTTAAGAAAACATCCACAGAACTAGACATGGAAACTAAACAACATGTTTTGTATTCACATGTTGACAAGTCTTGTAAGTGCATTTCTAGCAGTGCTCAGTATGTGACTGCAAAAAATATTTCTCACATCCAAGTTTAGTTATTTACTTTTTTTTTCCAACCCTACGCATAAAACTAAAACTGGGACTGCAAATAGGTGGGAGACCATTAATAGCAACCCACCTGGACCAATCAAACTATCTAGCTAATCAACAGTAGGTGTTAGTCTTTGCTATGCCTTTTACCAGCCTCAGCAAACTGTATAAAAATGCTGGGCCAAAATCATTTTGCAGAGCCAAACCAGCATGTTTTGACTTTTCTTCATGCAATTTTAATTTGCAGGGTCATGGACTGAGCACCGGTGGAGTTGCTTAAACCAACTGGAGCTCTCACACTATATTATACACTTGGTTGTCAGGATGGTGGGATCAATAATCCCGTAAGACCCATGAAAGTGTCATGGTTGAGCAATAGCAACAAATGTAAAAAGCAAGAGAGAGACAGAAAGAACCACCTGTAGTAGCATCACAGCACCCACCACACGTATTGCCAAATTCACAAAACTTGCAGTTCCAGCATCTACGCTGCCTCCTTCCTCTTCTGACATGACTAAATTCTGAACTTTCCAGAAGGCCAGCCCAACTCCCATGAGCCCAACTCCAAGTGAAATAAATACCGCAACCTGATGATGATTGCAACAACCAACCCAGTAACAACAAAGAATCAGGTGCAATGTTGACACAATTGTTGAAAACTTTTTTTCATCCTAAGAAAAAGAAGAAGAAGAAGAAGTCAGACATGTGTTGTAAGACAATCCAATTTCACACAAGCTGTCAAAAGAGAACAATAAATCCAACAAAAAGTAGTGACAAAAGATTGAGAGTGTACAGGGCTGAACATGTCTTCACCAAACCCAAGTCCCACAAGAGTGGCAGAGAGAACACCACTGAAATAGTGCAGCAGTTCTGTGCCCAGCCATACCTGCGCAGCTTCCACACATTTTTCCCTTCAAATTCAGCTCCATTGCAACAATTTTTTTCGCTCTCCATTCCACAAGACAAGGAAAAAAAAAAAGGGAGCCTTTTCTGCGTGTTTAGGGTTCTGCTGAGTCAGCACTCTACTACAGATGAGATTGTATTTTGGGGAGATCAAATCTCTCACCACAGGGCTTAGAAGGGCAATATAGATTGTGCTCTTGTGCCCAGTTGGAAGCAGGTTCAAACACTGGAATACCCACAGATCAAATAGTATATCTTTGTTAGGGTTTGTCCATGTCCCAGACCCTGTCTCTAAAGCAATCTCACAAACAGAAAGAAGAATGTCCTGATACAATTCTGAAATCAGCAAAATCCAGTTATAGTGAAAATTTGGTTGAAGAACTTGGGATGATGACAACACCTGATCAAGCAGGATCAGAACAACAAAGATCAGACTGAGAGCCATGGCACTGCCGAAGTAAGAAGGTAACCATCCACCGACTTTTGGTGCTATTATAAACAGTATCATTCCTAATACTAGAAACATGGGTCGGTAGAGCCACAGCTCTGCACCCCAAGAAAAAAAAAACAAACATGATCCATCATGCAATGAGGATTACTGCTCCATGCATCTCTCCACATTTTTACATTTCTTTGCAAAACAAAAGAGCACACAGAGAGAAGAAAAAAGAAGGGGCTATAGTAGTGAAAGACATGGTACTACTGGAGAGAGCAATGAAACAAAAGACAAAAGTATGTGGGAAACGAATAAATTCAGCAGTACCTTCCTGGACAGAAATCGCCAGTGATACATCCAATTGATGGGGCCTCAACGTTCGAATGTCAAGGTACTGCGTTTTGAAAGTTGGCAAAACTTCTGTCCAGGAACCCTTTTCTAATGCGTGCCAGCTCTCAATGGGACACTGAGCAAGACCCATTGATGAATTCCTGAAAGATTTCCACAGCACTGTGATCAGAAAAAATCATTTTTGTCAGGACAGAAAAAAATCATCATGTCAGCACTGGAAAATGGGTGAGAGGAATGAGAATGTTGCTGCAAGTTTCTTGCTTGACCACAAGCGAAAATGAGCATACAAGATCATAGCTATGTGCACTACCACCTAGGGAGGCAAGATACTATCCTAGAATAGTAGACAATGGACAAAAAACTGTTACATGTTATGAGATGGGAAAACAACTCACCCATGGAAACACACTTCCACTCTTGCTAAAGAGGGTCTTAAAACACTGACAGTCACCCATGTAGTGTGTGCAAACTTATCCATGTTGTCAAGTCGAGACTGGCCTGGAATGCGCAGGCGGGTGCATGCACCAATCTCACCTGGTTTTAAACCTGGTGAACTTTGCACATGTCCATCAACATCTTGCATTCGCAACTCAATGGGAGCACCAAGCAACACATCTGGGCAAAAACCCACCACCACCACCACAACAGAGACAACCCCATCAATTTTTGTCATCTCTCAATGAACTGCAAAGCCTTCTGGAAGACTATGTACTTAAGGACACAATACATCACAAACTTCCAATGCCATACATATATTAGACTTGTTTTGTAATATTAAAAAACAGATTTCACATGACAACTATTACCAAATTGTGAAGTTTATGATGTATACTAGAAAAGAAATTTCAAACATATGGCATAAAGCTCAAAAATAGCACAAAAATGGAGATTGCAAGGATACTGAAGAGACAAGAAGGGCTGGGACTCATCATCACAGGCACTCACTCCTGCTTACATTCAAAGTGCATCTTGTTGTCAAACTCAGGTTTTTGGCATGATTCTTTGGAGCTCTTCATGAGCACATAACAAAAACCAAAGAAATCTATCTCTAAGGGTACGTTGAAACATTCGGTGTCATCCTTCTTCAAAGTAGAAGCCATAAACTTGAGACCCAATTCATAACCGCCACAAAAAATCACTAGGTTCCAAACCTACAAGACTAGGAAGATGACAAAGAAAGCAAGCATTTGGAGTTCAATCCTGCAAATAACAAGCAAGAAAGCTTAGATCAGAGCAAGAGTTCAATGCCCCAGGAAAAAAATCTGAAGAATCCGTCTTTCTTTCTTTGCAGATTGTGAAACATCTGAAAAGAAAAAAAGACAGATTCTTCAGATTTTTTCACCACAAACCACATGAAGAAATGTTCAGCTTCAATCCTGTGCAAGGAGAAAGAAGATCAAGGCAAAAGAAGAAGTGGGGGGAGAAGAAGAACCACAGCTTGAACAGCAATAGCAATAGCCAAGAGAGAGATTAGGGTTTTGTTTTCTTGATAACAATCTTCTTCTTGCAGTCTTGAAGCAAGCCTGATTCATTTGCTGGTTATGATTGTTGGTTTTGGGATTGCAAAACCTCAAATGGGCTTTTGTAGAATAAAGATCCAGAAGATGATCTAGATTTGTTTCAGTTTTGATACCATATTTGGATTCTGTCTGGATTCTCTAAAAGCTCAAATGGGCTTTTGTAGAATCAAGATCCTGATGATGATGATGATGACGATGATCTACATTCTTTTGGGTTTTGATACCATCTATGAAATTCTCTCTTTCTGGTGGACAAAAAAACATCTCTGTAACTTTGGTGGTTCGAGAATGAAGCACCCATTGCTAAGAAAGTGCAATACCATTCAATGTGCTGCCCACATTGCTTCTTTGACAAATGGACTCAAGAAAATGGCAACAAGAAATAGGTTATCTGGACAATGGAAGTGCAAAAGGAAAGGGGGACAGGAGGGAGAGAAAAAACCTTGAAGAAATGGATGATTTGGGTCATCATCTCCTCCTCCGTTGTATTGGTTGCTGTCAAAAGGATGGTATGCATACACCACCAATGATGTGTAGACCAGAATCATCAGAAGCAGCAGCAGCAACAGCCTACCGTGCCAAGGATTGAGCTTCACCCTCATCATACCACCACTCACCAATTCCACCTTTCTCTCTCTCTCTCTCTCTCTCTCTCTCTCTCTCTCTCTCTCCCCTT
>Ga0116231_10013763_pt1 | contig 11182 bp, 6 predicted proteins | sample S1TSphgellanicum_2_FD_89695 | JGI IMG/M metagenome (GOLD analysis project Ga0116231, IMG submission 89695) | Host-associated microbial communities from peat moss isolated from Minnesota, USA - S1T2_Fd - Sphagnum magellanicum MG | ecosystem: Host-associated > Plants > Peat moss > Unclassified...
GTCAAGAAGACCAGAGCTAAATTTCCTTCTAAGAAACCTCTACATAAAGGAACTGGTGTCAAAAATCAGACTCTTACTTTCTCTGTAGTTAATTCTGCTTAACTTTAAACCGAACCGTATTGGGGGAGGAACATCATTTCCTTTACCCGAACCTTGTAAAAATCGGTTGTTGCTTCGAGGATTGAAGATTATGTCAATATTCCAATTTCTGTTGTCATTATTTGTGAAAAGCAGACTATCACGATATACTTCCCACCAACGAGCAAACGCATATACAGCCGGATAGTGTCGAACCCATTGATAATATTCAAGCCGTTCTCCTGTTTGAATACTAGAAAAATAATCATCCAATAGTTTTAACCAATCAGCAGCTTTGAGTCTTCTGGAGTCCATAACTTCAAACCAACCCCAACGTTCACAATGCTTAAGAAAATGACGATGTTGTTCAAGGTTCGTTCGCCCCATTGATTGACAAGTTCCTAACAATAAAAGTGACAGCCAGGCTTTAGTTGTCAATTGTCTCTGGAGATTGTAGTTAGTGCTCGTTAACTTCCAGTTACTATCTGGATAAATAGATTTTTCATATTCTTCGATTAAGCCGTTGCGTTTTTCCCTCCACCAATCAAAAATCTGACAAAGTAATTGTTTTGGTGTTTTTGAGCGAGACTCTGGTGGTTGATTACCTCTAACTAGTTGAGATTCTTGATTATCCGACCCAATAGAGAATTTTTCAGTCGGTTGAAAGTCTTTATTATTTAATAAGTCTAACCGATTAAGGAGGTCTTTAAGAGCATATATATAAAATCCACGATCCTCTAATTGCTCTTGTCGAGTTTGATCTTTAATTTCCACTATCCAATTGGGTATCTTAGATTTTAGACACTGGATAATTTTATCTCGATGTTTACCTTTGATCAAATACTGTAAAGCAGCATCTCTTTTTTCTTCTTGAGCTTGATCTATCCAATTAGCAATTGTTAACTCAGGAAGGGTTTTGTCCTGTCGGCACACATTAAATAATTCTAGTGCATTAGATGTATAGGATTCGTCAAGAATTGCAGATAAGTGCGCAAAATTAATAATAAGTGCTTCATCATCTAAACTACTTTTTTTAACTAATAGATGTGATGCTAAATACCATTTTCCATCTTTAGCTTTAAATTTAACCTGAGTTAATAACTTTATAATTTCACTTTTTTCTTCCTTGAGCGTTTCTACAAACTCTTGATGTATTAATCTACCAATACTGTCAGCACATTCTGGGGTTAACTCATTTTCTAATTCCCATTCCAGTAGTGTAACAAGTTCCAAAGGCTGTAACTTTTTCCCAGTTAATTTCTCCAGAGTTTGTGCTACTTCAGATGAAATCAACTGTTGTGATTCAATTTGATGATGTTTACAGTATGACCATTCCAAAACCTTTTGGAAAACTAAACTATTTTTATCTTCAAGTATTCCTGTAACATACCAGCGAACTTCTTTAAGACTAGTCAACCCATTAAATTCTTGAACTGTATGAGGTAATCCTGTGGGTAGAGCATTACATTCTTGGTACAATTGAGTCATTCCCCCACTTTCACCCCAAAGCATCTGATGTAAGAGTTTAATTCCTTCATCTTCCCAATTCTTCTGAGCAAATTGTACACCTAGAAGATTCCACAAGCTTGTCCAAAATATCAAAGCAGTTGTATCAGCGGTTAAATACAGATGATGCTGTAGTTGTTTTTCATTTTCACTGAGATTATAAAGTTCGAGTAGAGCTTTACCTAATTGGTGACCTAAACGTTGAGCAATTTCTTGATTTTCGGGTTTACCACCTCCGCTTAAATCAAGTTGCGATCGCCCTACATCCAAGCGAAACATTGCGTTGATCGCAAACCCAACTTTTAAGTTCATCCGAGTTGGGGCTGTTACCCAAAATGTTGGATAGATATCAGGTAAAACTTCAATTCCCCGCAATCCTAATGGAAATAAGAATCTTTCGCCGTTCTTACCTAATAATAAAGCACGGTGAAATATTTCTGAGCGGGGAATCAATTCTCCAACAGTAACTTCTGATATAATTTCTTGTTCTCGCCATTCCCAATGACTTTCATCATCTTCAACATTAATCAAAAATTCTTTAAGCCAACGGGAAAACGCGCCTAAAAGAGGAGTATATTGTTTAAATTGCTGAATTTGGTCGTAGATTTTATCTTTCGCGTCAGAAAGTAATGGTAATTTAATAACAGTCCCTTCTTCACTCTCTCGATAACGAGCAATATCTTGAAAATCTCTTTGATTAAGTTGTTTTGGGTATAATCCACCCAAAACATGAAATCCCAAGCGATCACTAACCACAATAGGTTGATCTGTGAGGAGATAAACACTCTTGAAGCCTAAACCAAACTTCCCAGTTACTTCTTCTTTCTTGTCGGAGAAATTGAGCATAAGCATTTTAATTAAGTCTTCGTGATATCCTCGTTTGCGATAGTCTGTACTGCCCCACCTTGCTTGATTAATGCCTCTACCCCAATGCACAAAATATAGTGTCTTCTTCTTCATAATTATTTTCATCTGTTGTCGAACATCAGGACATCCCATTTCCTTGAGTTCATAACAAGCATCATCAGAATTCTGGAAAACCTCAAAAGGAACTGAAGCAATATCGTAATTAGCATCTTGAATCCGACGGCGAACTCCTTCTAATAAAATTTTACAAGTTTCAGAATTTGTCTCTAAAAGTTGGCGCAATTTTTGTTTTATGTCTTGCAAATCTCGATCCAAATTTTGCAAAGATTTAGATAAGGGAGTTCCTTCTTCTTCAAGTATTTCTCTTTCCGCCTGTCGTGTTCTTAAGTCAAATCTTTTACGCACCCATTGAGCAACTTCACTGTCTTCAGAGAATTGATTTTGGCGTAAACAAATCATTGCTTCATCTAAAAGAAGATTTTGAGTTAACCGAATATCCGGAGGAGAAGATTTTTGCCAATTTTCCCAAGCTGACTCAAAATTAACAATTAAATTATCAAAATCAACAATCAAATTACAAGGGTGAAGATAAATATAATCTAAAATTTCTAAAGTTGTATTTTTAAGAAGCTCATTTAATTTTTGAGTTGAAAATCGACTGATGTTATTCGTATTAATTTGTCGTAAGTTAATTAGGGTTGGTCTACAAGAAAAGTCTGGTGAACCAATCAATAAACTTTCTGATTGATCGGGAGACTGTAACTCGACATTCAATGGGTCTCCCAGCAAATTTCTCACTTTTACAATAGCTTCCTGATACTCTCTAAATTTTAGTTCTATATTTCTTTCAATGAGCAAATCTGTTAACCTTTTCTTCTGATTATTTTGTTCGATAAGCACTGAATTGGGGAAAGACTCGGCATTAGGAAGAAAACTAGAAGCTAATTCTCGAATTTTATCTGTATTTCCTAAGCAACTTAAAAAAGCACTGATTGCATTTTTAGTGCTATTTGGCCATATACTGAAATATTTTGTCAGAAAATCATGAGTTTCTATATTTGAACCTGTATTTTTCTGTTCTTGTATTGCATCTGCTATATCAATAACATCTTCAATAATTTTTGCAAGGTCTTGGTGAAGTAGATATAAGGGAGCAACATTCAAAGCCTTATAACAAAGGTCTTTAGATAATTTCCATTCTTCTGCTTCGCTTAATAATTTAATTTTAGGTAAAATCACATCAAACCATTCTTCTTGATCAGCAGCTATCTTGAGATATTCACAATACACTAAATAAAGATTTATGTCTTTTTTCTTTTCATGCTGTCTAGACAACTCATTAATTATAACAACTAGTCTTTCTGTGTTAATTTCCCCTTGCAGAGCTTTGTATAAAGTTTGAAGTTGACGGTCAGATTCAGCCAATGGTTGTAATAAACGAACTGCAGGCATAACTACTTCAGGAACTAATTCAAATGCTTTTAGCCAATTTTGGAGTGTTATGGTCTGACGAGTTTCTCCCAAATGAATATTACCTACACAATAATCAGAATTCTCTAAGAGCATTTCACCAAGCATTTCTAAAGCATTTGTTATTGAAGGGAAAAGATCTCTCAAGACATTGAATGCTCGATGGTTTTGAACTTCAGGTAATAAGTCATCATATGCTATAAAAGCTCCATCGCACTCTGCGGATAAGCGCACTAAATCTTTTTTCAGCTTGGGAATATAAATAACGTCATCCGGCTTACAATACCATTCATTTTTGAGAGGTAACCATTCAGTTGTTTTTAATCCATTAACTTGACTACATTCGTTTGGATTACTCTCTAACGCCTCCATGATCGTTTCCCAATGTTGCCCAGGATTATCAATCTCAATAATCCGCTCTAGTGCATCTTTAGCACTAAGAGGTGGACTTAATTCCAATTGACGATAAGTAATATAATTTCTTTGACTTCGCCTAATTAAAATAATTCCTAATTCTTTCACTAGATTGGAGCTAATTTTAAATCCACCTTCTAAATAAGTATGCTCATCAATTGAAACAAGCTTAAAAATTGAATTAACTGTTTCATGGATACGCAGTCTTTTTGCCAATCCTTCTTCTAGCTCCTGTATTAATGTCTCTCGATCTTCTACAGCAAAACTAGACCAATCAATTGATGAAGGATCGTGCTCTTTCTTAAGTTCTTGTTCAATACTCTTTTTATCAACATTATCGATAATCAAATACTGTCTTACATTTGGACTAAGTAAATTTAATAGCTCACTCGAAATAAATCGCCATTCTTGCTTTGTTCCAATTAGATGTCGAAGCACTCGATACCATAAGTCATTACTAGTGCTGTCTCCCGCGTAAAGTATATCTTCACAAGAGAACTGTTTTGATTCTCCATGCAGCAAATAACGAATAGATTGTTTAGTTATTAACGTGTCATATAAAGTCTGTTTTTGAAGTTCTTCCAGAAGTTTTTTACGCTCACTAATAGCCTTGAGAGGTGGTTTTTGGCTAAGTAATTCAAGTGTATTTTTTGAATCACAAATCAATAAATCTTGAGAAATATTTAGATACTTTCCAATTGATGGGTTTGCTACATAAATATCGTAATTTATAGCTTGAGATAATACTTTCACGAATTGCAGATCATTTCGAGAGAATAGCCGCTTTTCATCTAAATATTTTTGTAATTCATCTAAAGTTATTAATTTAAGTTGATTCTCTCTGCTAATAATTTGAGTTACAAATAACGGAATAGATTTAATTTTCTGTAGCAAAAGAGAAGTGGGCTGCTCAGTATGATCAATTATATATAAGACATGATCTTCTACAAAATTAATGATATTATTATTAGCTATTTCATTTAATTTCTGTAGTATCTTTTTTGCATCATCCAAAGATAATCTTAATTGCGGTGACTGTGCTGGATTATTTTTAGGTTTAAGATAATCTGGAACAATCAAGCATATGGTATTTCTTTGAAGTTTAATCAGAGCCTGATATAGGTCGGGTGGACATTTTTTTGATAGATACAAGACTGGCTCTGAAGGAATAATTGTAAGTAAATCAGATAACTTAGAATCTAAATCATTTGATTTTAATAATAATGCTTCTTTAAGAAATCCTTTAATTACTTGATTTAGTTCCTCGTTACCACTCTGTTTTGGAAGGAAATCACATAAGACTCTTACTCGATCTGGAGAATTACAAATTTCGGTAGCAAAAGGATAAGATTCGCGTAATAATTGTGCAATATTTGAATGTGATAGATCAGTCAGCTTTTGTTTTGATAAAACAGGCCAATTCTTATAAGTTAATTTATGATTTTGACTAAAGTTTTTAAGGCCCGGTAAAACTTCAATCAGTTGATTTGACTCAGGAATCGAATATATTGGTACTTCTCCTTCTATAAAATCCCATTGTGAGTTTTCATAGCCATTATCAAAACGGACAACATAAGCCCATGACCCATTAGAGCAGATAAAGTTTTGGTATTTTTTCCATAATTCAGATCCTCTGAGTTTCTGTGTCAATTCCTTGACAAATTGAGAAGATTTTGCTTTCGCAAAGTCTTTTAATGTAGGTAAAAGAAGGGGTAGTGTCCCTTGTTCCGCTAAAATCCGATTCCACTCTTGTAAAACTTCACCATTTTTGAATTCCGACCAATCCAAAATACGACGGCGATCCGCTCCCAAAAAGAAGAAGCCGTGTAAGGTCAAAAGATAGTCTTCATTACTGTCACTGTCAAGAGGTATTTCTTCAAATTTGCCTCCCGTTGGACGTTCTGCTGTAGGGAGAAAGACTGCCCAGCGAATTAATAGTTTTCCTCGTATTTCAGTCTTGGGACGGGATAGGAAAAATACAGCACTATGTTGCTCAGCTTTTTGTTTTTCTCGATCTCCTTGAGCATTAGGAACTAGTGTTGGCCAGCTTTCACTTTCTTTAAGTGTCTTCAGTGCAACATTATTAAGAATTTGCTGATAACCAAAGTACTGTACCTGTTGTTTAGCATTTATCCAAATATTTCCTGTTAAAGTAGAAGGCTGAGGACTGATTTTCTTAAAATCAGAAAAGCATTGAATAGATTTTGGACAAACGTTAATATTATATTTTTTTTACCATCAAAAATTTCAATGGCTTTTAAATTCTTGAGTAAAGGAAGAAAGCCTGTTAACTCTTCCAACAAATTATTATTAAATTCATCGATGAACTGAGAACCATCACCGGGATACTGTGAAACAATAGGATTAATATCCTGCCCTCGTTGGCAATGCTCTTTTTTTCGTAGAGGAAACCATAACGTAAAACCATCTTGGAATCCCATTTTTCCACGTTCTTGAGCAATCAAACTTTGATCTGATAGCTCAAAATCTAATTCATCCCAGTCTGATTTTGGTACATCATCTGGATCGTCTGTTGCCCACAAATTGAGCATAGAACCTGAATCAACTTGAACGTCAGACTTTGGACCTTTCAAATAAAAGAAAGTTTCACAAATAAGAAAAACTGTCTTGAGTCCTATTCCAAACTTACCAACCGCTGAACTATCGCTTTCTTTGGCACTTGCTCCAATAGAACGAATGCTTTTATCATCTTTTTTAGAAAAAAATCCATCGTTGACTACTAGAATTGCAGGACTCCGCAGCAACAAATGTTTTGCCTGGCTTAGACCTCTAGATAATCCTATACTCAATCGCCGAGAGCCACAATCATCAGCATTTTGTACGAGTTCCTTGAGAATAAAAATTAAAGATGTTTTTTGATTTTGACCTTGTAACAACATATTTCTAATGTTGTTAATATCACTTCTTGCTGAGTGATAAGCTCCATTTTTCGCCATAAGATTTTGTCCTTTTGTGAAATATTATAAAGCCAGAATTATCATAGTTTAAAGAAAGTGCAATACTATCTGGAGAGCAAGTGGGGATACAGTTAACGATTCGGACATAACTGCTGAACTCCACATATTATCAGCGAATTATTGATCAAGACAAAAGTGATCGCCTGATTTTCCTTGCTTATGAATTTGTGAAACCGTTTCATCATCCCTAGTTTTCTTGATTGCCTGTTTCAATATTAACACAGCCATTTAAGATGAAAAATATTCATTTACATCAGTTAACTTTTAGAGAGCCTCTTTATCTTATACTTCAATTTAATTGGCTCATGTTCCAGTCCATCGACCGATCGCAGTGCTGTTAATATGAGCTTCCACACACAAGCTAATAAATGTATGTCTTGTCTGATAGCATTTCCGATAAAGCACATTACACTTATTTAGGATTGACTTCCACGCACGGCTAGAGAAGTTGTGATGGTCGATAAATTTTCCTTGTGGACTAGGAAACACTAGAGATTCAGGATTAATTTTTTCAGGTCTAATCTCATCTAAAATGGCTTGTACTTCTGCATTAATCGGAAAATCCCGTTTTCCCTGGGTTTTTAACCCATCTTTGAGCACTAAACCGTCTTCGGACACGACAACAGATTCGCGAAACTGAATCATATTTTTAGTAATATTCTTCCATTTCAACCCAACCGCTTCTGATGGTCTACACCCGGTAAAGAAAAGAAAGCGTACATAACTGGTGTAATGACTATAGTGGCGATCGCTAGCAAAAGTCCGAATTATTAAATCTCTTTCTTCTTTACTAAAGGGATTAACGTCGTGTTCCTCTGAAGTACCTTTAGGAACTTTTGTCCTCATCGTAGCAAAAGGGTTAGTTTCAATTAATCCCTCTTCCATCGACCAGTTACAGCAAGCTTTGAACTGCGTTAAACAGCGTTTTGCTGCATTGGGAGTGAGATTTGATAAAAGGTAATCTCGCATAACAGAAGCTTCATCTAGCGATCGCGTTGGTAAATTAGCAATGTGGTTGCGATGTCTAGCAAAGTCTTTAGCGAAAGTACTAGGACTTACTTGGGGTTTCTTGAACGTACTATATTTTTCCCAAAGTTCATCCAATTCGGGCTTCAGTTTCTCAATTGGTGTAAAAACTGGTGTAATTGTAGTCTGGGTAGATTTGGGTTGGTATTTCTGTAGCGTTGTGTCAAACCGTTCGCATAAAATATCTTTCTCAATCTCAGCTGCTTTAAGCTCTGCGAACTTAAAATTGGCCTTAGTATTAGCTAGACCTGTAGATAAATAGCGGCGTTTACCACCATAATTAACCCTCAACTGTAATCGACCATTAGAGTCAATGATTGACACGGAACCTTTAGAGTTGCGTCCCGTAGGAGTTTTAGATTGCATAGAAATCGATGGTGTAATCGTCCTCTACTCTACACCATTTACACCATCTTTACACCACTTTTCTCGCCAAAGGTGTCCGAAAGTGCCCAAAAATTATTTTTAAGCCAGGTTATCTATCCTCTATAAGCCAGGCTCTAAAAAGCACAAACCCCTTGAAACACTAGATTTCAAGGGGTTTTAAGAATATGCCAGGAACCGGACTTGAACCGGTGACACGAGGATTTTCAGTCCGCAATCAACCAAGCAATAGCAATACTCCTAGCCGATAAATTATCTTTTACACCATCTTTACACCATTTATTGCTCGTACCTTGCTAAATTTAAAAACCCAGCAATTTCATTCAACAGCGATCGCGGTTCATCAACACGAATCAGGTGTCCGCTGTTTTCAAATATTTTCAATTGGGGCTGAGGAATGGCTTGAGCAATTTCTTCAGAAAATTCTGGGGCGCAGATCCAGTCATGTCTTCCCGCAATTATGAGAGTCGGTGAAGTGATTTTATGTAATTCATTGAGAATATTATAGTCCTTTAAAAAGCCGCTAAAAGCGGCATTAATCGCATCTATTGAGAGGATAGTATAGTCTGAGTCCGGAGAATCTAAATTCTGTTGCTTGGTTTGGGAGTACATTGAACCCATGACGCGAAAAAATTGGCGTAGCTCTGCTTCATTTTCAAAATTACCCGACCAAAGTTTAGCAGCGATCGCTTTTTGTGCTTTGTTTCCCCGTTGCTCCAGAATCTCCTGAGCGCGGGCTATAAACCGCGAATTAGCTGCTGTAGCGATCGCAATCAGATGTGAAACGTTTTGGGGATACTTCACAGCATAAGAAAGAGCCACCATACCCCCATAGGAAGAACCGATTAAAATGATTTTCTCCAGTCCCAGATATTGGCGTAGAGCTTCCATATCTTCGACATTATTTTCTAGGGTATAGGTTTCTTTGGGTCCACGGGCTGACTTTCCTTCCGATGGTCAAAATAGACTAGCTGTAGGCGATCGCTCAGAGAAGAAAAGCAAGTTTTATAACTAGTATGGTCTATACCAGGTCCGCCATGAATAATCATAGCAACAGGTTTTTCATCTATTCCTTGTTCTTCAACCAATAAACCACAGCCTTCAACATCAAAGTAGATTTCTGTATCCCTTATTTTAGCGCGCATTCTTGAGTTCCTTCCCCAGCAACGGAGCTTTGGATCGCTCCACCTCTGAATCGATATTCAACTTATTCTGCTATCGTGATAACCACTTCCTTACTATGCGGAAAACCCTTTGATAGCTTCACCCAAGATAAGGATATTGTGGAGGCTTAGCTCTCAGCAATTCTTCCCAGTATTGTGTGGCATTTTGTTTGGTAGTTTCTAGGTCACGTCGTTTGTGAACTCTACCTATTTCCATCAAAAAATATGTAAGCTTAATCGCAGTCAGTAGATTAGTCAAGCCTATAGATTTAAAATTTTGTAAAAACAAATGCAAGATAACTTGTAGTTTTTGCTTATGTCGAAAGTGTATCCACCATTTTATTTGATGTTTAGCAATACTTTTTTGATAATTTAATACTGCTTCTACTTTAATTAGCTTATCTCTGGCTTGATCGTAAAACAGGTTTTCTTCATTGTAATTACCTGCTTTGTAAGCCAGATCGGCATCATCAGATAACTGATATGCTTCACTAATTAACTTACCTGCGGTTTGTGCTTGTTGTTGAGTATAACCGAGCTTCATATAGATGCTAGCGGCTACGGCTGTTAATTCTGCAAATTTCTCAGCATCATGTAGCCAATATATCTCGGCTTGAAGTTCCCCTAATGAAGTTGCCAAACTATTCATATTGTTATATGGTCGCTAAATATTTTTAAAAGCACCCTACCAGATCGTGAAATACCTTGGCGAACTTTGCATTTTAATAGGCTATGGATTCAGACAATAAACCTTGTATGTCCAAGACTCGCCCAAGCCATGAGCTAGATTACTCTCTAATTTCAGCGCGAACTTACTTATTTAATTGAATAGTATTCCAATTCAATTCCTACCTTACCAAGTAAATTTGTATATTTACCAAATATATATAAGTCTTGTCAGGAATAGGTAAAGGACATTTTGAATAAACGAAATCAAGAATAAGATAATTTAGTGAGTTAAGTATTTACTTGCTTAGATAATTAATATATTCGTATATCCTTGCAATACTTTACCTAACTTTACAATACTCTATGCCTTACAAAAAAAATTAACGAAATTTAGCTACTCAGTATTAAGTTTGAAATCCTGTATTTATATATAAAAACCTATGAAAAGATTGTAGTTTTATTTCACATTTTTTTTGATTTCTGCTGGTTATTACGGTATATGTAAGCGCACATTCAGCAGGTCATTTAAGATAAAAAATAATATTGGCGACAAGATAAACCAAAAAACTGCAAAATCAGCTTTTGTCTATCAGTGAGATTAATAGAAGATTGAACCCCATTGATAAA
>Ga0116231_10013764_pt1 | contig 11181 bp, 2 predicted proteins | sample S1TSphgellanicum_2_FD_89695 | JGI IMG/M metagenome (GOLD analysis project Ga0116231, IMG submission 89695) | Host-associated microbial communities from peat moss isolated from Minnesota, USA - S1T2_Fd - Sphagnum magellanicum MG | ecosystem: Host-associated > Plants > Peat moss > Unclassified...
ACGTCTCTGCTGACACGTCTACATGAACAGGTACGTAGTAGCAAGCTAGCTAGCTTAGCTGTAACGTCCTCCCCGTCTTTCCCATAAATCCTGTCTTTCCTATAATGTTGGCTTTCTAAAGGCCACTGTCCGTCCCCGTCTTTCCCATAAATCCTGTCTCTCTCTCTCTCTCTCCCACTGTCCGTACCGAGCGGAGTCAGGGGAGGGCTTCCTTCGTCCGTACCGAGCGGAGTTAAGGGAGGCTTCAACCTTCCTTTACTATATGTAATGATTATGCTACTAGCTAGTAACAATTAGTGCCAAACCCAGCATCATTTTAGGAGATTGTAGCTTCTTGCTACAGAAAAGATGTCAGTGTTTTTTTAATGGAGAAATAAAAATTAATAATTTTTAAAAGGATATTTTAGGGTTTTCGGATGGCCCCTGGAAAAAAAAAAGTTTGCCAGATTTCCATATCAGATTTCACTGGGCAGCCACTGATATAGAACAATGCTTATGTGTTTTTACTTTCATTGTCTGTTTCTTTATAGCCAAATTTGGCAAAATCTTCCTTGAGATTATCAGCGGTTGATCTGCATCACTGAATTGGAAAATAAAAAGGGAAGCTGCAATACAGAGCCTCAGACGAGTTGAGGTGTGAATTCCTTTCTCTGGAAGACACACATTGCCTTCAGTGAACCAGCACTGACACTGGTACCATGGTAGGAAAAAAAAAAAAATTAATTAAAATTTATGTTGCTTCTAATCATTATAAATATTCCAACCCTATGCAAAATCGGGGTCTCTAAGTACAAATTTTTCATTTCCCAGGTTGAATGTAGCCTTGAACAGACCTCACTAAAGAAGGTGAAGGTACAAGTGTAGGTGCTGGTTAACCCTCGCCAGCAAACATCTAAGTTACTTCCTGAAACGCACTACCTGGATGGAAAATTCTGGATGGATTCAATTTGAAGACAAACAAATACTGCCGCTGGAGGGGAGAGGGCCACAAGTCTATTCTGTCCACAAATGATCAATTCCAGGCAGTTCAAAGAAACCCAAGTAGAACTGAACGCCTCTACACGTCTATATATAAAATCTCGCTGTGAGAACTAGCTTTTCAGGCTCACCAAAATCACCAAAATGAGCTCCTTCTAAGCGTCATGACTCATGAAGTAATAATTCTCTCTTGCATCTTCAGCGTGATCTGATTGCAACTATGGGATGCTGATTACTCAGCTTTGGATTGAGAGGCAGCATGGAGTGAATTCACCTATGTTCCCAAGGCAAAACAGCCGGTGATCGAAATTTGGTTTTTTGATTTCAGGTCATTTGTAGACCCTGTTGGATTATTTGGTGGGTGCTGGCCCCTGGGTCTAAAGGGTCTACAAATTATTAGCCAGCACCCACCAGTGCACTATCCACTGGAAACCCTTTATGATACAGTTGTGGATGAACCACAGCTGAATGACCAATGTTCCACGTTGGTAACCTCTCCTGTGAACCCTTCATCCCAACCTCGCTCTATCTAGGTAACCACCCATTTAAGTGGGCAAGTATCATGGTAACTAGGTAGGAAATATGTGTGGTTACTACGTAGGTAGAAAAGTAGATTAGGCGCTTGTTGGCTACTAGCTAGGTAGATCCATGTGCATCGTCAGGACATAGCTAACAACCATGGTTATCTCTTGGACAAGAATACAGTGATAAAGTGTTTCATGTCCATATACAATTGTATTCAAACACATATCTTATGAGGTTTCGGTCTTCCAAAATACCTGCCCTTCAAGGAGGGCAGAAAAATTATGGGCTGGAAAGTGCCCTACCCCTACACTTGGAAAAAAACTTAAGAGGTCTGTTTGGTACCTGAATTCCTTCATCACCTACCAACAGTGTTGTCTGCTTCTTGATTTCAAGAGGAACCTTTGGTCCCAGTTCTAACTTTTTAACAAAGAATTTGATGAAACATTAAGTCTGGCCTTGAGCCCGGTAAAGAGAAAAGAGACCGATTCCTCAGTTAGGTTCTAATAATAATTCTCAAAAAACTAAGAACCTTTGGTTCAAAGACTATAGAACCTGACCTATAAATTAGACTTGAACGTACCTAAATCCCAAAACATGCCAACATTGTTACCCACACCATCAAATCCCACACAACTATTTATTTATGAAGGGCAAAGATTGTTGGTCAATGGCAATCATTACCTACTTTTGAATATCTTGTCAAACAGAAACCTTGGTCATTCTAGTCCTTAAACAAAAGGTCATTAGTAGATAATTGGAGCAAGTCCTATTCTCAATCTTGTAAAATTGAAAATCTAGAAGTAAGTAGGAAGTCAAGGGATTTAATTATCATGTCAAACAATTGATTAATTATAACGATGAAACCTTGCCAAACTTAATTACAAAACAAACATGTGGTCAAAAGGGGGAACCCAAATAAGAAGGAACATAATGAAAGGACCAATGTTCAACCAAGAAACAAAACCCAAAAGTGCCAATGCACCAACAAGAGTAGCAAAATACGACAGTGGTGACCAGCCAAAGGGGAAGCATTAGGAGTGGAGGGAACATGCAAGTCATGGATTACTCCAAGTAGACCCATGTCATAGATAACATAGATTCATATCCACTATGATGGGGTACTTATGTGACCCTCTAGCCATCTCCAGCATCTGCAAACAACTTCCCAACTTGGATTAAACCTTATTGAACTCCCATAGTTGATGAATTTAATTCACCAACACCCTGTTTTTTTACAAATTTGTGATGTAGCCAAGGTGGCAATCATCAGTAAACAGATTTAGTCAAATTTGGCTATCAAAAAAATATGAAAAGAAAAGATTTAAACATCCTTATATATTTTTAAAGATTCTTTTATTTCTCATTTTATGGAATTGTTTTTCCAAAATTCATTATATTTGTGACCAAAAAATGGTTATCACATCACTATCAATGCACAACAATTCAAAACTTTAGCACAAAGATAACCATGATGATGTAGGTAGGAGAAAGCAGGTTATTAGGAGGTAAAATAGATTTACATAAGTAGTTAATAGGTAATTGTGGCCACATAGGTGGTTATTTTGTAAACAAAAAACTTGTGGTTAGTTCATAGTCAGTCCCAGGGGCTAGTTTAAAGACCCTCCAGTAAAACAATTTATTTGACGAATGGAAACATTAGGGAAGATTTTTACAACCCTGTTGCATTGATCAAGACAATTAATGTAGTAGGGAGAAATAAAGGGAGGGAATAGTTTGATAAAGTATTGCTCCAAAGCAAATCTTAGATCTATTTGCAAAACATGCTGAAAGAATAAATTGACAAAAGAAATGGTGATTTTTGGACAAATTTCATGACATGATTCATCTTATTAGCTAGGTTCAAATACTATCAAGGACTGCGAGTGTGAAGCACCTTAATGCAACAATTGCTTTTTGGTCCACCCTACTATTTTCAATAGAGGAAAGTGTAAATAATCTTACTTTTTACTTGCCCATGTGATTAATCCTTCTACAAGTAGAAAACAATAGTTAGTTGTAGGTCATTTTCGTGTTGACATCACCTGCCCGACTTGCATTGGAGAAACCATGCAAGATATAGCAATCCAACACCCTTTGATAAAAAAATCCCAAATGCCAAAATGCCATCGATATATTTTTAATTTTGTTTTGATGCTTGCCAATGGGCCTCTTTGGGTTAGAAAGAAATTGGCCCAATGGGAAAACAACAATCTAGTCTTGTAAAAGCACTTGAATGCATGTGACAAGTGATGACGATAAAATGAGTTCATCTTTTGTTGTTGTTAAAGTTTTTAAAGGCTATATCATGTTTTGATAAAGTGATTACAATTTTTGAAAGAATATTTATGGGTCCACACATGTTAATGGGAGCTAGGGTCTCCTCTTTAGGTGATTGTTTAGTTTAGGATATTATTCTCAAAACACGCTTACTTCTCTCAAAACATGCTTACTTCAAAATATTTTAATAATATTATGTTTGAAAGTTGAATTTTTTCATGTTTAACCCAAAAAGATGTTGCAATATATTACTATGAAAAATATATTTTAAAAACACCCCAAAACATGTCATGTTTAAACAAAACCTCAAAAATAAAACTTCTTACAATGTTATTATGATTTTTTTTTTAAATTACATCCTCGTTAGATCCATTCCAAATCACACCTCATGTTTTTATAATATATTATAAATATTGTCACAAATGATTTTTGAATGACCAACAACATTATTATTATTATTGATACTAAAGCATGAAAAATTAAGCATTGTTACACTTGATTTTGGCTCCTATGATTGTGATTGCACCCTTATATATTTACAATTGTTCATTGTAAAGTGTTCAACAATAGGTGTCAAATATATTTGTTAGTAAATATAAAACCCTCCACATGGTTCTAGATGACTTGGATACCAAGTATGTAATAAAAATAACCTTAATTCATAATTTCAAATTCTTTCTTCATATATTTTTTTAACCTATACATGCCAACTTCACATTATTACTAACAATAATGCCATTGTCCACATAAATTACCAAAATAATGAAAACTTCTTCAATATTTGTTTGTTGGCATCGAATTTTGTTTTTGAAACAAATAGGTATCAAGTCATTGGTACAAGCTTGAGGTGGTTGTTTTTGCCCATACAAGGATTTATGTGACTATATAACAAACTATGTTTGTTGGGGATGATATGTTACATCCTTTGGGAATTGTCATATATTAAATGTCTTTAATCCAAAATCATTTTAAAAGGAAATTTAAATGTTTAATTGTTGAATTTCCAAATCAAATTGAGAAGCCAAAGATATTAAAATTCTAAGAAACTTTTAATTTAAAATTAGAGTGAATATATTTATAAATTCAGCTCCTAAGATTTGTGTGTATCCCTTTGGCAACCAATCTAGCTTTGTACTTATCTACATTGCCATTTGATTTGTACTTTATTTTGAAAATCCATTTTGAAATGACTGGTTTTTGTCTTTTGGCAAAGTCCTATAAGTATTATGTTTTTCTCTAAAGATTAGATTCAGAAGCTAATGGCAACTTTCCAATGGTGGCACTCCTAGCAATTAGATCTTTCTTCATATATTATTGGAATTTGGGTTATGTTGTTAGCAAAGCATTCAATGTCTAGTTTGGGATTTCTTTGGGGAAAGCTTACTTTCAATAGTTTTAATTAATCTTTTGAGTATGAGATGATTGCTAGGAACAGTGTAGGCTTGTTATTAGCGGTTACTACTCAAATAGGGGATTTGCAAATGGGTTTGCATTTCTATTGCTGAAATTAGGTTAGTTATTTGGTCTGTTATTAATAGAAAAGATGCGAAGTCTAGGGGCTGTTGCAAATAGTCTCAGATTGACGAGTTATTCATTGGGGTTTGGTGTCACATGGGTATTTTTAGTAGGTTGGGATGCTAGTCTCCACTGGAAACTCCTCCTTGGGTTGCATTATTTGATTTCTGATCAGCAAAAGGTGTTGCTTCCACCCCCAGCCCCTCACATAGTTCCCTTTGCATGACCCCTTCACATTTGTTCCTATGAATTAAGAATAGAGTTTGATTTAGTTATAGAATGTGAGTAAGAAATCCCAAGACAATAGTTTTTGGGAAGAGTACAACACAACGCTCTATGAAGCCAAGAAAAACAAAAAAATCTTCACTGCACAAGCTAATAATGGAAGCTCAAAATCTAGAATGGAAGAACGGAGATAGTTGATGCCATGGGATATCTCTCATCTGTGATCGGTAGTGATAAGGGTAAAGACGGACTGAATACCCTGGAAGGTATAAGCGATGGACACCTTCGCAGCAGCAACCAACGAGCTAACATCTCCCCCCCCCAGTTGTAGCAAGCTTCGTACTAATTGCATGCACTGGGCACAACACTGCTTCTGGACCCCAGTGTCTGCGGCTTGAACTTGCGAGGATGCTCTCTTCATTTCTCATCTGTATCCATCAGTCAGGACATTGAAGACCGACTTAGTACATACCCTGCAAGCTGTAAGATTTGGGAGGACAGTCGACGGACCTTCCCAGCAACTAGCAAGGTAGCATCTTTCCCAACTGTCAGAAAGCGTTTCATTCGTGGTACAGTCTAGATTACTATATATACGACTTTTGGACCCCAGTTTCCATTTCCTGGAACTAGCGGTGATTCTCTTTTTATTTCTCAATGGAGAATAATTAGAAATTAACTTATTTAGACATTTTGTAGCTGCTTTACTGTCCAGCACTGGAACAGTCTCCTCCTCCTCATCCAACAGAAATTAGCCTGATTTTGATACAAGGCAGTTTTCTTGTAGGCACTTTCATTGATTGGGGTGCATCTGTCCCTTAGATACACTATGAAAATGACCATGATTATGCTACCAGCTACTAACAATTTTTAGTGCAATATATTCAACAGCATAATTTTAGTAGATTGTGGCATCTTGATGCAGACAACACAGAGTGTTTTGTCTCCTGGCGAAGTTAAAATTGATAATGCCAGAAATTATGATTTTTTGGGGGTTTTTGCAATAGTCAGAAATTAGAATTCCAATAAAATAACCAAAAAAAGCGCCAGAATTATGTATTAGATACCAGCAGGAAGCCAATAATATAGAAGGATGTTTAAAAGTTTTCACTTTCATGTCAATTTCAGCTTTATAGCCAAATTTGGCTGAATCTTCTTACAAATGATCAGCATTTGGAAGTTGGTCTACACTCCACACCACAAAATTGAGAAAAGGAAAGAAAAAAAGAAAAAGGAAGCTAGCTGCAAGAGTGAGCCCCCAAAAAAGTTGTGGTGTGAATTCCTTTCTTTGGAAGACAAACATCTAACTTACTTCTTGCAAATCATGACTTGGATGGACAGCCAGAGATGCCAAAATGTGTTTTTATGTGCCCATAGAAAGATGAACCTGGAGGGAGGGACTGCATTGAGAACTACGTACAAAGTTTTATGACAAATTAAATTATGGGTCTATCTAAATATAGAGTTGAATAAATAATTAATAATTAAATATAAATTTCAGTCTACTTATTAACTTTTGAAAAAAGTCTACTTTTAATATATATATATATATCTTTACCCTGTTTTCAAAAATAGTTTTTCATGGTTCCGATTCAGAATCTAGCAAAACACTTTTTCCACAATCTGATTCTTGTGTCGGTTCCAACAAGTTGATGTCAACTCAAGTCTGGGTTACAAGAACCTGACCCTGAACCGCCAGTTATTACCCTCCAAACAGTGTACCCACCCAACACTGGTATAGACCCAGTCCAGCACCCACCAGTGCACTATCCATCAATGGAAACCTGTTCTGATGCAGTTGTGGTTCATGAACCACAACTGAGTGAACAAATTTCCATCTTGATAGGTATCCCTGAAACCCTTCTATTTTTCATCTGTGGAGGTAGGAGGGTTTACATGATACATAGAGGATATACACACACATATGTGTGTTGCTGTAATCCTCAAACAGAATTTTGTTAGTGTATATAATTGGACTAGTAAGACCTACTTAGTCCTGTAAAACTGAAAATCTAGAACTCACAAAATTATCATACAAGTAGACAGGAGTATGGAACAGTCAAGGGACTTGATTATCATATCAAACAATTGGACAACTAACAAATTGATCAGTCACAAGCAAGGTTTTTTTTCCTTCACTTTTGTGGTCTAGCCACACTGACAAACCATCCACAGGAGGACGTAGCCAGATTGGGCTACAGCAGGATAGTCAAATTGTTTCCTAATGCTAGTGATGTTTGGTGAGCTGCAGATCAGGCGCTCTAAATCTGGGGAACCCAGTCCAAAATCCATGCTTTTTTTGGTGAATTTTTTTGCAAAATATTCAAAAAGGAATCCCTGTAGGAGTCGTAGCCTCAATTTTTTTCTCTTCCTTTTGGCAAAATTTTGCACAATAACAAAAGGCTGGCTACAAGCAGCGGGTTTTTTGGGTGAAAAAAATGTTTTTGGAAAACTTTTGCAAACTTTCTAAAAACAATATTAGTTTAGGGAGTTAGCTTTAATTAAGACTGAATTATTCTCATTTGTATGAAGTAAATTAGACCATGAACATATGATGGGTACTAGTGGCCAAGTGTCAATCTTTAACAAGGGGTGTGTCACACTGTGGCCTTGCCATTTACATTAAAAAGTATCTTAAGGCAAAAGGAGAATTATGGAAACTCAAATATTTCAGCATGGTAAAATATAATCTTCAAAAAATCCTCTAAAAGAAGCCAAAATCCTTCAAGATATCATAACTCTATAACTAATCTCAAGTTTCAACACAAGCCAAAATATCATCTTTCAAAAATCCTCATATAAAAATAAACATATTACCTAGGGGCCAAAATCCCTTAAGCTACTATACTCTATAATGAATCAAAACACAAGATCCCTGCCTTGGTAGGCAAGGCCAATAAATATGATGACAAAGTTGATTCTAATTAGCTGAGTCAACATGAGTTTGTTGAGAAAGAATTAACCTTAATACTGGCTCTACAACTTACGTACAAGTACATGTATATAGTAAATCCGAAACATTATGCATGTCAACTTGTATTTTTGTCAATTTTGTGATGTAGCAAATTAATTGGCAATGATTCACAGCAAGATTTAGCAATTTAATTTGGCTATAAGCTAAATATGAAAGTGAGTTTTTTCTTCAATATTTTTGAGTAGTCATTGGAACCATGTATATAAATCTGGCAAATTTTCTTGAATTTTTGTTGAATTATAGCTATTGAAAATCTCAAAAAACATTTACCACTTTTAATTTTTCATACAGCTTTTTGGCTATATATTTAGTCATCAAAAAAGTGACTAATGCATGTGTACATAGCAACAACCAGAAGTTGGCAATGTAATAATTAAGGCTCCACATGAAAATGGGCATATGTTCTATACTTGTCAAGTTAGAAACACATTTTGCCTTCATTGAAGTGCAATTATAGCATGGAGTTTACTATAGGCAATGTAGAAGAAAATGGATATCATGGTAATGTTCAGTATTTATCATGGACCATTTTTGTATGGTGAAACCATACAATGTACATAACCTTTTAATGGGTTACATACATGATGACATCACTTGAATAGGATTGCAGTGGAAGTGGATTATGGAATAGGCCCATTGTTCCTTGTAGTGCTGCCATACAGATTAGGGGTATTGTTGCACACCTTCCCAATACATTTCTAAAAGTATTCCCAACTCCTAACCCTACCCCCACGTTTTACACATCCTTGATTCATGGTGATCCAGAAGAACACATTTCATGTCCATATTGTTGAACACACCCCAATCACCCTCCATGCTACCCACATTTCACATATGGAGAGACAAAAAGTTTTGGAAAGTTTGAGTTTTTTCACATAGATCAGTGCCAATTAGGGGGCTATGTGAACAATTTTTAGGTTAGGAGTCTGTCAGAGTGTGAACAGTAATATTTTTTGTTTTGGGTGATGAACCAATTAGAGAGGTCTATCCCAAAAGAAAAAAATTGTGAAGGTTGTCCCCCCAAACCAATTAATACAAATCACACTATGTTTTGTTGATAGGTGAACTAAAGTTGGGTTGGACTTGGAATGGTGCACTGAGGATGTTTGGTGTTTTGTTGATAGGTGAACTAAAGTTAGGTTGGAGTTGGAATAGTGCACTGAGGATGTTTGGGTATGGCCCAACCAATATTTTAATTGAGTTTTTCTTTCATTGAAATTTGAAAGAAACTCCAACTTGAATGAGATTATGTAGTTTTCAACCCAGTCCCTCCCTCCAGGTTCATCTTTCTATGGCCAAATAAAAAAACACATTTTGGCATCTCTGGTTTTCCATCCAGGTAATTGTCATAATGTATCTCTAAGGGACAGATGCACCCCAATCAATGAAAGCGCCTGCAAGAAAACTGCGTTGTACCAAAATCAGGCTAATTTCTGTTGGATGAGGAGGAGGAGACTGTTCCAGTGCTGGACATGAAAGCAGCTACAAAATGTCTAAATAAATTCATTTCTAATTCTTCTCCATTGAGAAATAAAGAGAGAAAAGTCGCATGTCCAGTACTCTGGACTCTGCCAGGAATCAAACGCTTTCCGACAATTGGGAAACACGCTAGCTCGCTGGTTGCTGGGAAGGTCCATCTGCCATCCTCCCAACTCTTACACCTTGCCGGGCATGTATTGAGTCAGTCTTGAATATCCTTACCGATGAATACAAATGAGAAAGCAAGAGAGCATCCTCGCAAGTTCTTGGACGCGGATACTGGGGTCCAGAAGCAGTGTTGGGCTCAGTGCATGCAATTATTACAAAGCTTGCTACAAGTGGGGGGAAGATGCTAGCTCGTCCGTTGTTGTTGCTGGGAAGGTGTCCATCGTTTATCCCTTCAAGGGTATTCAGTCCGTCTTTACCCTTATCACTACTGATCACAGATGCGAGATATCCCACGGCATCGACTGTCTAAGTTCTTGCATTCCAGATTTTGAGCTTCCATTAGTTTGTGCTGTGAAGATTCTTTTTTTTTTGTTGGCTTCGTAGAGCTTTGTGTTTTACTCTTCCAAAAAATCTATTGTCTTGGGATTTCTTATTTACATTCAATAACTGAATCAGACTCTACTCTCAATTCATAGGAACATATCTCCTAGATTTCATTATTCTTTGCCCTTTTCCAAAACAGCTACAAGCTTAGATCACACATTGTGTACAACGATTGCAATTCTGCAACGGGAAATGTGAGGGGGAGCAACCCCTTTTGCTAATCAAAAATCAAATAGTGTGACTAAAGGAGGAATTTCCAATGGAGAATAGCATCCCAATCCACAAAAATACCCATGTGACACCAAACCTCAATGAGTAACTCCTCAATCTGAGACTGTTTGCTAGAGCCCCTACACTTAGCATCTTTACTACTAACAGACCAAATAGCTAAACCTAATTTCAGCAATAGAAATCCAAGCCCATTTGCAAATATTCCTACTTAAGTAGTAACCGCTTAAAACAAGCGTACACTGCTCCTAGCAATCATCTCATAATATTCCTCCATCATCTAATAATAATCATCCACTTGGTGATGATATATTAATCTCATTTTTCAACATGTTATCAGTGGAGAAATAATACCCAACCATTGTCCCCTCACTCACAAATCCCAATAGAATTGTCTTCATGAAAAAATAAATTAATAGCAAAAAGTTCTC
>Ga0116231_10013768_pt1 | contig 11178 bp, 2 predicted proteins | sample S1TSphgellanicum_2_FD_89695 | JGI IMG/M metagenome (GOLD analysis project Ga0116231, IMG submission 89695) | Host-associated microbial communities from peat moss isolated from Minnesota, USA - S1T2_Fd - Sphagnum magellanicum MG | ecosystem: Host-associated > Plants > Peat moss > Unclassified...
AAAAAAAACAAAAAAAAAAACAAAAAAAAAGATAAAATTATTTTTTAAATTAAAAAATTTTTTAAAAAGAAAAAAAAAACCAAAAGAATAAAACTATTTTTTTAAATAAAAAAAAAAAACAGAAAAAAAAAGGAAACAATCCAAGAAAAAACCAAGAAAACAGAAATTTTGAAACCCCAAAAAACCAGTACTAAGAAAACTAACAAAAAAACCAGAAATTTTTTTTAAAAAATGAACAAGATAGAAATAATTTTTTTAAAAAGGTACAAGAAATTTAAAAAGAAATATAAAACCAGAATTTAAAAATTACTGATAATAAAATATAAAAGACAGGAAAAACAGAAAAAAAGAAAAAATAATAAAAAAAAATTGAAATGCAAAAAAAACGTATTACAAAAACCAACAAGAAAACAAGGAAAACAAAACTGAAAACAAAAAGAAATAAGATAATAAAAAAATTTTAAAAAATTTAAACATGACTAAGAAAATCTTGGTGAAGGCAACAAACCTTTATTGCAATCCAAAGCTCATGGCAATGGCAACAAACCTCTACTACCATTATTGGTTTGCAGGAGCTAGACTGCAAAAAAACTACCTCTTCTAATTACTCGTCATGTTGCTCTTCCTCTTTGTCTCTCTCCTCCCTTTCTTGTAGCTCATGTCCTCCTCTTCCATAGCTCCACACACACACAACTCAAGACACACACATAAAGACCAAAAAAAGAAAAAAAACTGAAAGAAGAATAAAAAGACCACAAAAATCTCAAATAAAGACACAAAATTAAAAAAACAAAAAAAGAGAAAAAAAAAACAAAGAGATCATGAAGACCTTAAACAAAGCTACACAAAACAGAAAGTAGAAACAAGAAACAAAGAAAGAACAAGGAAAACCAAAGAAAAAAGAAGAAATTATGACTGGGAAAAAGGGAGGAGAAAGAGGAATGAAGGGAAAAGTAGGAGGTAGGTAGGGAGGGGGTGGGGGAAGAAAAAAAAGCCTAACCGTGAAAGGTTAAGGTTTATGAGAAAAAAAAAACTATGAACCCAGAACCCTATCTTGGGGTTGGGCTTCATCTCATCCAAAAAACTCCCCAAAACCTTGTCTTGGGGTTGGGATTTTTTTGGATGGTGCATTGATGGGTGCTGGGTCACTCAAGCCATTTATTACACTCTTTTTTACAAGTGCACAAGGCTGTTGTGCTTTTTACCAGCCACGGCAACCTGAGCAATAATGTTGAGCCAAAACCATTTTCCTGAGCCAAACTGACACAAGTTGGATTTTCTTGGTCCAATTTTACTATGCATTTCACATACCTAGCGTCACTGGAGTTGCTTTTAAGTGCTAAAAAAGTAGAGTGAATTATAAGAATTGGATCAATTCATTCCAAATTGTTTTACATTTTTTCATAATTTATTAAAAACATTTTTTATGTGAACACATTAAAAAACTTGTAACATTAATGTATATTTAACACTAAAACATGGAAAACCAAATATTGGTTGCACTTAATGTGACTCTTGATATGATTATGACTACATCACAAAGGTTTATTATATATTCCATAATGCAATCAGAGTTCCCCATTATTGATTCACATTAGTATTGTGTTCATCATAACTAATGGAACCAACAAAACCAAAAGTGAAATCGTTAGATTATCACTCATCCTACTTAAGAAAAAACCAAAAAAATAACATTGTAGTGCATGGGCAAGTTCAACACACAAGTGCTGAATTATTTATTTATTTTTAAATTTAATATTCAAAATGTGGTTTTTTAAATTTGGACTTTTCAATATACAAGGAATTTAAATATTCAATTTTAACTCAACTTCAAAGTTCTCTAGTTATTGTCCTTATGATCAGTGTGTTCACAATTAAGGTGCTTATTTGTACTAGGCTAAGGTTCAATTCTTGCAATCTAAATTTTTGAAATTTTTGACAGCAAGGTTTAATTTTTTTCAAATACTTCGACAAAATAAAAAATAAATTTATTTATGATGAAGTTGCCCATGTACTACAATATTCAAATAAAACACCAAAACTCGTAACCTGTTATGTATTCCATGGACCTTGAAAAACAAAAGTTGTCTAATCCTAAGTTGGGCAAGCGTATCAATTTTAATATATTAATAATGTAAATATATATAGGTATATATGTGCAATGTTCACCATAATATGTAAGTTTCATAACATTTCCAAACCAAGTAAGAGTATGGGTATTAAGCTTTGCAAAAAAATCATACATCCTAACACATATAAAGGTAAATTATAAACAATTACCCCTACACAAGGGTAGGCATAAATATTTCATCATATATACATTAAGTTTATAATGTGGGTATAAGTGGGTAAACAATGGATAAATCAGAGCATTCATACAACTATATGGTGTATTGTTAAGAAAATATTGACAATTGATTATGCTATTAACATTTCGCACATGAACATTTGATATTTAAAACATTTTATCAGATTTTTTTGAAAAGTGAAATCAACCAATAAGGTTAACAAAATGATCATTGCTAATAGAAAATGGATTTGCCATAACCATTATTGAAAATGTTGAAAACTAAATATTATAGAAAAATAGGGGATTGGAAAACATAAACATATGAAAAAATGGGGTGATTTACAATTAGCTGTGCAATTTGGTTTTTGAGTTATAATGACCATTTGCAACTCATTGCAATTTAACATATTTCTATGAACATGAATGTTATCAAACAAGTTGCATGAGTTTGTTGCATCGTATGTGAAATCGTATACATATACAACTCGTGCAATTCAATTACAAATACATAGGAACAATAATGTGCAATTCTAATGTAATTAGTTTGCAACTATAATGGTCACATCATGTTGACATTATTTTTCATTGATCCATCCAAATTTGACATGTGTCATTATGAGGATTTTGGGGTGAATTTTTTTTTCTTTTGTAAATATTTATTTTCACCATCCATTATGATTGTTCATTTTATATGGTTTTAGATTGTGATACATGGTGTAGTTTAAGTAGCTAAAAAGGTTGATACATAGGAATAGGTAGGTACGTAGGTCTTATACCTACCTATTTAAATATGCAAGTAAAAATCAGTAAAACTAAGTAAGTAAAACATACCTACATACCTAAGTTACATACCTACCTACCTACACTACATATGTACTTACCTACCAAAGGTAGACAAGTAGGTAAGAAGGTAGGTAAGTTAAAAAAATAACCATGTAAATATTTTTATTTTATATTATGTTTTGTTTTTAGGGTTAAATTTTTTTGAATTCATCCTAAATTGATGCATGTATTTTAATGTGAACACACAAAAAAAGACATCTTTTTTATATAGTTCGTGTGATGAAATTCAATGACAAAACATATGGGTTCAATTTTTTAATTACACATTAGTTGCAAATTGGGTTGTAACTAGAAAAAAAAATCCACATTTTATGTGTTCATTTTTAATCTTGTAAATTGTACAACTCAATAGGTAATTATCTAATAATTATATATGTGAATTAATTACCTAAAATACTAATATGAATTAGTTTTTTAATTAATCAGTCCAATTCAAATAATTAATAATTTGGATTATCTTATAATTAATTATTTGAATTGATTATTTGAGCTGGTTATCTGAATTAATTATTCTAATCCAAATAATTGACTAATTAATGAATTTAAATAATTAAGTTTCAGATATTCAATTCAGATAATTATTTATTGGAATTAATTAATTGACGAGTTATCTAAATTCAGATTAACAGTTAATTATTCGTCCTAATTAATCAGTTCATAATAAATAAATAATTTTTTATTAACCAATATTTATTAGGGAATAGATTATTGAAAAATAATTCATTGTTAAAGATTAAATATTACATATGAATTTCGGTAGAAGACATCAAGTTATCAAATAATTAATTATTCTGATTTTTTTATTGATAATTAATTATTTGAAGTAAGTATTTTCATTAATCAATCTAATTTAGACATTTATTTAGTTAATTAATTGATTGATTGATTGAACTAATGCACTAATTGTTTAAATTGGATTGATTAATTCATATTAATTGTTAATTATTGGCCAAACATTGACCGAAGTTAAACCTAAGTTAATGTTGGTTAAACCTATGTTAATTTAAATTTAACTTATGTTAAACATCAACCTAGGCTAAACTTAAAATAATATCGGATAAAATTAAGTTAAATCAAAAGTTAGAACTAAGCTAATGTTGGCTAAATCTAAGTTAAGTCTAGGTTAACTTAAGTTAAACATATGTTAAACATTAGCCTAGGTTGATGTTGGCTTAGCTTATGCTAAATCAAAGGCTAGAATTAGGCTAATGTTGGTTAAATCTAAATTAAATCATAGGTTAAACCTCAATTAATTTCAATTAACCTTGGTTAAATGTAAGTTAATTTTAATTACATTTCAACCACATGTACCATTAAATATCAAATAATCCCAAAGGAGCAAAAAAATCCATTTTTTTATCAGACTAAACATTTGTTAAATTGGCTACATTTGCTAAATTTTGATTAAATTGATTAGAATTCAGATAAACCTTGGTTAAACTTTGGTTAAATTAATTACAATTAAATTACCTAAATTATGGTTGAGTGGTTAAATTAGCTACACCTTTGCTAAATTGGTTACAACACAATTAAACCTTAGTTAATTTGGTTACATGGCTAAGTGGGTCAAACCATGGTTAGATGGTTAATTTGATTAAACATTGGTTAAATGGTTAAATTGGTTAGATGGCTAAATGGGTTAAACCATGGTTAAATGGTTAAATTGGTTAAACCTCAAATAAACCTTGGTTAATTTGGTTACATGGATAAATTGACTAAACCATAATTAAATAGTTAAATTGGTCAAGTGGCATAATTGGTTTAACCTTCGTTAAATTGACTAAAAATTGCTTAAACCTTGGTTAAATGTAGCTTTAAGCTTTGTTAAACCTAGGTTTCACTTAAACAAATGAAGGCAAAACAAGGCTAACCTTGGTTAAACTTTTGTTTAATGTAAGTTAATCCTTGATTTAACCTAGGTTTAATTTATGCTAACTTAGGAAAAATAAAGGATAAATTTAAATTAATGTAAACTATCCAAAAATAAAGTTAAGTTAAATTTCAACTAATCTAGGTTAAACTTTAGCAAAACCTAAAGGTTTAATTTAGGCTAACCAAAGAAAAACTTAGCAAAACTTTAAGTTAATCAAGGCTAAATTTAGGTTGATTAAGGTGAAACATAGTTAAATTTAGTTAAACCTAGGTTGATTTAGGCTCATATAGGTTTATCTAAGTGAACATAGGTTAACCTAAGCTAATATACTCAAACCTAGTCTGATCTAAGTTTTTCTTTTACTACCTAAGTTATCTTAAATCTAACTATGTTACTATATTAAGTTGGCTTACATAAGTTAATCTAGAATGGTTTAAATTATGACATGTGTCATGTCTTTTAGTATGATCAATACTCATGTAGTCATAATTGTATTAATATTTATGATTATAATCATATGAATGTTTATGACTAGTGTTCACATATGATTACATGATTAAGTTTGGACACTAGTTACAAATTGTCTTAAATTATGTTTTGGTGTAGTGTTATACAATTTTGCCCCATATTGAGTTACTAGCTTGCCTTTAAAAAAAGACACATCTAGATTTACAAAAGTTCCATTAGCAAGTGATGTTCATTTTGAAATCTTTATCACACTCAGACACCTACATCTTTTGTTTACATCCAGTTTCCTTCTAGTAAATTGGAGTTCATGGCAAGCAAAATAGTCTTTCACCTCCATTTATCCAGATTTTTTTTTTAACATGCTCCAAGACCAAGTTATGAAATACAAATCTACTTGTATATTCATCCATTTTACACAAAAACCACATTTAGTGTTGGAAACAATTTTGGAGACCCAATTTTGTTCAATTTTGTTCCTTGGCCAAAAAGTCATTCAATATTCAATATGATATAAATGCATTTCCATGAGGCTCCACATCTTTATTGAGCAATGACCAAAGCAATGGCCAATGTTGAAATAAATATGGGACTTGGGGAAAATGGAACAATTGAGTATACAAAGTTCTATTGATTATAATTGTGTGGAAATCACATTAGCATGAGATGCTAATTATTATCATTATGTTTGAAAAATGATAATATAAGCTATGCTTGAAACACAATTGATTGATTATTGGGTTGGGATGGATTTTTAATAGGTTTTGATTTAAATTTCATGTAATCAAGAAAATCAAACCTCCTTTTGAGGCTAAGGTTAGTGCCATCTAACACAATAGTGATAACATTTTGAAGGGGATGGTAGAAATTAATCTCCAATCTAGACTTAAAACCTTCATTTTTTCCTTGAACATGTTTGAACTTTGCCATAATTTGGCTTTATGGGTAAGCGCTTTCTCCACAACATAAAATATAACACCAACAACCTTCAAGATTTCATCCACAACTAACCACATTGGAGTTAATGGAGTGGACAATGTGGATGCATATGGGTATCCATTGCAATGGATGGATGCCTTGTGAGGCCATTCTTCGTATATTTTATGAAACACATGAAACAAAAGGGTACTTTTTGGTTTGTTATGAAATATTGAAATATTAAAAGAATACTTCATTTAAAATATATTAAAGATATATATAAAATATATTATGAGTACATTCTCATAATGAACTATAAGGAACCTATTTATATTTAATTAAATTATAGCTAGGAGGATGGGTGCAATGCAATTTATATAATAAATATATATATATTTGTCTTTGGAGTTGGTCTTTTTTCAAGCAAGGGAGGAGGGCTTAAATTCATTGCAATTTAGTAGCATATTTTTAAATCACTTTGTTATTGTTCACATAGATGGATGAGTTTGATTCCTCCAACCAATTGTTGAATGCTATTCATCCCTTATTCTCACATTCACAATTGACAAGGGAAAAAACATGGAACCACAAGTGCATGTACAAAACAATGATTTACTATGAATGAAAAAAACACCCATTCATTGTACACTTGTTCAATGTGCATTGTTATTGTAGTAGTGATGTGGTGAATCATGATGATGAAGGAGCCAATGGGAACCTCTAAAAATGAATATGAATGAAGAAGAATGGGTACCTACTACTACCATGAGTATATTTAATTAAAGGTCCATGTGCCTACTAGAGCTTGTCTATAAGAAAAAGGTCCTTAATATAGAAAGCTCAAGGGGAATTTCTATAACCTATTGTATACTTGGTGGCTTGGGGTGCAAGTGTTTTTCTTAGGAATTTTTTTTATTCAGCCAAAGTGGTGATCATCCATAATTGGAAGATGTAGAAAAAACGATAGTCATCCTTACAAAGAGTTACCCAAATCTAGCTATAAACCAAATATGAAATATGAAATTTTTATCATGCTTTCATATTTTGGCTATAGATTGAAAATGTAATTAAAAACATGACATTCTAAAAATCGAATTAAAAAACAAGAAATTTTTTTTCGTCATTTATGGTGATTCAAACCTTAAAAATGCCTATTTTTAAATTTTAAATGTTAAATTTCGTTTTTTGGTGAAATGTTGCGAATTAAAAAAGGTTGCAAGTTGGGATTAACCACTAAGCCAAAAGGATCAACTTTTGATTTAATGAAATTCTATAAATTATATGAACCAAGTTTGGTTCCAAAATTTTTTTGCCCATTCTATTACAAAGTACAATGTGTTTTTCTAAGGAATTGGAAAAAGTAAAGGAACCAAACCTTATAGCCAAGAAAAGAAGAAAAAACTAGGGAACAACATTGGAGGGGAGATCATTAAGGAGCATAATAAAAAAAAGTCATGGAACTTAGTTTTTAAAATATATATTATTAAAATCTCACAATGTTGCCACATTAGTGAACATCCCTAGACAAATTTCACCTTAATTGTTGACAATAGTGTATAGGACCAATAAAACAATAAAACATGTTGTTTCATTAGTATATATAGTTGCCTACTTCCATTTTAGTTGACACGAAACTTTCATCGGGCATTATAATGCAAACCGACATTCTTCCCTTTAAGTAGTTTTCACAAATGGAACATATTGTTTTTAAAAGAACATTTTAGAATGGTTGGACAAACATTCTTTTTTCAATATCATTTTTGACATGACTTTTGGTCCTCTTCAAGTTCACTTAAGATTTTGCATTAGTCTTAGTTCACATACTTGATTGTTTAATTGCTTAAACATCCCATCATTTTGTATGGATCAAACATTTTCTTAGTACCAATGTGCACTAAGTTGGTCTCCCCCTTTGTAATAGTTTTCAGCTTAACCCATAGCTTGTGGACTTGATGGGGACACACATTTTTTAGTATTTCAATGAAGGGGACACATTACATCTTGAGATGTTCAAAATGTCTGTCTTTGCTTCCATTGTCATAGATGTTAGGTTTTATGTGACCATACACATGTTATTTTGTCTCCTTCCGTTAATCTTTGTGTTAATGGGTTGATATTGTGTTATTCACAAATGGGTTTGCACTTTGGTTGATGTTATCATTGCAAATTTCATTTAAGTGAATTTAGCTTTGCAAGCAACCATTTCTTGGGAGATGACCATGATGATTGTTATGCATGCAAAAGATCAGCTTTACCATGATTGATACCTTGAAAATGTGTTTCTCCTTTTCATCATAAAGGTATTTAAACATTTATATGAATAAGCCAATGATTTTTTTTCATTGATGTGTTAATGTGGCATGGTCAGTTAAAGGACCTCACTCAAGGCATATGGGGTTATTTTTTTATTAATTTTGAGCACATTTTATAAACAAAAGGTGTCAATGACTTTTGTAAGAATTTAAGTTGCTTGCGTGTTGAAATAAGCTATTGTTGCTAGGGAGGCCTTTTCTAAGCTTAATGTTTTTTCAAGTTTGTCGCCCTTGCCCAATTGCCCTTTAGGAAACTAGTGAGAGGTTTAGGACATAGGTTGGTTTTTGGTGGGTGATCGTTGTTTGCTTTTGGATGTTAGTACAGTAAACCCCTTTTATAATCACACCCTTGGTGACCACTTTGTTTGTGACACTAATGAATTGTGATTTAAATGTGTATAGTCACATTCCATACAAGCCCTTACAAGATTGTGATTATAGGCTAAAAAAACCTTGCAAAATAGCCTTTATATGCTGGAATAAAGGTGTCAACAATTGTTTAAGTTTCTTACATGGTTTATTTTAAGTTTTATTATGCATTATTAGACTTGAAAAAGGTTATGATTTTTGCATGTTTTAATGTGACGATCTACATTGAGTTTCAGCTCCTTGTGTATCTTAAGAACTAAATTTTTTTAATTAGATTTTTTTGTTTTCATAACAAGTTCACATATATTTTGCTTGTTTACAATAAAAAGTTGTCTCCTTCTTTCCTCTTCAATTGGATTCATTATTGTTAGTTTGCACAACTTGAATACATAGCAACACTAACATTGCCAGAGGGAATTACAATTTACAAAACTTTAATATTTGTCTAAATTTCTTTTCATTATAATCACATTTACTAAAAAAACTTTACAAATGTTTTGTGCTATTAACGAATGTGATAGAGATTCAAACGAATGGTGTTTCTTATTAAAATAGATGGTTACCAAGAAATGTGTGACACAAACAAGAATGTGACTAAAATGGATGTAATTATAAAGAGGGTTTATTGTATTTTAGTATTTTCTTTTTTTCCTCCCCATTCCCATTTGGATTGGTGCTTTTTCTTTTATAAAGTTTGGCATGGATTCATCGCATAGACATAATCGTAATGCTTCCAAACAAATAATTGGGGGGGGGGTGTGAGAATTTCTGACATTTTAAAAAGAAAAAAAAAAGAAACTTTTGTAAGAGAAAGGGGAATCAGTGAGACACTTTTGAAAATCCAAAAAAGACATGAAGAAAGAATGTCATATTGAGGAACCCAATTTTGGGGGTCCACAAATGGGAACAAAAGTTGGGCTCCCAATGGCTTTTTAAAATTGTGGAGCAATCAGTTAAACCCCAAAAACCCAAATTGGAAGGCAGAAGCCAAACTGAAGGGCATTCATCATGTTCATCCACAACCCATCCATTGAAAGTTCCTTGTAGAGCAACAATGGTCAGGCTAGAGTATTGTTTTCCTCCCTCTAGCCCATCACATTTTCCTGCCACTTCACAATATTAGGACCAAACCATGTGGCCTTGCCATCTACATTTAAAAAGTATCTTAGAGCAAAAGAAGAATTATGGAAACTCAAATATTTTGCCATGTAAAAATATAATCTTCAAAAAATCCTCTAAAAGAAACCAAAATCCTTCAAGATATTTTAACTCTTATAACTAATCTCAAGTTTCAACACAAGCCAAGATATCATCTTTCAAAAATCCTCATATAACAAAAAAATAGACCTATTATTGCTTAAGCTACTAAACTCTATAATGAATCTAAACACAATATCCTTGTCTTGGTAGGCAAGGCCAACAAACAGCACAAGTAAAGCTCTATTAGGCTAGCTTAACAGGTTCAGCACTCTTGATGCTGAATATATATAATATATTTTCTACTAAGATTCTGGCATAACCTTTAGCCTTTTTATTTTCTTTCTTTCTTGGCTACATTTAACCCAAAAAAAAAGAAATGTTAAAAATTGAAAGTGCTAAAATCAAGCAATTCTTCAGATTTTTAATAGCAATAATTCAACCCAAATCTAAGAACAATCACCAGATTTCTATACATGGTTCAACAATGTAACCACAAATATAGAAAGATGTTTAAATTTTGTTTTACTTTTGTATTTAAATTTCCAGCATGCTGCCAAACTATAAGATGATTCCTAAACTTTTCTATTCTCCTTTGTAACATGTAGCCAAATTTGGCTAAGTCCTCTTGTGGATGATTGCCCACCCACCTCGATCACAAATTAGAAAAAAAAAAAAAACCACTGAATATGAGGGAGCACCTTTGAGTAGAATATATAGCTAAAATTATGGCTAAAAATTCTAAATTCTTGTTAAAGGTTCCTTGCAATTTGCATGCCACTTGAATATCTTGCATGTAAGTACTACTAGTTCGTTAAGGCAACTTTTGAAAACAATTCAATGCACCAATTTCGACAATCTCATTGATTGGCATTACTTTTTTTTTTTTTTTTTTTTTTTTTTCCTATGGA
>Ga0116231_10013769_pt1 | contig 11178 bp, 10 predicted proteins | sample S1TSphgellanicum_2_FD_89695 | JGI IMG/M metagenome (GOLD analysis project Ga0116231, IMG submission 89695) | Host-associated microbial communities from peat moss isolated from Minnesota, USA - S1T2_Fd - Sphagnum magellanicum MG | ecosystem: Host-associated > Plants > Peat moss > Unclassified...
CCTAGTCTTTCCCGGGACTTCTAGCACGCCCCTCTCACCCCCTCTAGTGTTGGAAGTCGGGATCGTGCTCCAAGTTCCAACTCCTTCCGCATTGCCGCATACTTGGACCCTCAAGTGGGTCTACGAGGAACTTGGGAGCGCGACAGATTACATATCGACCATTAATGAACCCAATGGCTATTGGAAGGTACAAAAGTGCAAATGTAACGATATAAGAGGAGGATATCAATAAGCATATGCTATAACTGTACTACTTTTTAATCACAAAGATGGCCATTATGTTAGGCCAAATAGGGTAGCTTTTAAATATCCTGATTTTAAAAAAAATGTTGATCCAAATGTTCATGTCAGAATGTTTAATTTTGTAGTAAAAATAAATGCAAAGAATTCTAAAGAGTATATCATTAATGTGTTTAGTTATATGCTTAAAGATATAACATCAAACTAATGTCATAATTACATGTCAAAATTCCTTTATTTTATTTTTTCAAAGCTTACACAAGCATTTTGCAAACGTCATTAGAAGACTCAGAATGACGAGCAAATATACATGGAACTAAAGAACATGAAGCAAGAGGAGATTAAAAGGGTGGAGGTTTACTATGAGTGGATTTAGAAGCCAGCTCATGGTTTACAAGTACCAACCACAAATAGTTTTCTAACTACTATGTTTAGAATGGTTTATAATCATACCTCATAATTACGACTATAAACATGAAGTGGTCAACATTACAACAACATAAGAAGACGACAATGTTATGTGAAGAAGGCATGATTATGATAGAAGCAAGGAGTGCACATTCAATACCACATAATACAAAACAAGCAGCACCGATGAAAACATGGAGTAATATAAGGAAGATCGACAAACATTGCACAAATTGTGGGATGACAAATCACAATGTGGAAACATGCAAAAAGAAGAAAAAATAAACCACGGTGACAATCACAAAGGCAACACAACCAAGTCAAAACCACATAAAACATCTTCATATGCATGCCACATATGTGGTTTAAATGGACATAAAATGATAGATTGTCGAAAGTTTGCTAAAATGCAGAAGATGTTTCATGGGAAATATGTGGTAATAGTAAAGGTTCAACTTGTTGCTAAGACATAAACAGTCACTGCAAATGTGAATGTGGTGGATGTTAATGTTACCACAAGAAATAAAGTAACTAAAGAACAGGTGTTCAAGGATAAAGAGCCAAGAAAAGCAAAAAGTACTACTAATTGGAAAGAAAAATGGTTGAAGAAATCAATGGTGGAAACAATTCAACAAATTTTTAAAAAACAGACCCAAATAGAAAGGCCATCCACATCCATGGAGGGATGGAACACAACTTGGCCAAGTATGCCAAATATTACTCTTGTGGAAGCACAGAAATATTAAAAAGTAGTGAATTCACAAGAGAAATTAATCATAGTAAAAGAAATTTTTTTGGACATTGGTAAGAAAATGTTAAAAAATATATATATATTAAGCTTGGGACAATTACTTAAAATAACTCTTGAGTTAAAAAGATATCTTAGGCAAAAATTAAAACCAAAAAAAATTCAAAATTTAAGTAAAATAACCACATAAAAACAAGTTGGTTTTTTATTACTAGAAGTAAGGAAAGTTGTTGTAGCAATAGATAATCATATTGTAGTTATCCAAGTACAAATTGGGAAGAATACAATAAACGATGTGTTGTTGGATGGAGGTTATGGAGTTAATATTATCATAAAACAATTGAAATTAAGGTTGGGGCTTCCACAACTTAAACCTGCACCGTATAATTTAAGGATGGGATATCAACAACCACAAAACCTATGGGGTTGATAAGAGATCTGAAGATATATATATATGTTCATGGCATTCATTACATAACTATGTTTACTATATTTCATAATATGTGGTAGATTCTAATTATTCCATGTTATTGGGGAGACCATGGTTGAGGGATGTTAAAGTGGCACATGATTGGGGGAGCAACACTATTACCATACAAAGGAATGAGACAATTAGAACAATTATAGTCACCAAACATTTGGGAGTTGAAGTAAGAAGACCATAAATGTTGTTATGCTACAACTATTAGAATGGCATCACATATGAAGAAGAAGATATCATCTTTACTATAGAGCCAAAATTGTTCTCAATAAGAACAATTAATTTACCTGAAATAATTCAATATGTGAAAACGATAGATGTGGAGATCATGGATATAAATGTGAAGACTACTATTTCATAACAAGAATTTGAAGTACAAAGCATAGAAAAGAAGATACTTGGTGTGAGGTGACTTTTTTGTCCCTCTATTCCCGATTCTTTGAGGTGACTATATTTGAAAGTACATATGCTATTGGTGAAGGAAAAAAAATGTAAAGTGTATTTCTACATGTTAAATTACATTTGTAGTTGAAACCAAATAACTTACTTCCTATGCATCATTTATGATTTAAAATTGATAGATATAATTTCCAAGCTCAAACAATCCAAATCCTAGAATTTTATGTTAAATTGTCACTCATTGAAACCAACTTTTAAGGATTCAACACCATGTTCAACTTAGCAGCAGACCACTAGTCACTTAAAATATTATTCCTATCACATACACTATTCAAATTTAGCTTGCCTTAACTTATTAAAAAACTAACTACAAGGCACATATGCCTACCAAATTCTAAGCTTTGCACTTAAACCAATAAGAAGTTATGCTACCAAACCCAAGGGGGTTTTACAAAGGTAGAAAGTTCAACTTGGCTATAGACCATTAGTCACTTAAAATACTACTCTTATCACATATGTTATCCAAATCTAGCTCTCCTTAGCTCATTAGAATGCTAGCTATAAAGCACATTTGCCTACTAATTTACAAGTTTTGCACCCAAACTAGTAAGAAGTTGTGTTACCAAACCCAAGAGGGTTTGTGAAATTTCTTTGAGATTTCAAGTTCCCCACACTATCCCCTACTCATTTCCATTCTTTCGAAAGTACTATAAACATCCAATCTAGTCTCCTTCTTTCCATCATCTACTAAGACTAATCATTTTTTTGCTCCCAACGAAAGTTGTGGGAACAAGTATTCCCAAGATTTGAATCAAAATTATGTTCGGAAAAGAGAGAAAGTTCCAATGATTCGAATTCGCCCTTTTAAAGAGAAGGAGAAGGAAGGAGGTGAAGAAAGATCCCAACTTGGTGGTCAATGGAAGGTTTTAATGCTTGGTGGCCAATGGAAGGAAAAGGAAAAACACCTTTTCACCTCTTTCCACTTTCCCCAACAAATTTTATTTAAACCTTCATTTTTTCCAGTGATCTTAAGGTTTTACTTTACGATGGTTCTATTGGAAACAACTTGAAAACAAAAAAAAAATGAAACATTCAAGGTTCATGAAATGGAATAATCATATTAACTAACAAGAAATCACAAAGGTTGTATGCTTCAAATGTTAGAATCACAAAACTATGGCTTACAACTACTAACAAAGCTTGAAGGTTCTACGTGCACTCAAAACCATGAAAGGAAAGAATGAAAGATAATTCAAAACCACTCCATTATATACTATCTCATAACCCTAAAGTAGCCGCCACCAAACCCTAACCCTAGCCGCCACTTCACCTTAACTTAGCGGCCACCAAACCTTGACCTAGCTACCACCTAACCTTAGCTGCCACCAAACCCTAACCCTAGCCACCACTAAGCCCTAAATAGTTTCCACTTCTAAACCCTAACCTAACTATTACAAAGATGTGAATATTATTCATCCTTTTGATGAATGTTTAACACATTCATCAACATTGGGAATTAGAAACAAATAGTATTTTTAACAAATTATAGGCAGTTAGTTACGCATTTTCTTCTTTTTCCTTGATCTATAAATTACAACCATGCATTTCAATGTAATAAATCCTTCACACATTCATTGCCAATTTGATTTTGATTAAAGATCTTTATTCCTTTCCTTGAAATTATGGCATCACATATGGCCATGTTTTACGGGCTTCAAGCTGCACAAGTGAATGAAGAACTAACTCCAGAGTCATCTTTATATTTGACATTGATGCAAGATCTTCGTGATGGAGATCCCAAACCACGAAAGGTGCGTGTTCGTCTTGAAGTTGATCCCCCTTGAGCCTGGTATTATCACATTTCTCCGAATTCTCGCACCCTGGTGATTTTGTTGCAAGTCGACCTTATTTGTGGTGATAAACTTGAAACTGTTTGTGAAGGTTGTTAGAGATTAAATACACCTTTATTTTTGCATGGTCTTTAATTTTCAGCGTTGAACATTATCGTTGGTCATGCGGTTTGATTCACCAATTGCCTCCTAATAGCAAGGCGAACTACCTAATTCGCACCATTTCACGCATCTTAGATTTCTTGCAATTATGAACTATCACTGTGGCATAGCCCAGGACTCAACATGTAATTGAAACTCTTCTTTGAACTTATCCATAATTTAAATAAATGTTTCATTAATTATGAAACTCATGTTGCCATTGCCACCTTATCACACTATTTATTTAATCGTTAAATTGTCTCGAATTAATTTTATGTTCATAAGGTTTGAAAAGTGTTCTATTTCTATTGGACCTTTCATTGACACCCTTTCAATTGCTTCATGAATATCAAACATCCTTACTACTCACTAAATATTAGAACAAGACCAATGTTTTGTTGAACACCACAAATTTTGGTGTTTCCTACCCCCAACCTTCTAGAAATTTTTCACCCTTAATTACACAACTAAGGTTTTAAAACTATGGTTACCAGCATTTTGTTGAAGAAAAGAACTAACCCAACACCTTATTCACCAATATCGTATTTCAGAAGAAAAAAAAAAACCCCCCCATGCAACCATGGGCATTCATCATTCCTTATTCTAACATGAAGTTGCTAAAAACCCTTAATAACTTTACCATATTCAAATATTCCTTATGGAACTCTTAAAAATTGAGACTACCGCACATGGTCATGTCGGTATAGCTCACATTTGGCAACAAATATGAGCCAAAAGTAGCTTTGGAGGATAAGGAGTATCCAAAAACATATTACAATCATCAACAATGGAGTGTTGTAGTGGATGAAACTCTAACAAAAATAAAAGCACAATAATTGCAAATAGGTAGATAAAAGTTAACTTAAGATCAACAATTGATGAAGCTTAATATGGGAACTAATGCAAAACCATAGATGGTGAAAATCAATGCATAATTGGAAACATAAAAGGTGTTGGAATTAGAACAACTATTGAAGGAATTCAAAGATGTTTTTACATGGACATACAAAGATTTGAAAAGGATTCCACCAAAGTTGGCACAACATAAAATTGAGTTGGAGATTAATATATCATCAGCACATCAAGCCAGGGACAAATTAAATCCAAACTATGCTACAATAGTCAAATAAAATATAAACAAGTTGTAAGCAATTGGATTTATACAATTTGTAGAGGAGGCTACATGGTTGTCACCCATAGTAATACTACTTGAGAAAAATGACAAACCAAATATTTGTATAAATTTCAGAAAACTAAATGTAACCACAAAGAAAGATCCATACCCATTACCTTTCATAGATGAAGTGTTGAACATAGTAACATGGTATGAAGCATATTCTTTCTTAAATGGATATTCAAGATATCATCAAATCTCTATAGCTCCAAAGGACAGATACAATATTACATTTGTTATAGACTAGGGGGCTTTTATATAAAAGGTGATGCCGTTTGGAATCAAAAATGGACCTCCAACATATTTAGAGAGTTGTTACCAAAACATTTAAAGAATATTTGGACAATTTTATGAAGATATTTTTGGATGATTTTATAGTGTACAGTGACATGGAAAGTCATTTGCAGAAACTCATATTATGTTTTCAAAAGTGCAAAGAATATGGCATTAGTCTAAACCCAGACAAATGTGCATTTATGGTGTTTTTAAGGATGATCTTGGGTTTTATTGTTTCCAAAGAAGGGAAAATACTAGATCCAAAGAAGATACAAGCAATAATAAACATGCCACCACCCAAGAATCCACAAGAGATTCGATTATTCAATGGGATGGCACAATTTTACATATTATCAAAAACTTTGATGTTATTATATCACTACACTAACCTGAAAAACAAAGACTTTTCTTTGGACAAAAGAATGTAAGAAGGCTTGGGAATTGATAAAACAAAAGTATATTGAAGCACCTATATTAATATCACCAAACTAGCAGGTGGAGTTTCATGTTCATACAAATGCATCCTTGTTAGTTGTGGGGGCCATGTTATCTCTGAATGTAATAAAAAAAAAATGATCAACCAGTAGTGTATGCTTTTAGGCTTTTCAACAAAGTAGAACATAATTGTAGCACAACAAAAAGAAAGACTTTAATAGTGATTTTTACTTTGCACAAGTTCAAACGTTATTTTTTGGGCAAAAAGTTTGTCTTTTATTTAGATCATATGGCATTGGTTTATTTGTTCAACAAACCACAAGTTTCAGGGAGAATAGTTAGATGGTTGTTATTATTCCTATAATATGACTTTACAGTAGTGTATAAGCCAGACAAAACTCATGTAGTTGTAGATGCATGTTAAGACTACTAGATATTACAAAACCCACAAGTGTGCTTGATCAAACCACAATGCAAATTTATTTTACATTGAGCCTGAATGGCTAAAGGATGTGAAAGAATTTTTGAGAACATGACAAATTGAAAGCACATTATTGGTATAACAGAAGTAAAGATTGGTTAAGAGAGCAAAACCTTTCACACTAAAGAATGGTGAATTGTACAAAATGGGCTAAGACAATAGATTGTGATCATGTTTGACAACTATAGAAGCACAAATGGTGATGAGAAAACTACATGAAGGACCATAACTAAAATAACACAAAGGAAGATATTATATGTTAGATATTAGTGGCCAACTATGTACAAAAATGTGCATGATTATTGTAAATCTTGTGATACATGTCAAATAACAAGAGGATTGGCAACTTAAAGTCTTGTAAAGTCGGTGATAAATCTTCTAAAGGAACCATTTATGAATTGGAGATTTGATTTTATGGGGCCAATTAAGCCAGAAGGAAAGTATATAAGAAACAAATATATTCTTGTAACCACATATTATGCTACCAAAGTGGGTGGAAGTAAGAACATTAAGAACTAATACTGTAGTTGACGTGCTCCCAAACTCCTTGATAGACTCAAATGTGAATCTAAAGTGAAAACAATAGAAAAATAAAGAGTTGGGGCACGTTCCCTCGCTCGTAGCACTTTGGGGGTAGAGGGGTGTGCTAGAGCTTTGGGATGGGACTAGGAAGAATGACAAGCAATTAATCACTCACATGGACCTACATAAGCCAAACAACAAGTTAGTTAGTGCATAATTGGAGCACTTTAGGTGTTAGGACAAACCACGGGTAAATTCACACTCACAAGACTCATCACAGCCTAGACTTAGGGGAAGCCATCACATTCCCCCTTATAGTATACTATGTGCCTGGCCATGGGACCAACATCCAAATGGCATTTTGTCCCAGGACTCCCAAGTGGGAGTCCCAAAATTCCCAAAGTTAGAACTCTCACAACTTTAGGGGCCCATAACTTTGTCTGTAAACCTTCGATTAAAATGATGTCTAAAGAAAAGTTATAGCCCTTGTCAAGAGCTTTTCAATAATATGTTGCACCTCACTTGCACACCACTTGCACGCCACTTGCACGGAAGGAAATTAGGGTGATTCCTGACTTTTAGTGGTCGGGAGTCAAATTGCCAATTTGACTCCTGACCCTTCTTTTGTACATAACTTGTTTTTTTAAGTGTCCAAATGGGTCATGCAAGTTAGTTTAAACATCTACGTTCTAAGAGCTTTCCAATGATATAAGGAATGTCTCAATCCAATGAGTTTTGACCCCTGCAATCTCCCTCTGAAGATTCGGGAGTCAATTGGGACTCCAACTCCCAAAATGGGAGTTCACTTGGGAGTGTGAGGGTTCATTCCTTCACACTCTTTTGCACTCCCAAGAGCATGAAATGTGACTCCCGGGCTTAGTTTTGACCTGCACCTTTGCAAACCCTTGCCTTGGTTGTGAGCCCAAGGCTATGGTTGTAACAATAATAGTCATAACAATTTTTTTGTATGAATGCATATTAACCAAGTTTGGATGTCTTTTGATTATAGTCACATATTAGGGAGTTCATTTCATTAATGATGCCATCAAGTATTTGATAGATCATTTTTTATTAAAACATGGTGCAGATGGAGTTTAAGCAAAGAATTTTGATATAAAGGAGGAATATGAAGATTGTGAAATACAGAAACCACATATGCAAAGTACAAAATAGATGGAAGATCTTATGGTCAACATAATATTGATTTTTGATCTACAAATGACTAACAAGTCTATGAGTAATAATTGCAAAAGTGAGGGATTTGGGATGCAAAGATTTGAAGATGATTTATTAGGAGTATCAACTGAATCAACAACAATATTCGCTTGATCATCAAGGGTTTTCACACAATCATCAAATTTGTTAGCATAGTCAGTAGAAAAATTGGTATATTTGACAAATGTGTGGTCATAGTCAGTAGACGAGTTGATAGTTTAGTAGATGATTGGGCATAGTCATCAGAAGGAGTACAAGGTAAACTAAGTGGAATCAATACAACAAAAAAAGGGAAATTAACAATGTGGAATAATCGGAAGATGAAATCTACAACATTCATTCATAATGATGATGTGAAATGCTTCCACATGGCTATACAAAACACATAAACTTGTAATGATGGGTTATATTAATTTCAAGGAAGATGTGTTAATTAAAAAACAACGGGTAAATAAAAAAAAGAATGTGACAAGCAGGATGTTTAAGGACGAAAAAAGGTAAATATTAAAAGCAATTTGCATTTGTTGTTAAAAGTTGTGTGTGTTTTCAAAATTCTAGAATTCACAACATCATGAGTGTAAAGAATGCCATTGAAAAATTACAAATAATAGCAAGGGAAAAGGAAGTGCAAAGGAGTGAACACAAATAAAAGCAAGAGGAGGAAGCGAAATTGTTGGGAAAAACATTAATAGAAGAGGAGTTGAGAAGAGTAAAGAGAAGGCATGTTGAATATTCGGTCATTGGCTATAAGGTTATTGCCACATTCATCATCATCTTTGGAATGTGCAAAAGGGAAGGTGGATAATGAGAATATACAATTTGCATAGATGATAATTCTGGACATAGATACAACTGGAACATTTACAATTGAGTTTTCGTGCAAAAGTAGAAGACATTGGCGTGCAAGAAAATAGACATGACCAACAGTTACATTAATAGATCCCATGTTCATTGAAGAATCAAAGGAAGAAAAAGTTGTAGAACAATGTTTTGTGGAAGCATAGATAGCGTAAAAAGATGCAAGGGAGGAGAACGTTGTTGAAATGGAAGAACAATTATCCACATAAATATAGGTGGAAGTATAGTAAACCATAGAGGTGTATGTAAAATAGGTCATGAGAAAAGTGAAAAACAAGATGAATTTGGGAGTCCTTGGAGTGAATCCTTAGGGTTCAAATCATGTGGTACCCCAATCATGCTTGGATCCATTAGTAAAACTCAACCTTAGGGGTTAATGACCAGTGCACACCAAGTGGGAATGATGTTGCCAATTGGCAACATAAGCTTAGTGCATTGGAGGGCTTGGTGGCGCAAGTTGTTGCTATTGTGTTTAAAATCAATTCACCATTAGCACCATTGGAACCTGCCCAAAATGCAGAAGAACCCCCTAATGCCCAATGCATGAGCACAAAGATTTTGCCATGTCATCTTAACAAAACATTTGAATTTACTGCACTTGTAGTTGTAGATGTAGTTTAATTAGGGGTCTCCCATGGAAATCCGATGGTAATTTTTTGACTAGTGCCTTTTAAAGCCTATTGCATGCAATTTACTTCTAGAACCAATTACGTGTTATGCATGATTTGAATGGATTCATGTTTCAAGTTGTCTATGTTGTTTCAACAATGAAATGTCAAATAAATTAAAAGTCATATCATTTCATTAAACTAGATATACCCTTTTGAATAGTGATTTTGGCCTTCCTAGCTTTTGGTTGAAATTCATTGTTGTCTTAAGAATGTTTCCAATGTAACACTTGGTGCCATTTGCTATGACTATGAACTAAAAAAAAATTTATACTATGTGTATGTGTAGCTTGATGAAGGGCATGTTGTGGGTGCATCTAAATAAATTTCCGAAGTGGCAAATGCTCAATGAAGCACCCTAGTTGATGGTAGCCCTAAACAAATAAACCATCAACATTGACTTGAATTTCTTTTGAAAAAGATGTCACCTTAATATTAAAAAACTAAATATAGTCCAAGAACATTATGTTTCAAAGCAACAAATTATGTATATATTTCAATGATGTAGACCATTCAAAAGATTGGCAAGAAAACCAACGTAGTCATGGGTTTGGAGAAGTCAAATTTAGGTGATCGAAAGGTTGTAAAGAACATGAAGAAACAATATAATTACAAGTCTTCGAATAAGAAGACAACCATAGAGGTACATTTTGTTTTGTGTGGGGCACTTATAGTTGTGATTGCTTGATTATGTGCCAATTGGTCAATATGAATGCTACTCCCCTTATGTTCTTACATTACTTGTGGGCTTATGTGTTATTTCCATTGTCTCTTAATTATTATGCCACATGTGAAAAAAAATTAGAATAGGGTAGCAAAAGCTTTAAGGTTGCCTTGACTATATCACCTTTTCACAACTTGAGGTCTACAAAAGCATAAGTACTTTGCATTTTACGCTCCAAGTTTTGCCATTTGCCATAAATTTTGCCTTAACTTTTGTTATATGTAGATTTTACTATAGATTAAATGCCATAGTTGAATACTACCAAAGTGAATTTTGGTGCTTACAAATTGGATTTTTTTTGTTTCCATGTTCCTTCTAATTGGCATAGTGGGCTATAATCAAGATTGGTACATGTTAGTAACCAAGCTACTGAGGATGTTTCCTTTGTTTGCACTGGTTGCAAATTACACTTTTCAAAACATGTAATATGAACTTTGTCGCAACCCCACTTTGGCCAAGTGTGGGGGTGAAGCCCAACACTTGGAAAAGTTGGAGGTTGGGAGTCTTCCGGGACTCCCGAATGTTTAGAGCTCAACAGCAAGGGGCAAAACACCTCGC
>Ga0116231_10013770_pt1 | contig 11177 bp, 12 predicted proteins | sample S1TSphgellanicum_2_FD_89695 | JGI IMG/M metagenome (GOLD analysis project Ga0116231, IMG submission 89695) | Host-associated microbial communities from peat moss isolated from Minnesota, USA - S1T2_Fd - Sphagnum magellanicum MG | ecosystem: Host-associated > Plants > Peat moss > Unclassified...
CAACTGGTTCCGGTAATCGGTCAAAATTCTCCGGTATTCCAGCGACAGCGCAATGTTCCTGGTCATGCGGTCAATCACGTTCGCCATGTACTGCTGGTTGCGCGACCGGTTGCCGACAGGCAGTTTGGCATCATCCGGCTGGTCAATGCCGTAGGCCAGGTTCGTCTGCCATTTCTTGGTCCAGTTGAATTGCATTTGCGCCCATCCGCCGCGGCTGTTGACGCCGCGCGCGCCGGCCGTCCCGACCGCACCGATGGCCTCGCCCGAAGCCACGCTATAAATGCCCAGCGCGTTGCCTTCGTACGCTTCTCCCGTAAAGGCCAGAATCCGCGTAATCGGCAATGAGAAATCCAGCGCCACGCCCCACGAATTGAGCGGGGTCTGCACGGTCCTGGTTCCTTCCGTGCCGTAGTTCTTCTCGCGGTCATAGTGGCCGCTGAAACCAACCGCGTAATCTCGATCTTTATAGCTCTTCACCAGCGCAATGCGGCTTTCCACCGCCGGCATGCGGCCGCGTTCCCCGATGCCGGGCTGTCGAGCCACCACCACCGCCGTGGTCGATTGGTCGCCCGCGTTCGGATCGTTGGCCGCAAGTTGCCACAGCAGGTTATTGCCGCTGGCATTGGTGGTTTTGCCTTCCACGCGAATCTGCGGCGCGCGCGACCAGGCGTTGCCGGTTGCCGTAAATTCCGGAATGCCGAATTCGTTCAAACTGGTTGGATTCAGCGGCGCAAATACGGTCCAATCCTGACCGGCTTCAATGGCCCAATTACTCCAGTCGATGCGTCCGTAAGCCAGCCTCAGGCGGAACAGATCGAAATGCGCGCCATTGGCGTAGGGCGCTTCGCCGCCCATCAGGTCAAACTCGAAATCGCCCGACAGCTTTCCGCCTAGTGTGTCCACCGGATCCAGCGTCAGCCCAACGCGCGTCTGTCTGGCGGTGGCATAAAAGTTCTTGTCGCCTCCGGTGGCGTCGCTGCCCTGTTTGCTGGCGATCATCGGCAGATCTTCAATATTGAAATTGGCGTCGTTGCTGCCGGCCGTCATCAGCACTTCGCCGTAGACTGAGATCGGAACGCCTTTCCTGGTGGTGACCGGTATCGACGCGGTCACTGCCGGGCTAGGCGGTGTGCGCGGGGAAGCCGGTTCCGCGGCGGGCGCAGGCAGCGACAGCTTCGCTAAATCTCCCGAATCCAGCACACCCTTGTCCCGCAATATTGCGGCCAGCGTGGACAGCCTGGCCGACTGATCGACCGACTGAACCTTAGCCAGTTCGGCCGCCGAAATAGTGCCCTTGTCTGAAAGAATCTGAGCCAGAGTCAACGTCGCGTCAGATTGCGCGCTGAGTAAACAAGCGCAAGTAATGCCCAACCATAGTAGCTTCAAGTTACGAATTGTAGCTGAAAATTTACCAGGTTGTCACAATCCTATTGTTGAGGATTTCCCCTACCTTTTGGAGGACGGATTGTCCTTAAAGTTGATTGCAAAATAGGGGTAATTGTAGTTTGGCCCTTTGCTGTTGTGCTGCAGGAACTCGCCTCCCTGCAGATGCCCCACGCCCGCACCCACGTTCACGTGGGCGTTCAGTTCATACCACGTATACGCATCGTATTCCTGACCGATATGCGTCCCCCATTTTCCGGTTGTATCGCGGACAATGGATCCGCCGGAAGAGTTGTACAGCGAGTCCTTGGCCTGGTCCAGCCAGAGGTCCAGATACTGGCCGGTGACGGTCCAGCGATGGCGCGGTTCAATCGTCAGTCCGGCGCGTTCGCTAATGATGTTCTGCCAGCCGAATAAATCCGCAATGCCGAAACGGTCGTGCGCGGTGGGGTACATGGTGTCAAACGTTCCGTGCGTTCCGTCGGTTGGGTTCTTGTCGCCTGAGGCGTAGTCATATTGGTAGAACACGCGCGGCTTCCACCACAGTGGCGATATCCGGTAGCCCGTGCCGAGGGTGGCGCCTGAGGCGTGAATCACATTGGAACCGTCATTGCCGTCTTCCACAATGTATTCGGCCGAATAATCCAGATCTTTCACCGCGATGCCTTTGAATCGCACTCCATAGGCACGCTCATCCTGCCTTCCCGTCCGGATTTTGGCCGTTGTCTCCACCGCGACGCTAGGCTCAACCCGCCACAGAAAAAACGGTTCCAGCGTGGAATTGGGCAGAATATGGTCAATGGCCCCATAGGCCCCGTAGATGTTGTTTCCTTCCTGATGATGGCTGATGCCTTCGGCCAGCGGAACCACCACCGCCGCCGCGAACAGGCCCAACCGGTAGCGGTCCTTGTGCAGATTCACCACCGCCGCGTCATACGACCTTCCCTGGTTGCGCCATTCCGAATTCGCGATGATTGTGTTGTTGTAGTTGATGAGCTGGCGGCCCACCCGAACGCTGATCCAGCTTTTTTCCGGATCGCCAAATTCCACATACGCCAGCTTCAAATCCCAGGCATTCAGGTTTGGCGGACCCCAGGGCGGTTTCTGCATGAACGGCCGCGCGTCCTGTAACTGCGAGACCACTTTGAACCATGCCAGCGGTTTCAGCGTGATCATCAGGCGCGAGCGCACCAGGATGTAGGAATCGTTGTTGTTCCGTTTGAAGCCGCTGTCGTGATATCCCTCATACCGGAACCGTTCTTCCCAGCCGAAACTGATCCAGCCTGGCAATTGCCTGTTCAATAGGCTGGCGGGCGCGAAGTCGGGAAAATCATAGGGTCCGGTCTGGCCGCTGGTGCGGTACCCGGGACCGTTCAGGAAGCTCAGCGGGTTCGAGGCCGGGCCAGTAATAAACGAACCCCCATAGGCGCTGGCCGCGTTCTGGGTGGTGACGTCGTCCTGCGCCAGCAAAGGCAGTGCCAGCAGTCCCAGGAAAATGATCCGTTTCATGTATAAGTAAGTCTATCTAGTTAGTAGTGATAATTGCAACCTGAAGCAGTAGGCCATGAGGGATGGCCTAGGTTCGCCGGGTACGTTATGATGGCGAAAAGCGCCTAACTAACGATGGAAATGCTAAAGGCCCTGCTTGATAGTCCAGCCGTTAATGTTTTTCTCGGCACCACGCCGCTGCTTGGCGCGATCATCTGGGAATTGGTTCAGAATGACAGGCGCTTTCAGTCGCTAGATAAGAGGATGGATGTCCTCGACAAGCGCATGGACGGTATCGAACAGAGACTTGGACGCATCGAAGGTCGGATCGACGCAATCGACGTCAAACTTGCGGTAGTCAGTGAGCGTCTGGTCAAAGTGGAAACCGGGCTCGAAGGCGGCCACGTCGTTCTCAGTCGTTAACCTGGGATTTTAGTTCCCACCAATGCCGGAACTGCCAGACATCAGCGCCTATCTGACTGCCCTGGAACCGCGCATCCTCCAGCAAAAACTCCTGCAAATCCGCATTGCCACGCCGTTCCTTTTGCGAACCATCGCTCCGCCGCCCGCAGCCGCAGCCAATCAAACAGTAACTGGACTCCAGCGCATAGGAAAACGCATCGCTATTGGCCTTGAAAACAACATCTGGCTGGTCATCCATCTGATGATCGCCGGCCGCCTCCACTGGCGTCCGGCGGGCATCAAGCTCTCCGGCCGGCAAAACCTGGCTGCTTTCGATTTTGAGGGCGGAACGCTCACGCTCACGGAAGCCGGCAGCAAACGCCGCGCCTCTCTGCACATAGTCGAAGGCGAAGCGGCTCTCAAGGCACTGGACCCCGGTGGCATCGACATTTTCACGGCAACTCTGGAAACTTTTCGCGCCGCTCTCAGTGTTCAAAATCACACCCTGAAGCGCGCCCTGACCGATCCGCGCTACCTCAGCGGCATCGGCAACGCGTATTCGGACGAAATCCTGCACGCCGCGCAGCTTTCGCCCATCTTGCAAACCGCCAAACTCAGCGATGCGCAATGGAAGACGCTCTACCAGGCCACCCTCAACACGATGCGGCTTTGGATTGACCGTTTCAACGCTGAAGCCTCCCAAAAATTTCCTGAAAACGTGACCGCCTTCCGCCCCGACATGGCCGTTCACGGACGCTTCGGCGCACCCTGCCCGCGCTGCCAGGAAAAAGTTCAGCGTATCCGCTTTGCCGACAACGAAACCAATTACTGCGCCCGCTGCCAGACCGGAGGGAAGCTTCTGGCTGACCGGGGTTTGTCACGCCTCCTCGGCTCGGACTGGCCGCGCACGCTGGAAGAAATGGAGCTTCTCATCCCCTCAAGACCCGCACCACCGCGTCCGTAAACTCCTGGGTGGAAGCGCTGCCGCCCACATCGCCGGTCAGGAATTTTCCCTCTCCATAAACCTTTTCCACCGCGCTCTGCAACCTATGCGCGCATTGCGTTTCGCCCATATGCGTCAGCATCATCACCGACGACAGCATCAGCGCCGTCGGGTTCGCCTTGCCTTGCCCTGCAATATCGGGAGCGCTGCCATGCACCGCTTCAAACACCGCATGCGTCTCGCCCATATTCGCGCCCGGAACAATGCCCAGTCCGCCGACCAGGCCGGCTGCCAGATCGGAAACAATATCGCCATACAAATTCGGCAGCAGCAAGACATCGAACCTTTCCGGCCGCATCACAAGCTGCATGGAAGCGTTGTCGACAATCAGTTCCTTGTAATCAATCTCCAGAAAATCTTTCGACGTCTCGCGGCAGCAGCGCAGAAACAAGCCATCGGCCAGCTTCATGATGTTGGCTTTGTGAATGGCCACCACCTGTTTGCGGCCGTTCTTCCGGGCATAATTGAACGCATAGCGCGCAATCTTTTCCGAAGCCGTGCGCGTGATCACTTTCAGGCTGGTGACAACGTCTTTGACAATCTCATGCTCCAGGCCGCTGTAAAGGTCTTCCGTGTTTTCGCGAAAAATCACCATGTCGATGGCCACATCGCTGAACCTGGATTTGACGCCCGGCAGCGTTTTCACAGGCCGCACATTGGCAAACAAGTCCAGCGTCTTGCGCAGGACCACATTGACGCTTTGAAATCCGCCTGCAACTGGAGTGGTTACCGGACCTTTCAGGCCAATCTTGGTTTCGTTGAGGGAATCCAGCAAATAGTGCGGAATAGTCTTGCCCGATTCCAAAATAATCGCTTCGTTCAGTTCGGCGCGCCGCCAGGTAATATCGACGCCGGTCGCTTCCACGGCGCGAACGGCGGCTTGCGCAACTTCCGGGCCGATTCCGTCGCCGGGGATAAGAGTGCAGTAGTGGGACACAGTTTATTTTATGCGGTGCCTGTCGTGAAACTCGCAGCCAAAGACTCTTTATGACCGGTGCGCGCGCTCATTCTGACCCTCGCTGTTTACGCCATTTGCATCCTGCTGCTGCTGCCACATCCGTCCTTGTGGCTGGATGAGCTTCTCAACATCGTTGGATCCACAAAGCCCACGTTTTCCAGCCTCATCTCCTATGTGCCGCAGAATTCCGGAGCGGCCCCGCTGGGTTACCTGGTGCAGCGGCTTTCGTTTCGGCTGATCGGAGTTTCGGAGTTCTCCGCGCGGTTGCCCTCCGTCGTCTCCAGCCTGGCGGCGGCGGCAGGTATGTTCGCGCTGGCGCAGCACTTGCACTTACGCAGGCCGATGGCCGCCGTGGTGCTCTTCTGCCTGCTTCCCATGCAATGGCGCTACGCCATCGAAGGCAGGCCCTACGCCATGGCGCTGGCGCTGTCCATTTGGGCCACGTTTTTCTTCCTCCAGCAGCGCATGCTGCTCTATGCGCTGGCCGCGACGGCTGCTCTCTACACCAACCCTTACTCGTTCTTCATTCCCGCCGCCCAGGTGCTTTGGCTTGCCTGCCATGGGCCGCGTGAGCGTCTGACCCGGGCCTTTCTTGCCGCCGGGTCCGCGGCGCTATCGTTTCTTCCCTGGTATCTTTATGCCCGGCGCGCGTGGATTGCAAGTGTCCCTAACAGCGGCCATATCAGCCCCATCAAAGCGGCCGAACTGATTGCACGGGAACTGGTGGGCGCGGGCTACATCGGCACAGGTTTGGTGCTGGTGCTGGCTTATATGGGCTGGACACGCTGCCGTGCCGAAAACCCGGCTTGCGCTTCCTTCCTGGCCGCCTGCTTTCTGGTTCCGTTTCCTCTGGTTCTGGCCGGTGACGCTTACTTTCATTACTTCCTGGCCGCGCGCCAGTTCTTGTTCGTGCTGCCGCCGCTCTGTTTGCTGGCCGCTTGTGGAATCCATGCTCAAAACAACAATGCTGTTCACCCTGCTGCTGGTCCTCTCCCTTTATGAGGATGCGCGGCTATTCACCCGTCCGCGAGAAAACTGGCGCGCTGCCTCAGTCGCAATGAAACGGCTGGCCGCGCCGGGAACATGCCTGATGTTCCTTCCCGCCGATTCGCTGAATCTCTATCTGGTCTTCGACAAAACGCTGGCCGCCCATGTCTGCGATGCCAATTCGATGCAGCAGTTTTCGCGTGTTGTGCTGGCTACCAGCCCCTACGCCAAGGCATCCAAAATGGTTTTGCCATCGTTCCGCGAGGAACGTTCCAGTGGACTTCGTGCGCCCAGTGTGACCCTTTATAGAAGAAAGTAAATGCGGCATACTGAAACCATGGAAGTTCAACTCACTCCAGAGCAGGAACGGCAGCTTTCTCACCTTGCGAGCGATCAAGGCAGAACCACCGCCACTCTTGCCAATGAGGTCCTTGTTCAGTATTTAGAATCCGAGTCCCACTTCGCTGCCGCTGTGGAACTCGGCGATCAGGCATTGGACAGGGGCGATTACCTGACTCACGAGCAAGTGGGTGCCAATTTGCAAAAGCTGTTCAACTCCTAGCGGACTGCGAACGAATGCAGTTGCGTTGGTCCACGCCGGCCGCCAAGGATCTTGAGCGGATTTTCCATCGAATACAGACCGATAATCCAAAAGCCGCACGCCACGTTGTGCAAACGATTCACGACGGGTGTGAGTCTCTCATAAACTTTCCAAAACGCGGACGGTTGGGACGAATCAGGGGCAAACGCGAATTGTTGTTCCCCGGCCTTCCCTACATCGCAGTCTATCGCCTGAAAACTGACGCGGTCGAGATCTCTCGGATCTACCATGCCGCGCAGGACTGGCCGTAGCCTACATTTATTTTTCCCCGCCGTCGTCAAAACAACACCCGCCAGGTCTTTGAAGGCATGCACCGATTATTTGCCTTCTTACTTCTTCTTCCTCTCGCCATAACCGTATCCGCCCAGGAAAACGCCGTTGGCACCAGCACCATTACATTCGGCGTCGGTGGGGGCTGGACCGGCGACAACCCCTTAGGATCCAGCGGCGGCCCTGTCTTCAACGGTACCTATGAATACCGAATCTCAAAATATTTGGCTGTGGAAGCAGGTGTTCACAATACGCTGGTGAATGCTTACCAGTACAATCAGATCTACACCAGCATCCCGGCCGGTCTCAACTTCACCTATAGTTATGTGTCGTCGATTCAGACCCGCGCCTCCGAACGTAACACCAGTGTTCCGTTCGGCTTCAAAGGCATTCTTCCGCTAAGACACGGCAAAATCGAGCTATTTGCGGGATTCGACGGCGCCTATACTTGGAACACCAACCAGAACTACAAGAACTGGGGCGTGGAAGGGCGATTGGGCGCGCGCTTCGCCGTCGATAAACAGCGCCACTTCTGGCTGGGAACCTCTGGTGAATTCTTGCAGGAGTTTGGCTACGCTTCCCAGCACTGGACCACCTGGACCGCCGATTTCGCCTACCGCTTCGGAAAATAAGTGATCGCCCTGAACGAAAACTTGCGCCAGGACACCGCCGGTCTCAATACAGAGCTGGAGCAGATCTACGCCGAAACGCGCGCGTCGGTTTGCTCCTATCTTCTATATATTGGCGTCCCTTCCGACCAGGCGCAGGAAGTGACCCAGGAAGTCTATCTGCGTCTCCACCAAACCATGCGAAAAGGAACCCAAATCGAAAACCTCCGCGCCTGGCTGTTCCGCGTGGCCCACAACCTCGGCCTCAAAGTGCGCCATCGCGAGCGTTCTTTCCGCGCCGTTTCCCCTGACTGGAATCAAGTCACGACAAGAACCGAATCCGCGGAAGATGCGCTCATCAATCGCCGGCGAAACACGCGCATTGCCGCCGCCATGGAAACTCTTTCGCCGCAGCAGCGCCACTGCCTCTATCTCCGTTCCGAAGGTCTGCGCTACCGCGAGATTGCCGAAGTGATCGGCATCAGTTCTTCTTCCGTCAACGAATTCTTGCGGCGTGCCATCGCCCGCTTAGCGGAGGCTGCCCATGAATAAGTTGACTCACCTGAACACGGACGATCTCATCCTGTTCATGGATCGCGAACTCGACCCGGCTCAAACCGCGCAGGCGGAAAAGCATCTTCTTCACTGCGTCGAATGCGGCAGTCGCTTGCAAGCCTTGCAAAAAGGCAGCGCGGCCCATAACCGTTATCACGAACAAATTCTGAAACCGGCTTTGCAGATTCCCGAGAGCAGTTGGCCGCGCATTGGCGACCGTCTAAAACCCAAGGCGCGCATGAACTGGACCTTCTGGTGGGCTGCGGCGGCCGTCGCCGCCACATTGGCGCTGGTCTGGACTTACTTCCCCTTGCGCAGCGAACCCAGCGCGCAGGACGTTCTTGAAAAAGCCGAAGCCGCACCCGAATCCCCGCGCGGCGAAATTGTTTTCACCAGCGGCCAGTATCGCTTCGCGCGGCCCGCCGTGCTGGAGGCGGGAGCCTCGGAGGCCCGCTTCCAGCACGTTCAGGCGCTCTTCGTGCAATCGGACTATAGCTGGAGCAACCCGCTCAGCGCGCGATCATTCGCGGCCTGGCGTCACCATCTTACTGACAAACGAGATTTCGTCACCGCCATTCATGAAGAAGGCGGCCGCAATTTTTATCGCATCCGCACGCGCACCGATTCCGGCATTCTGCATTCGGCGTCGCTGATGCTGGAAGCCGCCAGCTATCGCCCGACCAAAGCCAGCTTTGAATTTCAGGGCGAAGACCTGATCGAAGTGACCGAGCAAACCTCGCCTCCGCCGCCAAACAAGCCGCAGGAAGCACAGGCCATGGTTCAGCCGAAGGCCGCCGAAACCGTGGCCACGCCCGAGGACGAACTGCGCGTGTTTGCGGCGCTGGACGCCATTGGCGCGGACGCCGATGAACCCATCGACGTGACTCTGGATGCCGGTCATCATAGCGTGCTGGTGACAGGCATGGGCATGCCCGCTGACCGCCGCAAGCAAATTGAAACGGCGCTGGCGTCTCTGCCGAACACGGTAGTGCGCTTTAGTTCGGCGCAGGCGGTTCGCGCCGAAAGCGAATCTGACTCCAGCGGCGCGTCGTCAACCGACGCGCCCTTTCGACAAACACTCCAGGACAAGGCGGGAGGCGCGCGCCAGTTGCAGACCCTTACCGACAACGCGCTGGATATCAGCAACGCGCTTTTTGCGCAGTCGCATTCGCTGCTGGTGCTGGCGCAGCAATTTCCGCCGCCTGTTGAATCCGCGCTCAGCCCCGCTTCCGCCAACACCTTGCTTTCCTTGCGGCAACGGCATTTGGGCGCGATGTCCTACGCGCTCCGCCGGCTGCGGGATCAATTGCGCCCGCTGCTGACAGAAGACGTGATGATGACGCAGAGCTCCGAGAGTATTTCCTGGCAGAGCGAATCGGAAAAGTTATACGAATCCACTCGAAACCTGGACCGCGTGTTGAGCCGTCTGTTGGCTGGAAGCTATGACGCGCCAGCCGGCGAAAGCATGCTAAAGGAACTGCCGGACGACATCTCGAAAGTGGAATCACTGGTTCTAGCCAACAGCAAATGAGATTTTTTCGAATCACCTTGGCGCTATTCGTGCTTCCCGCCATGCTGCCGGGCCAAACTGGCTTCTTGAAACCGTTCAGCGTGGATTCGTTTGTGTATTCCTCCGCGACGGAGAAGTGGACTTACATTCAGACTCCGCCTAAACACACCAAGTCACACTTGAAACTGGAGTCATCGGGAGCGTTTGAATGTCCATTTTGCAGGCAGGAGCCCGCGAACCGCACGCGAGCCACAATCGAACCGTTCGGAGCAAAAGCTACGCTCAGTTTTTGGCACGACCGGGTGCAGTTCTCCGCCAGTGTCGGAGGCACCGAATGGTGGCGGCAGGATGGTTTCGACCCGCTATCTGATCCCATCAGCGGGATTCAGGCGAAGAAGCTAAAAAGGTCGGAAGGGTCTTTCCTGTTCGCCGGTCAGCACCCCATCATGAATGATCAATACAACGATCAATGGCTGCTGCAATCGCATTTAGCTGCGCGCGTTTTTCTTGATTCGGAAAAGAATGTCTCGCTTGGAGTAACCAGGGGATATTTCAATAACAACTTGAATCCGCTGGGTGCGACAAACTGGACATCGACAACAGTGGATTTGACGATCACGTTTAAAGATGTAAGGAGCATTCGCAAAGTCTTTCGAAAGAAGCACCGGGCACGATGAGTTGTCTGCGCATCACCTTTGCGCTGCTGCTCGCGCTGTCGGCCTGGCTGCGGGCTGAACAAGGCGGCTTCGTCGCGGGCGTTGTGCGCGACCGTTCCGGCGCGGTGATCGCGGGCGCCGAGGTGCGTGTGCAAAATGAGCAAACCGGCGCACGGCAGAAAATCTACGCTGATTCCGCCGGCTGTTATTCGAGCAGCGAACTTGCGCCCGGCGCTTATAAAATAACTGTTCGCAGCGATGGCTTCCGCACCAGCAACCGCGACGATATCGCCGTTACAGCCGGCAAAACCAGCCGCGCGGATTTCAGCATTGAACTTCTCCCCTTGCAGCAGGAAGTGACCGTCACCGCCGCGCAAAGCCAGGACGATCCCATGGTGAGCGGTGTCACCGTCAGCCGCGACTCCGCCTCCGGCAGCCTGCCCGCTAATGGCCGCGACATCCACGCCCTCTTCTCGCTCATGCCCGGTGCCACCGTCACTCCGGCCTCGCTTACATCGGGCGGCCAGTTCACTGTCGGCGGCCAGCGCCCCAACGCCAATTCCTTCCGAGTCGATGGCGTCAGCGGCAACGTCGGCATCGGCATCATCTCCATTCCCGGCGCGTTTCCGGGCGGCAGCCTTCCCGGCATGACCACGATTGGGGGAACGCAGACGCTGGCATCAAAAGAGGAGACGGAGCGTGTGGAACTGCGCTCGGCCGATTTTTCCGCCGAATATGGCGACCGGCCCGGCGCGC
>Ga0116231_10013773_pt1 | contig 11175 bp, 7 predicted proteins | sample S1TSphgellanicum_2_FD_89695 | JGI IMG/M metagenome (GOLD analysis project Ga0116231, IMG submission 89695) | Host-associated microbial communities from peat moss isolated from Minnesota, USA - S1T2_Fd - Sphagnum magellanicum MG | ecosystem: Host-associated > Plants > Peat moss > Unclassified...
ATCGTCCTTTTTTGAGGACCCGTCGTGATATTCGCTCTTTGGGTTGAATTGGGTCGAATCCGGATGCGCGGCCGTCGTCACGCGCACGACGCCGGCGATCCCGGGCGGCTTACAACTGGAGTGGTAGAAAAAGCCGAGATCGCCGAGGGCCATTTCCTTCATCGTGTTGCGGGCCTGGAAGTTCCGGACCCCGGACCATTCCGTCGTCCCGTCGCGCTTGAGGTCGTCGATCGAGAACGTGTCGGGTTCGCTCTTGAAGAGCCAGTACTTCATGCGCGGTAGTGTAGCAAAAAAAGAAACCGCCCGCCGTCACTGACGGCGGGCGGTTCGGGTTGGGACTGCCGGTGGTTAGAGCCGCTTCGTAAGGGAGAAGCGGATCGTCCGGAAGCCGGGTTGGACGAGGCCCGTGCCGGTGAGCGTCGCCGCTCCGGTCGGCAGGACGCTATAGCTGTAGCCGTTGCCGGAGTTCGTTCCGTAGAGCGGATACGTGCCTTGGTTGATCACGCCGGCTGCGAGTTGCGAGTCGAAGTTGACGTTCGTGATGTTCTCGCCGGTGAGCGAGAAGTAGAACCCGTGGCTGAGGCCGACGCGCAGGCCGGCGTCGAACACGACGAAGGCCGGAGCGTTGTACTCATTGTTCGGGCCTTCGTAGTCCATGCCCAGGCGGAGCAGCGTGTTATGCGTGCCTGCGTATTGGATTTCGAGGTAGCCCTTGCTGTACGGGATCTGCGGTTCTTGCGCACCGTTGTAGTACGTCTGACCGGCCGTTGCAAAGAGCGCCGGCGGCTGGTTCAGGTAGTAGGCGCGATCGAGCGTGCCCGTCACGCGGTAGCCGAAGCCGATCCGCGGTTCGTTGGCGAGCGTGAGATCGACGCCGTGCGAGTTGAGTTGCGAACCGTTGAGTTGCTGCGAGAGATACAGCGGCGCACCGGCGCCGCAGTTCTCGTACGTCCCGTACGAGGTGTTGCAGCTCGCGCCGATTTCTTGTTTCGAGCTGACCCACGGGTTGTGGTCGATGATGTTGAAAACATCGCCCGAGAAGATCATCCCGTTGTGGAAGCGGTAATCCAGGCCGAAGTCTTCAGCCACGATCTCTTCGGGCAGCAGGGCTGCGTTCGGGGTCGTGATCGTGGTCGAGATCGTGCTTTGCGCGCGCGTCTGGAAACCGGAGACTTGCGACGCGTAGGGGATCGAGATCGAGGAGCCGCCGTTGAGGCGGATCGCAAGATCGCGCGTCGGGCGGAACACGAACCCGAAGTGCGGGTCGTAGTGGCTGGCGGTGTTCGTCACGCCGGCCAGCGATGCTGCGTCGACCGGAATGTAGGCCAGCGGGCTCGAGACTGGTGTCTCAAAGACCCCGCCGACGCTCGTGGTACCGGCCGGACACGCCGCGAGCGTGGCCTTGGTGCAGATCGTGTAGACCGCACCCGGCGCCGAGTAGGCGGCGATGAGCGACGGGCTGATCTGCTGGGCGTTGATCACGTAGTGCGTGAGGTAGTTGCCGAAGTCGAACTCGAGGTTATCGCGCAGTTGGATCTGCGCGGTGGCCGCAAGCGAGCCGATCGACGAGAACGTCTCGGGCACCGAGATCGGCGAGGGCTTGTAGGTCGGGAGCGTACAGTCCGGCTGATAGCCGAGCGACGTCGATGCGACCGGCGCGCCGCCGCTGATCGTGAACGTACACCCGGCCGCGATCGGCGAGGAGTCGTTGATGAACGCTTGCGAGTCGTCGTAATAGTGGTCGTAGCTGATGTTGAAGATGTTCGCGCCGACCGGGTGGATATAGGAGAACGTGTAGCCGGCGAGTTTATCGATTTCCAGCGTCGTGTACGGTGCACCGAAGCCGTAGAAGCCGCCGTTGTCCGTCGCCGTCTGGGTCGTGTAGCAGGGATTGGTCGGCGTACACTGGCCCGCGGGCAGCGCCGAGATCGGCGCCGTCGTGAACGTGTGTGGAACCGACGGGTTCGTTACATACCCGGGGCCTGAGGCCGCTTCGTTGGCAAGATAACATGGGCCGCTGGCGCCGCCGTTGGCGACGCTGGCCGCGGTGAACTGAACGGTGCAGTTCGCCGGGTTCGTCACTTCGAACCATGCGCCGTCATCGCCGGGCGTATCCGCTTCGTTCGAACCGTCGATCAAGCGACGGATCGTCGCCGCGTACGGACGGAACAAGATCGTGTCGTCCTTGTACGAGGTTTTGAATTCGGCGTTGAAGTTCGGCTGGGTCTGGCGGACGTCCGAGCCCGGATAGAACGTGTAGTACGGGACGTTCGTCTGGCCGATCAGGTTTTGCGCAGAGGGTGCGTTGTAGGTCGAGGTGACGGTACAACCTGCGCCCGAGGCGGCGACGCCGCCCGTGAGACACTGCGGAACCGTGCCGAAGCCCTCGAACTGGCCGTAGGCACCGCCCTGCGGATCCCAGCGGCCGTAGAAGCCGACGTATTCGAGCGTCAACGCGGTCGCATCCGAGAACTTGTAACGGAGCTTCGCGAGTTCGGCCGTCAGCGTATATGAGTTGCTGAAGTCGCTCTGGAACGCGATGACGTCGTTCGAGAGGTACGGCGGCGCGTACATGCCGGTGCTGGCCACCGTCGCGCCCGAGAGGTCATTGGCCTGATAGCCGAACGTCGGGCCGGCGTAGCTCGTCCCCGAGCGGCCGAGGATCAACGAGAAGCGGTTGTCCGGGCCGAAGTTCTTGTCGACGAGCAGGTTGTAGAACCCGCCGTTGAAGCTATCGAGCCCGCCTTGCAGAAACGCGCTATCCTTCGCGGTGAAGTCCGGCGTGCGCAGGTTGACGGTCGCGACGCCCGATTCGCCGGCAGTCGGGCCGTTGAGGCCCATGCCCTCGGAGATATCGAGGCCACCGAAGATGCCCGCTTGCATGAACTGCAACAAGAAGGTGCCGGCGGTGCCCGACGACACGGGATGGCCGTCGAGTTGCTCTTTGGTCTCGTACGTGAAGCCGTGGTCGTAGATGTATTGGTTCGGGTTCGACGTGCTGTGCTTGATGTTGATGCCGGGCAGCTCGTTGAGTTCCGGCGAGAGGTTCGGGGTATCGCGCTCGGTGATCTGCGTCTGCGAGAGCGAATTGATCTCGGTCGAGTTGATGTTGAACTGCGCGCCCGTGTTGCCCACGGTCGTCGAGGTGCGGCCGATCGTCTGCAGGTTGCTCAGCGTCGACTCGGTGAGCTGAATGCTCACGGTGATCGGCTGACCGGCGGTGACCGCCACGTCGCTCGAGGCGGTCTGATAGCCGCCGTGGTTGACCGTGACCGTATAGAGTCCGGGCGGTACGGTGAACGAGAACGTGCCCGTTCCGGTGGTCGTCGCGCTGCGCGAGCCGCCGGGACCTTGGAGCAGGACGGCTGCGCCCGAGAGGGGGTAGCCGGTCGAGCCAAGGACGCGTCCGCTGAGCGTACCCGTTTGCTGCGACGCTTGCGCAACGATGACGTTTTGATTCGTGGCCGCACTGACGGGACCCACGAACGACGCCGCCGCTAAAACACAAGCAAGCGCGGCACGGAAAAATGTGCGCACGAAGTGCTCCTTCTTAGTGGAGGATTGGATGATCGTGGGCGGCTTGAAGGCCACCCACCCGGCCGTAGCCTACGCTAAGGGCGTTAATACCGGATTAAGGGCAGCCGAAAGGCTGCTCTCGACGAGGGTCGTCCGTCGTCGGAGTCGCTTGCTCCTTCCGTTCAGAGACAAAAAGAGGATCGACCGAGAGGGGTCTCCTCTCGACCGACCCGTGCATATCCGTCCCGATTCTGGCCTACAGCGCGAAGTTCAGGCTGGCCTTGATCGTCTTGAACGGGACGGCATAGATGTCTTGGGCGTGGGAGGTCCCGTAGGTATACGCGCCGTCCGTGTACGTCTGTTCGATGAAGTTGTTGCCTTCCGCGTAGGTGCCGGCGGAGAGGAACGTGTTGAGGTTGACGTTCGAGATGTTGTTCGCCGAGAGCTGGAAGTAGGTGTGCTTGTTGGCGACCCGCAACCGTAGCGTCGCATCGAAGAGGTAGAACGCCGGCACGTAGTAGCTGTTGTTCGGCCCGTTGTACTCGATGCCGAGCCGGATCAGCGAGTTGGCAACGCCCGCGTACTGAACGCTGGCGTAGCCTTTGGAATACGCCGTCCCCGAATTCTGCTCGCCGTCGTACGGGTACGAGGTCGAACCGCTCGCGACCGCGGGCAGATTTAAGAAGTACGAGCGCAGCAGCGAGAAGGTCGCGCTGTAGCCGAAGCCGATCGCCGGCCGGCTTGCGATCGAGGCGTCGACTCCCTGCGCCGTGTGCAGCGCGACGTTCCGGTACTCGGTGATCTCGGTCCCGTTGGGCGCCTCCGGCAGATTCTCGGGCGTCGGGATGACGGCCGTGTAGTCTTGCCACGCGTTGTGGACGCCGTCGTCGAAGAAGTCGACCGAGGCAACGGCCCCGGTCTTCATCCGGATGTCGGTGCCGAGGTTGAAGGCGACCGTCTCTTCCGGCTTGAGCGCGGGGTTCGGCTCGGTGATGACGTTATACCCGGTCGTACTCGCTTGCGTCGCGAGCGTGACCTTCGTCAGCCCCGAGAGTTGTGATGCGTACGGCGTCGAGATCGACGAACCGGCGGTCGCACGAATCGAGATGTCCCGCGTCGGCCGGAAGACGAAGCCGAAGTGCGGATCGTAGTGCGCGTAGGTCGCATTCGACTGAACGAAGTCGAGCGGGGCGATGCCGGTGCTGCCGCTCCAGGTCGGGTTCGCCCGGCCGTAGATCGCGTACTCGGCGATCAGGTTCGGATTCTCGACCTGACCGTAGGCGCGGTAAAGCGTGAAGTAGTTTCCAAAATCGAACTGCACCTTCGGCGAGAGCGCGAACTGCAAATCGAGCGAGAGATCCCCTTGCGAGACGACGGTCTCGGGAATTTGCACCGGGGTGAGCGGAAGCGCGGCGCCGACCGGCAAGCACGATTGATACCCGAGCGATCCGACTTGCGGGTTCGCAACCGGCGTCGAGCTCACGACCTCGTAGCAGCCGGCGTACATCCCGCCCAGCGCTTCGGTATCGCCTTCGTCCTTCTGCGTGTCGTCCATGAAGTGGTCGAACTGCAGCGTCGCGTTGTTCGCTCCGAACGGATGGATGTACGTGAAGGTATAGCCGTTGAGGCGATCGAGTTCGGGCTGGTTGTAGGGAATGCCGTACCCGTAATTCCCCGCATTCGAGGGCAGCGTGCCGGTCGTGAAGCAGGGCGTCGCCACGGAACAGTTCGGGACGCTCGTGCTTTGGCTTGCGAACGTGTGCGGCACGTTGGGGTTGACGACGTACGGGATCGAACCCAGCGCCGCGTTCGAGGCGAAACACGGACCGTGCGCGCCGTTCGCGTTCGGCGCCTGGAACTGCACCGTGCAATTGGCGGGGTTCGTGACTTCGTAGAAGCCGTCGTAATCGGTGCTGCCGATCTCGATGCCGTTCCCCGGCGTGTTGGCTTCGCCGCTACCGTCGATATAGCGGTTGACGACGGCGATGTACGGACGGAAGAAGATGGTGTCGTTCTTGTACGTCGTGCGGAGTTCGGCGTTGAACGTCGGGTTGTTGTTGGTCACGTTCGAACCCGGGAAGAGGTTGTAGCCGGGGACGGTCTGACCGATCAGGCTGTTGGCCCAGGGCGCGTTGTACGTCGAGGCCGCAACGCAGCCGGCAGCGCCGTTCGCCGGAATCGAACCGCTATTCGTGCAGGGCGCAACAGTCACGTAGCCCTCGATGTCGGCATACGAACCGCCCTGCGGATTGTAGCGGCCTTGCGCGCCGAGGAACCCGAATTGCAGCGAGGTCGCATCGGAGAATTTGTAGCGCACCTTGACGAGTTGCGACTGCAGCGTATTCGTGTCGCTGTCATCGAAGAGCCCGTTGATCAGACCGGTGTCGATCTGCGGCGTGTAGATCCCTTCGGGCGACGAACTCGACGGTGAATCTTCGTAATCGTAATTCGGCGCCAAGAATCCGGACGTGGGGCCGTTGTAGCCGTGCACGCTATCGCCGGCGATCACCGAGATGCGATTGTTGCGCCCGAAGTTGACGTCCGCAAGGATGCTATAAAACGACCCGCCGTAGCTATCGAGACCGCCGCGGATGAACCCGCTGTCGTTGGGCGTGAATTCGTAGGTCCGGAAGTTGACCGTCCCGATCGCCGACTGGCCGGCGGTGGCGCCGTTGAGGCCGGCGCCTTTCGCAACGTCGACGCTTTGGATCAACCCGGAGTCGAGAAACTGGGTGAGAAACGCCCCGAACACGCCGGACGAGACCGGATGGCCGTCGATGAGCGTCTTGGTCTCGGCGCTGAAGCCGTCGATCGAAAGATTTTTGTTCGGCGTCGCGCTCGTCGACGCTTCGCTCGTCCCGATCGTGCTGATCTGCACGCCGGGTAACTCGCCGAGCAGTTGGGTGAGATCTCCCGGGTCGCGTTCGCCGATCGTCTCGGCGCTGAGCGTCGTCTGCGCGCTCGATGAGGTGTTGAACGGAACGGAATTCTTGGTCGACGTCGTCCCCGTCTTCCCGATGACGCGAAGGTTGGAGAGGTCGGCCTCGGTGAGCGATACGGCGATCGTCAGCGGCGTTGCCGCCGCAACCACGATGTCGGTGGTCGCGGATTGGTAGCCGCCTTTATTGACCGTGATCGTGTAGATGCCGGGTGGAACCTTGAACGAGAACGTGCCGCTGCCGTTGGTCTTCGTCGACTCATGGACGCCGTCGCCGGCGATCGAGACATCGGCGGTCGCGATCGGCGTAGCCGCGGCGCTGCGAACGCGCCCCGTGACCAGCACGGTCTGCTGCGCTTGCGCGATGACGGTTTCGGCAGCTGCCGGGCTCGCGAACGTCGGAAATGCGATTCCGGTTGCGAGCGTAACGGCGAGGACAACGCGTGGAGAAATCCGCACGGCTCGTAGTCTCCTGGATGGGTTCGAGTTCGGAATTGAGGTGCGCACAGGGAGAGGGCTTCGTAAGCCCTCTCCGCTGCGCGTTTCGTGGGGTCGCTGGGGACGGATCGCCCGGGGTGTGATTACTTCAGAACGAGATCGTCCATGATCGTGTAGTAGGAGTAACTCGTCGAGCCGCTCCCGCTACCCGCCTTCGTCCACATCCCGACGAAGAGGATGATCGGGCCTTGTCCCGCGTACGACGAGAACGCGCTCGGTACCGAGATCTGCCGGAAGGAGGTATCGCCCGCGTAGGTCGTGCTGGCGACATTCTCCATGTAGATGATGTTCTGCAACTCGCTGTTCGTGTCGATGATGCCGACGATGTTTTCGACGTAGCTGTCCTGCTCGTTGCCGTTCGCTGCGATGGCCATCGAGAAGGTCGGGTTTGCGCCGGCCGGGATCGTGATCTGTTGACACAGCCCGTTGTAGCGGTTATCGCCGGCGTTGTAGTTCGAGAACACCTGGCCGAAGATGGCCGCGTACGAGCCGCTATTTACGATCGTGCTCGAGAGCGTCGGCGTCGGGGCATGCGTGCCGGACGGGAGCGGCTGATTTGCGGTCGTGGTGCTCGCCACCGGAGCGACGCTCGGCTGGAACGTCGTTGCCGGGGGAGGCGTGGCCGCGGAGTACGGGCCACCGAGGGTGCCGCTGGAGCCGCCGCTGTAATTGATGCTCGCGTTTACGCTCGCGACGCTGCACTGCGTCCAGCCGCCCGCGGCAATCGTGCCGTTGGTGACGTAGGGGGTCGATGCGTTGTCGCTTCCGTTGAACGCCGTGATCGCGCCGCTGTTCGCCTCGAAGCCCGGGTCGGCGATGAGATTCGGTGAGGGCGTCGGCGAGGGCGAGCCGGCCGGCGTGGCCGAGCCGCCCGGCGACGGCGACGCACCCGGCGAGGACGAGGTGCCCGGCGAGGGCGAGGCGCCCGGTGAGGGCGAGGCTGCCGCGGAAGGCGACGGGCTCGGGCTCGGGACGGGGACGATGCCGCCCGTATAGACGACAACGTACGCCGCTCCGCCGGCCGGGATCACGATCTCGGGTCCGCCGCCGCCAAGGCTGATTTGCGAGGCGCCGGCGGCCGTGCTGATCGTCCCCTTCGAACCGACGGTCACCCAGGTCGTGCCGTTCCAGACCGCCTCGTAGGCGGTCCCGGTGAGCGTCGTGGTCAGATTGACCGTGAGGCCGGGAGCGGTGTCGAGGGTCGCGCCTCCGGTCGATGAAATCGTCAGGTAGAGGACCGGGACGTTGGTGACGGTACCGGCCGTTGTGCTCCGAGCGGCGTCCGCCGGAGTGGAGCCGCGGGCGATGTTTTGCAGCGGGGTCAGGTTTCCCGGCACGGAGGTCGAGGTCGCGGGAACGACCGAGCCGGTCCCGCCCGGATACGTGATGATCCCGCTGATCGACCCGGCCTGGGGCAGCGTGGCCGCCCCGGAATTGGATCCGAGCGTGAAGGTTTGGCCGCTGGCTCCGCTCGCGTTCGAGGAGCTTCCTTGGGGCACGGAGGACGTGGTTCCGCCGCCGCCACACGCGGAGACGATGACTGCGAGTAAACCGCAGACAGCGAAAAGTGGACGCTTCGACATGGAGCTCCTCAGAAGCGGGGGACGAATGTACAGGCTGTATCAGAGAAATCTTAAGGAGACATTAAGGTGATGGGAGATCAGCAGCGGACGGCGCTTCCCCTGGCCGGCCACACAGCCGTGGCCGTTGTCGGGGGTGGCGCGATGGGGATCGGGATCGCCCATGCGTTCGCAACCGCGGGCGCGAGCGTCGATCTGATCGACGCCGACCTGGCCCGCGCCGAGGCGGCAGCCAAGAAACTCGAAGGCGTGCTGCAGGCGGCGGTGACCCGCGGGAAACTCTCGCTGGCCGAGGCAGCGGCCGCGCGTGCGCGCGTCTCCCCGCGGGCGAGCCTGGTGGAGGTCGCGCCCGGCGCAGCGCTGATCGTCGAGGCCGTCCCGGAGATCGTCGACCTCAAGCGCCGCGTGCTGGCCGAGGCCGAGTCGCGCGAACCGGCCATCCTCGCCAGCAACACCAGCGGGATCGCCATCGGCGAGCTCGCCGCGGACCTGGCCCGCCCGGAGCGCTTCATCGGGATGCACTTCTTCAACCCGGTCTGGGCGATGGCGCTGCTCGAAATCGTGGTCAGCGCGCAAACGAGCGAGTCCACCCTCGCGGCGGCGCTCCAGCTCGGCAAGGGGATCGGCAAGGAGACGATCGTCGTGCGCGATCTGCCCGGCTTCGCCTCGACGCGCCTGGGCATTGCGCTCGGCCTCGAAGCGATGCGGATGCTCGAAGACGGGGTTGCCTCGGCGGCCGACATCGACCGCGCGATGGAGATCGGCTACCGCCACCCGATGGGCCCGCTCAAACTCACCGACCTCGTTGGGCTCGACGTGCGGCTCGACATCGCGCGCAACCTCGCGCGCACGTACGGCGAGCGCTACGCGCCGCCGAAGGTGCTCGAAACGATGGTCGCGGCCGGCAAGCTCGGTAAGAAATCCGGCGAGGGCTTCTACCGCTGGACCGAGAGCGGCGCGGTTACGGTCTGACCAGCGGCTCCAGCACCGCGCGCTGCGCGTCGCTCCACGGCGCGGACCGTTCGTGTTTCACGCAGACGATCGCAACGCGCGCGATCGTGCGCAAGTCGTCGCCGTTCTCGGCGGTGATGGCATGTTCCATCATCGCGCTCGAGCGGCCGAGCTTCGCGATCTTCGCATGGATGCGCAGCGGCTCGTCGTAGAAACACGGCCGCACGAAGCGCATCGCGATCTCCGCCGCGTTGTGCGCGAACGGCAAGTGGTTCGGCGATTCGCGATCGGGATCGTCGAGCGAGGCAAGGAAATCGAGCCGCGCGAGCTCGACGTACGCGGTGTAGAAGACGTTGCTGACGTGACCGAGGGCGTCGGTCTCGAAGAAGCGCGGCCGAAAGCCGGCCGACCACGAAAAAGAGCGAAGCCAATCGACTTCGCTCCCCGTTTCGTAGGGCTGCAGCATCCCGGCCCGCCGGCGGCTTAGGAGAGTTTGATCGCCGGCGCGACGCCGCGGTCGGAGAACGTCTTCTCGAGCAGCGTCTGCAGCTCGCCGCTCTGGGCCATCGGCTCGAGGATGTCGGTGTCGCCCATGAACGCGCCGCCGATGAAAACCTTCGGCAACGTCTGCCAATCGGTCATCTCCGAGAGCACTTGGCGCTTGGGCATGTTTTCGAGCACGTCGACCACCGCGAACGGGTAGCCGAACTGGCTGAAGAACTGGATCGTCTCCAGCGTGAAGCCGCAGCGCGGCGCGTCCTTCGTCCCTTTGCCGTAGACGAGGATCGTATTGTCGGCGATTTCTTTTTCGATTTCGGTGCGCAAGGCGCTCGGGTCGGGCATCAGTTCTCCAGCAGTTCGGTGCGGATGGCGAGGGCGTGGATGCGGCCGTCGGCGCGGGCGGGAGCCAGCGCCTTCTCAACGGCCCGGTGCCGGTCCAGCGGCGAGAGCGCCGCGAACCCGCTCGACCGTACCAACACATCGAAGTGGTCCATGGTGCCGGTCCGGTCCCAAATCTGGATCTGGGCATCCGGAAAAACCGTCCGGATCATCCCGCTCATGGTAGCTTCATCGATCATGGTTCGTCTTAGCTACGACCCGCATCGCCCCGAGCCTCTCCCGTGCCCCCCGAAGCCCCGCTCCCGTGTCCCCCGAAGCCCCGCTCCCGTGTCACTCCGAGCCCCGCTCCCGTGTCACTCCGAGCGCCGCTCCCGTGTCACCCCGAGCCCCGCTCCCGTGTCACCCTGAGCTTGTCGAAGGGCCGCCCCAACCGTGCCGGTTGCGGACGACCGCGGCGCCGCGGTAGGCTGACGGCAATGATAAAAAGATATTGCGCCGCCCTCCTCGCGATCACCATGCTCGGCGCCGCGCCCCTCGCCGATCTCCACGGCAACGTCGTCCGCTACGACCGAGCCAGCGGACTGCTCCTTGTCCACCACCACGCACACGCGGGCATGCAAATGGAGATGACGATGGCCGTACGCTTGCGCGATCCGCATGCCGCCGCGCGACTGCGCCCGGGACAATTCGTGCGACTGCGTTGCGACGCGCGTCCGAACCCGTGGGTGTGCGAGATACATGATAGTTCTGCTAAGTTCTAGGGGCTAACAGCAAACTCGCGCGGACGCTTGACGTCGAACGGTGTTTGACGTTGTATCTCGAAGACGGGAAATGCGGCTGGAGTAATCATCA
>Ga0116231_10013774_pt1 | contig 11175 bp, 6 predicted proteins | sample S1TSphgellanicum_2_FD_89695 | JGI IMG/M metagenome (GOLD analysis project Ga0116231, IMG submission 89695) | Host-associated microbial communities from peat moss isolated from Minnesota, USA - S1T2_Fd - Sphagnum magellanicum MG | ecosystem: Host-associated > Plants > Peat moss > Unclassified...
CAAAAAAAAAAAAAAAAGAGTAAAAATCCTAGTATCTATATTCAATCACTTCCATAAAGGAATTTGGTTATGACGGATATGTTTGAGATATGGTGATTAATTAGTATTTTAAATTTTAAATTTTATTCTCAAAATTTCAACACTAATTAATTGCCTTGAACAAGATTTTTATGCCCACAAAACCTTTTCTAAAATGTGCAAGTGATTTTATTTTTCCTTAAATTGTTAATTGCACTAGTGAAACATTAAGATTGACATACATACCCACCCAAACAGTAAATTAGCAACAAACCTTTGATAAGAGAACCCCGTGTGTAGTAGGTATAGTTAATAACTTTGGAGATTTGGGAATGCACAATTTCTATAACTTCTAAAGTTCTAATGTCTAAAATAATGAAAGCAAAGCAAGTCCTCCTCAAAGTCAAGCTATATATATATATAGGAATCAAGCCTCAAATGGCTACCAATAAAGGAAAAAGCTTTAGCATTTGAACTTGGAAGTTTGAAGTTTGAACTTAACTAATAATAATAATGGGAAAACATAAAGAGATAGATACTTAAAATTAAAGCACCTTTGTTGTTGTTGTTGTTACCACTACTTTTGTTGACCCATCTCTCTTGGGGTGGTGTGGGTGTAAACTTTAAAGGTATCTATGCACTCTTCATGTGCCAGTTCATTATTTGTTACCGTGCAAAATTATTGAAGTTAGGTACAATGGAGTTTGGGAATTGAAGATGATATAGCTTCTTTTGTTCTCCTCCCCCAAAAGAGAAACTCTACATGGGTCCCTCCCTTCCTTCCTCCCTCCCTCAATGAAGGTTTTTTGAGGTTTAAAAGTGAAGAAAAGAAGGTGAAATTTTGGTCGGGCTTCTTGGGCCAATTTTCCCAATTAATAAGACTTCCAAGATGTTTGTACATTTTGGCACTTTGGTTATGGGCTTGAAGCAAGAGAAAAAACTATGAATACCAACCAAACACAACAACAACAACAACAATGGCTAAGAACAAAAGTATTATCACTTCTACAAGCAAAGGAGAGATGATATTGTCATGACCTAACCAAACAACCACCCTAAACAACCTTGAAAAAGAGCTGCAAATTTTCTATTGCTTTTGAGTGAGTCTATAAGTTGTGAAACGAGGCTACCTCTTCTCATTTTCATTCAAAAACTATGTTTGCAACAAACTACCTTGAAAATTATTTGTTTTGCCATAGCGTGCAATGGGGGAGGTTATAGAGGGTTTCAACCACACTATCCACAACTAATTGAATTAGTGTCAATTTTCTAATTCTTTTTTAGTCTTTGGGTAAATCCACCTTCAATGAACTCTCTAACCCTAGTCCTTGTCATTTAATTTTTATTTAATTTTTTTTCAAGGATTGGAGTCAAATATTTTTGCAAACTTTCTGGGAGTACTTTCCAATTGCACTACTTCTTTGCCTAGCACCCTATACATTTATTCACAATTGAGGGAATATATATATATATATATATATTTCAACACAACAAATTTTCTAGTGTTTGATTTTGATAAATTTACCTAAGGAACTTTGTATCACCTTCGTCACGCACCTATAACCCTAAAGAAAAGATTTGGAAAGATGCCAATAAAATCTCCAAAGGAGCCAAAGACATTAAATTAAATTGTCCGTTTGTTTAAGACCCCGATAGACATGCTCAATACTAGCTTCCCCTCATGGGTAGTAGCAAAGAGGGGTAGCAAATTGACGAAACTTTTAACTAAACATAGCAAAGAACTTATAACCTAAAAAACACAAACATTTGGGATCACAAAGATGACAACAAGTTGTTGTTAAGGATGCCTTTGGTCACGTGAAAAGGTGGATAATAAGATAAATTATTAAATGGGGGGGGGGCTTTGTGGTGGCCCCACTCAATCGTCAAGTGGGGTTACCCATCCACTTTGGTGGGCTTTTGTGGGGGCTACCTTTAGCCCGAACGGTTGCAAGTCACGATTGGTCGACACGGATTTCCCCTTCAATAAAGTTGTGGACTCTTTTTCGCTTGCCAAAGATGCAATCGGGTGTCTAATAATAAAAACCCATTGTGGACACTTTTCGCTTGCCGAAGGTGCAATCTGGTGTCTAATAATAAAAACCCATTGTGGACTCTTTTTGCTTGCCGAAGGTGCAATCCGGTGTCTAATAATAAAAACCCATTGTGGACTCTTTTGGCTTGCTGAAGATGCAATCGGGTGTCTAATAATAAAAACCCATTGTGGACTCTTTTCGCTTGCCGAAGATGCAATCGGTGTCTAATAATAAAAACCCGTGATCCAAAATTGGGTAATATAAAGTCTTGAAGGGGGGGGAGGATGGGGGGGCGGGGAAGAGTGAACAACAACCCACATGACACAAAGTTCCTACAATTATAATTAGGATCATGGGTCCACCATTTGCTTCAAGAAGAAGAATATTAATATTAATTAATTAATTATGTTGTTCTTTAAATTAAAGAAGAATTTTTTTGTTGTTTTCCTCCAATTTTGTGATGTAACCCTAAATGGGTGTTATTCCGTATTAATAAGATAGAGCCCCCAAAAAAACAATTTTGACCCTTCATCACCCCTAACAATTTAGGCATTGTTATGGGAACAAATAAATAAGTAAATAAATAAATAACAAATGGTTATGGAGTTTTTGGAAGAAATACAGATATTCTAGGCAATTTGAAACCCCACCCAAAATCAGTTTTTATTTTTAGTTTCTATTTTTTAAGGTTCCAAAACCATACCAAATTTGACCCAAAATATGTCATTTTTTTCAAAAGAAAAAGAAGAAAAATAATAATGTCTTATTAATAGAAAAAAGCCCCTACCAAAAAGTGTTTGTGTTGTGTCAATTTTGTGAGGTAGCCAAGGAGGTGATTATCATCCATAAGAAGATTTATTTGGGGCAATCATCCAAAGGAAATTTTAGCCAGATTTGGCTATAGACAAGAAATCAAAGTGATTTTTTAAAAAAATCTTTCGATAATTTTCTTGGCAACCCTAAATGTATAGAAAATTTGGAAATTTTTACTAATTTATTTGGAATTGTGACAAATTCAAAATCTCAAAATTCACTTCATCTTAACATTTTTTTAAATTTCAATTCCATTTTAGGCAAATTTTGTGAATTAGAAAAAACCATTCAATTTTTTTTCTTTTCAATTTGCTAAAGTAGGAATAGAATATATAGAATATAAATGTGTGTGTGTGTGTGTATATATATATATATATAGATCAAGCTAGATTTAGCATTTTATTGGCAACAATTTTAGGAAAATTTTCCAAATTTTTGTGACTTTTTTTTTTTCAAAACCCAAAATTTTCCTCATTTTCCTGGCAATATTTTGTAAATATTCCATTTTATTATTTTAAGTTTTCTGGGGTAGTCTCTAAATGAAAATTTGGCACAAAAATAAATATTCAACCAATCTAGTTTTTCCCCCATTGTTTTGAGCAATGGTCACACAAATTTAATTATTATTACTATGAACTTTGAAGGGAACTTCATTTTTTGGGAACTTCATGGAACATTTCCTATTTTTAAAACTATTACGGGTTTCAAGTTTCAACTTCCCATTGCACAATTAGCTTTGCTTTAAGCTTTTTGGAGTCAGGAAATTTTTTAATAATTTTTTTAAAAAATAAACTGAATTTTAAAAAATAATTTAAATTAAAAATAAATTTAAAAATAATTGAAATTAAAAAAACATTCTGTGATCAGATTCCAGCTTTCTTTTTGTTCGTACCCTAACTTTTTCTTTTTGGGGGGTGGGAGGGAATTTTTTAAAAGCCAAATCTATTTAGTTAGGTAACTTGTATTTCCTTCATAAAAGGTTTTTCTTTTTTGTGGCTGTCAGTTTTTTCTTTTCCTTTTTATTTTTATTTTGAATTTTCCAAAAAAAAAACAAAATTTCTGTGTGTGGCTGTCGGTTTTCCTTTTTTTTTCTTTCTTTTTTAATTTTCGAATTTTTTTTTTTCTGTATGTAGTTCCTGTCGGTTTTTTTCTCCTTTTTGCTTTTTTTTAAATTTTTCAAAAACAAATTCTGTATGTGGTTGCTATCAGTTATTTTCTCTGTTTTTTTTTTCTCTTTTTTTATAAAATTTCAAAAAAATACATTCCATTTTTTGCATGTGGCTGTCGGTTTTTTTCTCTTTTTTTTCTTTTTTTTCTTTTTTTTAATTTAAAAATATATATTCCATTTCTGTATTGGCTGTCGGTCTCTGTCTTTTTCTTTTCTTTTTAATTATTTTTTATTTTGTGTGGCTGTCAAGGATTTTGAGGAGGGCTGTAGGTAACGAAAAACTAGGTAGGTAACCCTAGATACTAGGATAGGTCAGTAGGTAGGTATGTAGGTAGTAGGTACCTACTCAAGTTGTCTGTCACCTTTCTGGGGGACTTCTGCTGTTCTTTGGTTAGTCAACAAATGAAATTGCCGCGTGGGGCCCGTCCGTCCGTACGCTTCGCTGAAATGACAATTTCGTGGTCGCTTTTTGACAAGCGGGTTCCCCATTGGCAGACCATCATCACCGTCGTCATCATCAACGGGGGGGCATCTGTCCCCCTTTAAGGGGTGCATGCTTCGTAGGCCAACGAACACCGCAGTTGATGACTCAGATTCGGAGTTTAGAAGATCGGACGGTTGATGTGCTGCTGTGCAGCATTCTTAGGTGGAACTGGCCGGTGGCCTATTACTCCCTTTTGGAGCTTCTAAAAGGCCACTTTCGAGGCCTTTTAATGAATTTTTTGCTTTTTGCATTTTTGCCTAGAAAGTGTAAGGTAGCTGGTTATTGTAACCAAGGTTTTGTCTTCTTTTTATTATTATTTCAATATCAAAATTTTGAAAAAAAAATCCAAAAATTAATCAAATTTATACTAGGAAAAAAAAATCTCCAGAAATTCCACAATTTTTTTGAGCAATTTTTTTTCCAAAAATGAATTAGCCCAAATTCTCAAAAAATAAATAATTAAAAAAAAACATTTCACCACCTTTGGACTCAAATTTTTGCTTGGTAGCACTTTTTAAAAACTTTTTGGACAAGTTTCTAGAACATGTCAACATTTACTATTGTTTCCCTCTTTGGATATAATATCATAAAATTGGAAAAAAAAACATTGGTTCCAATAGGTAGCCAATAATACCCAAAAAATCATTTAAATGTTTTTTGGGTTTTTTTTCATAATCTAATTTGGCTAAATCATCTTATGAATGATCACCACCCATGTTACATCATAAAATGAAAGAAAGAAGACACCCATGAATAAGGTTTGCAATTTTTGAAAATCAATTGATATTCATTGCTAAATGATGACGATTGATAGGAAGGGATTTTTTTAAAAATTTAAACTAACTACCTAATATTTATTGCTAAGTGATGAGGATTGAAAGGAGGGGACCTTCAAGACATTTGGTGTTCCAAGCTTTTGCTAGTGAATAACATGAAAATCAAAGAACTTGTGTTTGAATCCACCCAAAGCTCTATGTTTTACAAGGAAAATTTGATGTGCATGTTGTCGATTGCAATAGCTCATGTTTTGTAATGCAACTTTTGAAGTTATGACTCCACATGTACAAATTGAATGAAAAAAATTTTTATTAATGTGAGCTTGGCAATGACAACATTTGTCACAACCTCAAGCCAAACATATAATGCATTTCTAGGGTGGATTACATCATGTGATCAAGCTTACACAAAAAGCTTAGGGCAAAGGGTGTGAGATTGCAAAATCCTTAGGGTGTAGGATTTAATGCACTAAGATCTTTGGAAGTAAGACATTTGTTTTGAAAACCATTGATTACCTTTGTTGTTACATAGGGTAAGGCCCTACTATTAGGGAATTATTGCATGGACCTCAAGCTTTGCCCTCTCGGCTCACATAGTAATTCCTTGACATTAGGGCCTTACCATATACATAAAAGTGTAAACCCCATCCTTAGGAGAGACAATGTCAGCTCAGTGTCAAGGAGATTGAAATGTTGATGGAAGAAGCACATGCATTTGTTGATGAATCACTTGAAAAGAATGGGAATTCAATAAACATCAAATAACAAACACGAATAGTGTTGGATAAAATATGATGGTACAAACTTATAAAGTTATGAAATTATATACCAAAATCAAAGTATGTTTTTACAAATGAATTGAAATAAGCCCTAAGTAATAGTTGTAAAAGATTTTGAAATGTTTTTAATTGTTATAAAAAAATAAAGGTGTCACTCAAAATTTGTCAACATGTGCCAACATATGGGTGAAAGCAATGAGCATATTAATATGTACTAAAATAATTGTAACCATTGCTTAATACTTCATTTTTTAAATGATTATTTAAATTGATATGATTTATTTATTTATTTATATAATAACATTCATAATGTATCATGAAAACGTATGAATAAATTTGAAATCAATATAATAAAACAATTATGATTATGACCAATGTTTTTAAAGCAAGAAATGATTTATAAAATGAATTTTTTTAAAAGATGAAAATGACAATTTTTTGATAAATTTTTAATATAAGCCATCTTGTTGTAGTGATACTTATGCTTCTACAAATAGCTCACAATCTCCTCTAATTTCCACCCTATGTGAAAACCCTCGTTTATAAAGACCAATGTCACCAACTCTTGTTCTATGTTGAAAAAATGATAGCTGTCAAGTTGTAGCAAATGTTGGTCTTGAAGAATATGCAAGGTGTTCAATAGTTATTTCAAATGAACACATTGTCAAAAATATCACAATTTCATATTGGCTTATACATGTTACAACATCTACATAAATAAATAATTACCAACAAAGCCAAACCACAAGGAAAAGAATGAACAAGAGGAAATGACCTTTTGATAGATGATAAATTATTTTGGTGGTGCAATTGGCGGCAAGTTATTAGAGGTTGTTGCTTTTAAGTGTTGCAACTATTGATTATGGCTCAACTACTAGTGTGGGGCTCAAGGAAGTTGTTTCAAGCGGTGCAGTTGTTATCAGCTTTTGTGGTGTCATCCTCACTACCCCCCTTCAATCATCTTACACTCAAAATGTTTGTTTGGAGTTAGTACATTCTATTATAACAAACCAAACCTTGAATATATGATGTCACAATAACGCATTACTAAAATAATATAGTTCGATATTAAAGTCATCTATTAAATCACACTTCGTGATTAGTAAATAGATTGCAATTGGTTGCTCCTTACACTTCATACAAGTTACCCCATGGATTCAGTCCAATTAATTTTCTTGTTGCCTCAAAATTGATCTCGATTATGGGAAGGCGATTCAAATTAATCACGATATTGGTAGGCCATGGAAAATTGGTGCTATTTGTTGGAGGCAACCAAAAATGATCACCATCATCATTGAGGGTGACCAAAATTGATCCTAACAGATGTTTCTTTTTCTTTTTCTTACGTGAAAATTTGATCAACACAATCAAAAGGTAACTAAAATTGATTTAAACCCCACTGGTTTTCTTTTGTCCCAAAATTGGTTCCACTATCAATTGGCCACCAAAGTAGTGTGCACTATTGGAGCATGAACGAAATTGATCTTTTCTTGGGATTAAAAAGTTATATATCAAATGCAATCTTAATGGGTGTCACTAGAAACTTAAATTCTCTCAAGCTGTTGACACAATATGATTGCAACTTTGGTTATGTTATGGTTTTTGGAGGGGGGGGCTTAGAATCACATAATTCTATTGCATAACAATGTTTCATCCCAAAGTTATATTCACATTATAAAATTGTTTGAAGATTTTTGTTAAAACTTTGTGACCAAACGTTTCATTGAAAATTTTATTTCATAGAAATGGTAACTTTTTTTTGCTGAAAACACATGTTTTACTTTTTTTTTTAAATATAAAATTTCCAGTCTTTATATAAAATTCCATTGTTTGGAACTTCAGGTTTAGTGATGTTTGCATTTTCTCTCTTTTAGCATTTGTAATCATTATTTTATGGTTAGTTCGATGCTAAGCTACTTATTATTATGGAATATGGTGATGTAGATGTAAACTCCATGATTATACAATCAATATGGATGTCTTACAATGTGTGTCAACACTACTTGACATGCAGCACAACAAGCGATGTAAATGTGAATTTCCGGTTTCAAATTTAAAATTAGGCCCAATATAGGACATCCTTTTCACATGTGTTTTTGAAATTGAAAAGTGTGTGAAGACAAAGCTTTAGAATATTTGGAAGTCTAAAATTCAAATGTCTCTCCACCAATAATATTTTTTGGTGGTGAATTTTCACACTATGACAACGAAAAAATAATAAAAATGGAATATTTTGTTGTCATTTTGTTTTACAAAACATTTGCCCAAAATAGGAGAGAAATTTTCGTTTTTGAAGAAATGTCATCACTTATTTATTGCCCCCAGAAGTTTGTTGCCAATTTATTGTTATTTGAAGAAAATTTTGGCTAAAATTATTGCCAATAAATGGCAAATCTATCTTGGAATGCTTTTCGGCTAGTCCTACTTCAGAAATTTGGAAAAAATTAAATGTGTAAAACAAAACACAACAAAACAAAACAAGAAAAACTAACTACTCTCCATCGTATAATGGTGAACATAAGGATTTTTTTTTCATGTTCAAAAATAAAATGCAAACATAATATAACATTTCATTTTGATTACAGCATGACAAATAATGCAAAAGCACAACAAAAACTAATCACATAACAATTTCAAAACTTGAAATATTTTAACTGCTAGTTCAATATCCAATGCACAAAGAAAATATCCATGTTTAAGTTTGTCAAATGTTCAGAAATTTTGACAAATGATTGCAAAATTCTATTGCCACAAACCCAAAATTTTTGAGACAATTTGTAAAAAAATGGCTCAAAATTTCTTCAATTGATAACCAACATACATATATATAACTTGTGCCAAGTCCAATAGTACTCAGCATTAAGTGTTACAAGATACATTCACACGATACGTTTGCATTAAGGCACGATACATTCACATTAAGGACCATGCACAGTTGCCAAATAATGGCCCCACAGAACAACCAATGTTATGGTGGAAATTAGAAACTGAATTGGCTGAAAATGGTTGGCTCAAGCAGTTGCAACTCTCAACTGCTTGACATGTTTGCAACAATGTCTTTGTAAGCACATCACCAACATGAACATCATTTAGGTGATCTACCTCATGCACAAACATAATTATGATTTCTGCAGGAATTGTGGAACCCACAACTATCTCAAATAGACCTTGACATGTAACATCCCCTCAATGGTATGCATGCTGGCACCTCAAAAGACAGTGGTTGACATTTTATTTCAGCAAGAACCAACATTGAATACCACAGATATTTACTTGGACGGGTGTTCATAGTCACTTACATAGGCCTCCTAAGAACAAGTGGGGATGTGCAACAGAGAAAAGTTCCACTTGCCTTTTGAGTCCACAGCTTACTCACTGATGCAAGAATAAGCTACTTCCTTCTCTTCCACAAGTTCAGCCGCTGTAGCAACTAATTTTTCTCTTGAAAACTCATCAATGGATAGACCTGTACAAAACATCAATCTATCAATTAACAGCACCTTGCATATTCCTGCAAGCTTGCAGCAATCACAAAGTTGCAAGGATATTACAAGAAGACAAGAAATGTCATGGTAATCCATCCCAGAAAGAAAGATAGCACGTGTGGAAGAACAAGAAAGAGAGAATGGATGCCATGGATAATGACTTCTTAGAATGTAACACAATTTGCTAAGATAAAAGCCTCCTGCTAGACTGCCAGTTTTAAGCAAGCTGCATGAAAAGTCGCCAACTTTATGGAGATATTCCACATACCTTGGACAATGCTCCAGTCTCCATTTTTGCATATGACTGGATAAGAGAATATGATGCCAGGTGGAGTATTGTATGAACCATCCGAGTAGACTCCCATTGAGACAAATGTTCCCTGTGATGAATCCACCAATCATGAGAATCAGCAAAGCATGAGTTTCTGCAACAAATATGGTCTTAGTACATACCATGACCAATGCTTCATAAGAGATAGAATTGACCTTTCTGGTGGTGACTTTAAAAACTATACACAGATTACCTCAGGAGTGCCAAGCACCCAATCACGGATATGGTCACATGCTGAGCTGGCAGCTGATAAGGCACTTGAGAGTTTGCGGGCCTTGATGATGGCAGCACCACGCTGTTGCACAACTTTAATGAACTCACCATTCAACCTGGGATGCAGACACGAACATAGTGATAAATGTGTTAAAACAAACTACTTGATTCTTTAAAGACCTGCCATAAGGTTTGATGAATGCAAGAGCCATAAACACCGAAATTAGGACCACTGAACCATCTCCCATCACATCCTACCTGCAAATAGTTATCCACCAATGTCTCAAACACCAACATCATCGCTTGCACTAGCCTGTCTGATATGCATTGGGCTATACAAACCTAGAGTAGTGTCCTTATTATTGATACTTCTAGACTCTACAAGCCAATCTACAGAAAGGGCTGCATGACAGAAGGAATCTGACAAGAAAAAACTTCTAATTTTTAGCTTTGCAGTAGACAGAACATAGGATCACAGGACATACCAGGCATCATCAGACACAGTCGAACGAACAGATTTTTCACCATCTGGACCTTCAACAACAGCATGGTTGACATCTGGGTACTGAGAAGAGGAATGATTGCCCCAAATGATGACATTTTTCACAGATGAGACAGGAAGTTCTAAGCGCTCAGCAATTTGACCAAGAGCCCTGTTGTGGTCCAGCCTGGTGAGACAAGTGATGTTCTTCTCAGGAATAGAAGGCGCAAACTCCTTCAATATCAGCGCATTTGTGTTTGCTGGGTTTGCCACCACCAGAACCTGTCCATGTGGCCTTTAGGTGAGAACTGACAAATTCCCACAAGAGAGGAAGCATAATGAAGTTGCAGAGAAATCTCCACAACAACAATTTAAGGTAACATGACAATGAGTGCAGTCATAACCTCATGAGGGTCGCTCACAAAGTGACAGACCATCACCTTCATACGAACAGCAGTGACAAGCTGCCATGACTACCCACCGAGTTCATCAGCTCCCAACAGTGGGTGTAGATAAGCATATAATAATCTTCCCAAAAACTTGGGCAAACCATTATACACAATCTGTGTCCTGAGTTTCTGTTGCCTTTCC
>Ga0116231_10013777_pt1 | contig 11170 bp, 9 predicted proteins | sample S1TSphgellanicum_2_FD_89695 | JGI IMG/M metagenome (GOLD analysis project Ga0116231, IMG submission 89695) | Host-associated microbial communities from peat moss isolated from Minnesota, USA - S1T2_Fd - Sphagnum magellanicum MG | ecosystem: Host-associated > Plants > Peat moss > Unclassified...
TCATTCCTTGAACCAAGAATACCCAAGCACAAAAGTCTGGTCATCAGTGTATTTGAACAATGGCCTCTTTTGCACCCTCAAAGCAAGAGAGTAGAAGTAGCTTGTATATTAGTGTGTGAAGGTTTTTGCATCCAAGAATACCGAAGCAAGGAAGTCCGGTCATCAGTCGTCATGCTGTGTATGCCAATCATTAAGGGGGTCCAATCATCAGCCCTGAACGTTATTAAACTGTGATTTAGGGTGTCAATTTCTATATCTTAGCAATAATTGCCCTTGTAGATTGTAAAGCAAGCTGAAGCTGAAAATTCGGGTGTTGGATGTGTTGGATCTTCAGGAATTGCTCGCAAAGTACATTCATGGAAAGGAGCAATGTACATTATGCAAACAATTGCCTAAGTGAGTGTTTTCATCAAGCTAATTCACTACCTAACATTCTCAGCGATTTGTAACTTGGCATTATAAGCTGATGTCAAGCACTTCCGTGGGGAAGATAGCTCAAATACTTCAGCAGGATCTAGAACTTTCTGTCTTGGCTTTGGCCTTGCCATCGAAACTTGAGTCATTAGTTACATGGATGCTCGCTGTTGTATGTTTGTGTTCAGGGAGCCAGCTATTTGCTTGATTTGTGGTGATCTTTTATGTTATTCTGAAGAGTTGTGTCGAAAGCAAGGCAATGAGAATCAAATGTGTCATGCCAAAAATGGTGCGTTTTCTGGGAGGCTGGGAACCCGACTTTAGAGCTTGATTTTGACTGTTCCTCCATGCATTGAAGAAGATGTAAAAAGTGGTTCCTTGAGATGTTTGTAGGAAGGCAGTATTATGGTTGCATAAGGAAGAATTACAAAGAAGAAAAAAACGAGGTTCTAGTTTCTACAGAAGGAAGACAAGGAACTTTTCAGTAACTGTGGTGTTTGGAAAAGAACCAAGAAGCAAAGCATGTGTAATAAAGTTGAAGTACTCTTTGTGCCAAGAGGAGGGGAGAATGCAGATCTCAATTTGACAAACCCCATTGAAAATGGTAGAAGAACGTCCCTAGTAATAACGGTGATGTATATTGTGAGAAAGATGGGTCATTCATTTTTGTCATTGTGAGTTCGAATAGAGTTTAATGCAATGCGGTTTAAATGGGGCTGGGGGGTTGGTGCCTACCGAACTTTGTTTTGGTGATCAGTATCTTGGTTGTTGTACACCTTCTTGATACTGTACAGTAGTCTCACCAGTATCTCTCAACTTCTAGAGATCGAGACATGGAAATCCCAAGTCATATGATCTTTTCTCATGTAAAAATTGACAAGAGTAATAGAAGACTTTGAATATGGATTGCTTATTTGTATATGATGTCTTATTTTTTCCAGATAGTGAAGAGTCAGGAGATGGTATACGCATCTTTTTCTTGTTGAGATCCACACAACTTGTACTGATTCGAGGGAAACGGGTCTTCACGGGGCTCTCTATTTACTTGGATCATCATGGCGAGGTTAGAACTCTTTTCAACACGTGTATGGTATTTTCCTTTCACTAAATAACATTGAAAAGTTTTGTATGTTTCATGTAAACCTTTCAAGCATAATTTTCTTACTAGGGTGGTTTTTTTGAGACCCTTGTCCAGGAAGATCTTTATTTGCGACGAAGTCAACTTCTGTATCTGAATGATGTCCGGATGAATGAGGTACAGTTCATTTATATGTCCGAAAATCACCGTGGTTGCATTCCAAATGTGCTCTGTTTCCACATGTTTGTATTTGGAAAATGTACATCTCTGAATCTTGAGTTCCCATGCATTTCTGATCACATATATTACAGGTGAGGCGACTATGGTTGACAGCAGGTTTTGACTATTATTCATACATACTCCACCACTCTCAAATAGGACGAAAATCCTTTGGCTACCCACGGTGATGTTTCTAGCATCAGTCTACTGAGAGATCTTGCAAATTTGAGACAACAATTTTAAGAGAACTCCAGTGGTAATAGTCTAGACTTGCAGAATGCAGTTCCTTGGGGTAAACCAAAATGAACATGCCAAAACGAAAGTCTTTCTTTGTGATGGATTTTAAGATGATAAAACAATTTCGATTTTTATCAAAAAATTGAAAGGACCATGTTGTTGGACAATTCTTCCATTTATAATGCATTCCAAAATCTTTTGAAGTGTCATACTATCACTTACAAAAAGTCATTGGATTCCAAAGTTCTTCAAATGATCATATTTTCACATTCACAAAAAGCAATTGAATGCCAAATTGCTTCAAATTGTCACATTGTCACACTTAGAAAGGGTCATTGGATTCCTAAGCGCTTCAAATGTCACACTATGACAATTAGAAAAAGTCATTGGATTCCAAACTGCTATCACAATATCACACTCTAACAAACTCATTGGATTCCCAAATTGCTTATAGCGTAGCACTATTACAATCACCAAAACCTACTAGATTTGAACTCAAGAAATGTCAAACATACCGTAAATAGGTCAGTCTCTACCTTGCTATAAGCAGGAGAAAGGCTCAAACATGTCCAATTTGAGCTTAATATGTGTCAAACATACCCTAATTAGGTTTCTACCTTCTTGTAGGTACGAGAGAGGTTCAAAAATTTCAAATTTGTGCTTCATAAGTGTCAAATAGATCCCTAATTAGGTCTCCACCTTGTTGTAGGTGGGAAAAAAACTCAAACATGTCCAATTTGAGCTTAGTAAATCATACAAACCCTAAATAGGTCTCTACTCTCTACCTTGCTGCAGGTAGGAGAGAGGCTCAATAAGTATCAAACAAATCCCCCAATATGACTATAGAGTCATAGACCCCCAATCTGATTACAAACCCCCCTCAATGTGGAAAACCACATCGACAATTAAAAAACCCCCCGAATGTTGAGCTCTTCAATGAAGTAATCGAGACAATCGTGAACGATTCCGTCATCTTCTTGAGTGAGATCCACTAACAACATGCTTCTTAATTATGCCTAGAAATTGGAGGGAGAGTAGAATTGAAAACTCTAATCCTCACCTCCAAAGCTTGAGAGCTCCTTGCAAATTTGAAATGTGAAGGCTGAAAAATCTTTGTGCAAATTCGTTCTCCAACTTTTGAGTGCTCCACTTTGCGAGGCACTCCACTCTGTAGTCGAGCTATTCAGGTCTCCAATACTTTCTTCTCCGTGCGCAAGCTGGAACCACACAACTCCACGTTAGTCCGAGTTTCATATGTACCAACATGTGAACGTTAGATTGCTGCCATGTGGTTCCTTGTCCAAATGCATGCCATTCGTCTTCCGAGAAACTGAGAATGGTTTCAGAGCCTTTATTGGTTGATTCTCCTTGCTCAGGTTTTAAATGATTTAGGAGATCATCTGGTTCGGTTGCAGCCATTATTGGGACTTATACATATTATGGTGTAATTAGCTTCTGTATTAGGTGATGGTCGTTGGGAGGACCTGCCCAAAAGGCCGCTGGCCACAAGCTGGGTCTAAACAATAGTCCATTTTCTGACATAGTTGGCACTGGGGAGAGATTCTGCCAAACCATTAGGAACTTTGTAGACTAGTTGCTAGACCTCACAATATTCCATGTGCCAGTACAGTTCCATGCATTGGAAGCAGCAGCTGACCCTAAGATGCATAGGGTTCAGGGCGATATCTCTCCTGAGTGACAATTCCATTGTATATCTTGCATCCTCCTTCCACCGTCATCTAACAACCCTAACTTGGAATAGGTGCATGGAATACACTGTGGCCTTTGAAGATTTGATTGAAACTCTCATTCAACTTCAAATGGAACCCCATTGGAAAGACAATTTGAGAATGTCAGGGACGCTACAATACAAACATCACTGAGACATGTTATGGACATGGTATATTGCATATTGCCTACAGCTTCAAGCGGCTTTCAATATTTCAGCTGATTGCAGTAAATTCTTAGGTGCCTCATGGCATGTATTTAGAGGTGCTCACAGAGTGACAATCTGTGTATGCAGATTTTTTGGTGTGATTTCAGTGTATCCACAAACCATGGGAACCCTCAAGACTTGGGATGCTCCACATTGGTCTCAACAATTCTGAATTGGGTGCTGATATTCACCAATATATGTCCAAGCTCTGAAGTCTGTTCTAATCATGCTGAACCTGTGATCAGCCCCATTTATTTAGTCTTCTTGTAGACACTGATCTGGGTGATTTCTGTCCTGAAATTTGTTCCACCAACAGATTTAACTACCCTGATCCTAAAAGCCTGAGATTTAGTTGATTTGTAAAGATATGCACTTCAAATTTTGTTTCACCAGTCTAACTTCTGTTTCTTATGGGAAAGTTAGCAGTAATTTCTCCCCATGCTTATCTACTAGCAAACTTGGACTTGGAGATCCTTACAAATAGGGACGGAGCAGTATGACTGAAATCTTGGTTGAACACCGTTCTCCTTCATTTGAGTTGTGATCTAGTACAAGCAACCAGTCTGAGAAAAAATGCTGCCCTTCTTTTAGGTCTCCAACGATGCTGTTTTCCCTATACATCACACAAGAAACAACCTCATGCTTGGATTGTATTTACTACCAGAACATGTGCTATGAAAACCCACAACAAGCTCCAAAACATCAATACATGCAAGTTTATTTACAAGAATGTTGGATGCATATACCTTAAACTTTTCAGGTGGAAATGGCTTCCAGCATTGGGAATGCCTCGAGGATTTGATGCGTGATGGCAATTTTTTCTGTGCAACAAAGTTACAGACACACAAGTAAGAATGGTTTTTAAATCAAGCAAAGTCTGTAAAAGTAAGATGATTCACAAAGGAAGCACTGAGCTTACAGAGATTCTTGCTCAATTGTGATGATGCCTTTGAACTCTAAATTTTTCCACTTAGCTGCCTTATCCAGCTTGTTTCTATGGTTATGGTTATCATCCAGTTTACTTAGGGGTCCATTTGGTTGAGAAGGCATGCTGATCTTGTCTGAATCTTTCCATCCCAGCTTCTCCCAGGTTAGTACTTCTACCAAATCTTGTGGAACTTCATCAGGGTTCTTCAATCCAAGGTAACAGTCATTGCCCCTATTACTGCCTCTTTGATATTCCTCAACCCCATCAGGATTCACACCTGTGCGACCAATTAAATTTTCAAGATGTTGCTGATTCTTGACTAACATCTGCTTTTGGTCATGTAACCAAGCCTCCTGCAACCGAAGAGCACTCAAACAATGTCCTTTTGTAACTCCTTGTGGAACTGGAGCTTTAAGCTTATTGCTGTGTGTGGAGTCATCAGATGGGCCAGGCAGTAAGTCCGCTGTTGATTCCAGGGCTAGCATAGTTTTTGACTCCTCTGTAACAACAGCCAGTGGGCGAGCCAGGCTGAGTTTGAGCTTGACTGGGCACCCAAGTACAATTTGAAAAGCATGACAGGTGCTACTCTGAAGCCTCCCAGCTTTTGCTTTGTGTTCTGGATGCTGAAATTCCACATGGGAAACTGCATAGGAGTTATCTGTTACATTCAATAAGCACTTTATCTCAGAGCCCAGTGTCAAAACCTGAATGATGTACAAAGAATCAGTCACTCCTGGTGTAACGAAAGGATGTGCATTGTAGCCAGCTACAACTTGTAGTATGGGGATACAACTAGCTCCAAATTCTAGTCAATTTAAGTGTTCATTAGTGGAAGTAGTGACTTGTTGCATTCATTTGGTTGGGAACTTTAAGTTGAATATTTTGAGCCCGTAGGAAGCTTTCATGGGACCTAGAAGAAGGAAAATTCAGTTGGTAAAGAGAATACAGGCATGATGCAAGGGACTTTGCCCCCCAATAAGAGAAGACTGCTGCTCACCTTTTGCAATACAGAGAGAAATCAATGTGCCATGGGCCTGCAAGAGCTGTCTAAACACATTTGACTGGCGCCCTTGTAGAACCTTCATCCAGAGGTTTTCCAATTCTTTGCATGCAAGGACTTGGAAGTCATGGGATTCAGCTATTTGAGTCCCATCAAAAAGCACAGTGGGGAAAGTTTGTGTTGTCGCCACCAAAGGACTCTTTTGGGACTTGTCTGTTGGTGACCCTGCAGCAGGGTACACTTTGGCTTCTGATTGTTGTACTGAAGGCCAGCCTTTTCTTGCCCTCTGAATAATAGAGGCAAGTTTGGGTGACTGTCTCTTTCTTTTCTTCAATGACAGCAGTAGCTGGCAGTTTGGGTGTAAGCACCACATGTGAATTTTGGGGTTCTGGTGGTCAAGAATTTGATTTCCAGAAACTCTAATCTTGGGGGTATAAGCTTCTGCAGCTGTGATTTTCTCAAGGGTATCAAATGCAATAGGGCTTGGTGACATGCTTGTGTCCACAGAGGATGGGAGGTATGATCGATCAGGGGGAAATTGCAGGAGTGCTGCAGTAAGCCATGTTGATCGGTCGTTTGGGACACGTAGCTGCTTCTCTGATTCTGCCAGGACCTTCAATGCTTGCTGCAAATGTTGTTGTTCTGCCTTCTGTGCTGCAAAACAAACTAAAACCATCTTTAAAGCAAATTCAACCTTTTGTAGGTGTTGAACCTCTTGATAATTTTACTCCTCCCAGAACAAGAAACAGACCATGCAAAGTACAAATACAATAGGCCAGGGCATACAAAAATTTCTTTTGAAGAATCCTTTTTTGTGCATTGCTTGGTGTATGTTAAAGGTCCCAAGCCAAAATGTTGGTAATCAGGGAGGCAAGCTGTGTGACCAATGACAAGGCATCCACCCCCAAGTCAAGAAGCTCCCGCATACATCTCACAGTGTTTGCTGTGTCTGCTGAAAGTGCCAAATCCAGCAGGTCCAGCAACTTGTTATCTGGAACTAGCCCCACCTGCAAAACAATTGGAGTCAGACGCAGCCTATTCAGTTGCAGAGTACATCCAGACCAATACCACATAATTGCATGATAATGCAGAAGTTCACATGTGCTGAAGACAGACTTACAAGCTCTTGAACCATGGCTAATGAAACCTTCCTGTCCCAAAGGCTGAGTTGATCCAGCATTCCCTCTGCATCATGAAGCGAGCCATTAGCTCTTGCTGCAATCAATGATAGTGCAGCCTCCTCCACCTCAAGCTCATCTTTGGTAGCAAGGGACCGCAGCCGAGTCACTATTTCCACCTCTTTCACTTTTCCAAAGGGAGCTTTTGGCACCTGAGAGAATTCCCACATTGCCCTACCATGAGCAAATTACTAAACATATAGCAACTCTGTTGTGAGTCAGGAGCTGCCAGATGAGCTGAGCATGTTTTATTGCACATTGAACTAAATCAAAATTAGACGGTCTACTGTATGGTCTGCTGCAACAAGCTGTGCACTAGAATAATTGTCTCACGGCAGCTTCTAAATACATCAAATAATAGCAAGATAGATTTAAAACCTGGAAGTAGCTGTAAGAGGTTGCAGCTGAGTTGAAATATAGTTTCCAAACATCTACTTATATAGCTGTCTCAAATGAAGTCTCTCATGTGGCAGTTCTTTATGGTTTATGGTTTTCTATCTATTTTATTAGTGTATTAGGGGTGTCCTGATTGTTATGTTCTTTCATGACATATCTTCTCAGGCTTTTATTAACCTTTTTTATTTTTTGTTAATTGTTTGCTTTTTTTTTTTCTTTGGGTTGTGTCTACTTGTGCTCTCATATTTGCCTTGTAATTTTGATGGATGGTTCCTTTCCTTGATTTTTATATACAGAGTTTTTCCTTTTTGCCTTTTCTCATTTTGAGCACAGCTTTCCCAGGTGGCTGATCATTTTGCTCTAAATACGCTGCATCAAAAGATCAAGTCCCCCCTACGAAAGTCTTGTGTGCTAAAAGAACATGCTCAGTGGCAGCCCACTGTCAGTATTTTAGTTAGCACATCCAGTGTGCACTGTTTAGTTTCTCTCATTTCCCTTCGCCACCCATGAACTCAGTAAAAAAATGACTCTACAAAGTGAGAGACTATTTAACTCTCACCACCTGGGTCAATCATTGTAGTTTGCCAATGAGAAATAGTCATTTCCTGGTATAGGTGCCCTTGCACAGCATTCCGAATAAGTACACTTTTATCATTCCAAAGAAGATTCAAAGTGTTTTTCTGCGTGTAGGGTAATTCTTAATCCAAAAAGTACTGCAAAGGCCAATTTCATGCTGCCGTTGGGCATGCTCTAACCTATGTAAGCATGTTCGGTTGGTATCCAGGGTCCTCTGAAGCACAAAAGTAGCTCTTCTAGGAGCATCTCCACCAACGCTCAGTATGTGAGCCTGCACTGGAACTCGTGGATGAGGTTCATCATTGAATCCACAGGAAGATGGCTGGGACCGTGAAAATAAACACATCTTTTAGCTTCTAATAAGTGCAATCAAATCCTATTTGCTCCCTGTTTCTAATTGGCTAGATAGTTTGATTGGTCCAAGTGGGTTGCTATTAGTAGTCTCCCACCTACTTGCAGTCCCAGTTTCAGTTTTATGTGTGGAGTTGGAAAAAAGTTAGTAAGTAAAACTTAGGATGTGAGAAATATATTTGTAGGGTCACATACTGAGCATTGATGGAGATACTCTCATAAAATGGTAAAAGGTATCCATGCTTCAATCTTGAACACTGGATACCTTTTTGTAAGTAAAAGGCTTCTTCAAAATTGTGGCAGAAAATGCAAACATAGTGCTGCATGTAGTAAATTCCATACTTTCAATTGTTTCATTCTATTGAACAGTGGAGGTGCGACGACAAGATAATTGATCACCGAAGTCCATAAATGCTTCTTAACTATTGGTAAAGTTCCAATTCATGTAATCTCGACCATGATTGACCACTTGATCAGGTGTCGAATAAGTGTAGCTAATTACATAAATGCTTCTTAACTAAGGGCAATGTTCTCCACCATCATTGATCACTTGATCAAGTGTTGAATAAATGTAGTTAACTATATAGGTGGAGTTAGGATAGTGCACATAATGAGTTTATCAAATAAGATTCTTACACATGGGAAAAATGATGGTGGGTGGTATCATTCCCCATTGCTTGTCAGGGCAAACACTAAATATGAGCAACAAATGTCATTCAATGTGAGATTTAATTCAATTGATATGATTTTTAAAGGTTAAAGTTTCATCCAAGATTTCATTATTGTGTTCCCTGGAATGTTTTCTTCATGAAGTCCACCTTCCCTATATGTGTCAGTGGCTCAAATGTGGAGCTTATTTCTTCTTTGGATCACTTAACTCCCCCAGGGAGAGGTAGGCATTCATTCATTTGAGAAGAATTGTGATGGCCCAATCATGTCATTACGAATATTCCAAATTTTGGTTGTAATATCAAAATGATATCTCCTGGGCAATAGAATAAATTCATGCCTTTTCAAGAAGCTTCAATTGATTTGAATTTAGTCTCAGTTGCGCCTGTTTGCATGTTGCATTTGTTCATTGTCATCCCTCTAATCTTGCATTCCTTGGAGGTACAAGGAGGACTATTGTATTCTGCATGTTGATTACGATTATAATGATGGCCAATTACAAAATTGATATTGTAAGTGTGAACTTTGTTGAGGTATTTGATGTGCCAAGATCTAACTTTGTATGTTTGTATTTTAAATTGCAACACCTTCCTAAGGGAAGTCATAGCTACTATGAACTCCAATGAATCAAAAGAGTGACAAGGGGTCATGTCTTTTGTAGGCCTTGTGTGCATACATAGTCATTCCATGGATAATAATACTTGACTTTGTTCATGATGAATGCAACTAACCTAGTGAAAAGACACAATTTATGTTGGAAATATAGAATCAATAGTTATCTTACAATGTCGGCATATCAAATTGTGTATTTGGACTAAAGATGAAAAGGCAAAAAATCTTGCAATGGATAGGGTGTACCCAATGGGTTAGTGGGAAGACAATCCCTTGGAGAATAAAGTGAGTGCACAACAATCCTATCAAAATGGGATGTCAATGTGCCCTCAAAGTTGAATAGAGCTACAATGCACCTAACCTTGCACTATTCCATTATTCATTTCATGGAACATGTGAATAATAGGGATGTTCCTTGTCATAAGCAACAAGTCATGATGTTTAATGGTATGTGCTTAGCATGCATTGTAATTGAGTAAAGCCATCAAAGATTGGATTATGAACAGTATTAAGCTTACTCTATCTTACTACACGATAAAATGTGAACAACATTACTTCAAGCAAGACCCCAATAAAAAATCATAGACAAAATAATCATTATGTCTTATTCTTACATGATATTTGCAATGCTATGGATACATTTGCTAGTTTGGAATACAAACACCATTAAAAAATTGCAACCAACATTAATTTCTAAGCAAATGTAAATCCTTATGTGCTATTATATCTTCAATGAAAGCCAATTGCCCTGACATCATTTGAGGCCTCAATATTAGTATCACCATCCAAACCCCATACAAAAGAAATTCATGGTGGATTAGAGATGCTCTTTTGCTCTGCTTGAAGTTGTAAGTTCTTTACTTTAATGTGCTCAAAAAACCCAAAGTTGTTTCATAGGTATGCAATTCTAAAAGCCCTAACACGGATCTTGATTATTGTTGAGCTCATGGCAGTCTCCTTAAACAATAGTAAACAAGACAATTGAAATGATTTAGGTCATAAAGCACTACTATGGGATTTGAGGTGTTAAATGGTCATTGTTTACAGAGTTAAATTTACATCTGAAAAATCATGAGGGAATCACTTTTCCATCAGGATTTCCATTTTCAAGTGGAATCTTAGATTTGTTCATATTGGATTCTGAGTACTTCTAAGACTTTTGCAGACCATTAGGTTGAAAGGAAAGTGCACAAGTCTCAGGCATGTGTAAATTGGCACCAATACATGTTGCCAAAATACAAACATTGCTGGCACAGAAAGTACTACTCAAAATCTCCAGACTAATCAACTAATCATACTTACTTGACTTCAAGAGGGTTGGATAACCCAACTCAATGCTTGTCACCTGGGAGCTCAAGAGCCAATGAAACCGGAGCACCACATCCACATACAACAGGAAAAATAGACCTCTTTCTTTCTCAATTCCAGGTACTTAGTGCTGATGAGAACATTTAAACAAATATGCCAAAAAAAAAAAAAAAAAAAAACCCATAAACTAAAAAGCACAATGGGGGGTTAGAAAAAAACTTTTTCTCACCTGGGCCCCCCCACTTCAACCAGAACAAACCACCACACA
>Ga0116231_10013778_pt1 | contig 11170 bp, 5 predicted proteins | sample S1TSphgellanicum_2_FD_89695 | JGI IMG/M metagenome (GOLD analysis project Ga0116231, IMG submission 89695) | Host-associated microbial communities from peat moss isolated from Minnesota, USA - S1T2_Fd - Sphagnum magellanicum MG | ecosystem: Host-associated > Plants > Peat moss > Unclassified...
AGGTGCTTTGTGATTGTTTTTTTTTTGATTGGATTGTTATTTTTTTTCTTTTTTTTTAATTTTTCATAGTTTGTGGGGGGGGGGGGGGGGTGGGTGGTGCAACTTGGGCACTTTCACAACATGTGTGTAAAGTATACACCTCCAAAATGTGTTGCATTTAATTTTGGGTTTCACTTTTGGTGTTTGGGTTTTTTATTTTTATTTTCACAAATTTAATTTTATTTAATATTATTTGAAAAAAGAAATAAATTTAAAAGATTACATTAAAGGATAATGGGTATATTTAGGGTATGTGTAGTATAATGGAACTAGTTTTTTAAATTCTAGATTGCACAAGGTTTTGGTTTGAATTTATCAACAAAAAAAATCTTTGAAATGGAATCTTTAAAAAAAATTGCCCACCTTGCATTCCTTGTCATCTTCCATTTGAAAATGATTTTTTGTCAAAATTTTAATTTACCACATATTTATGGCCATTGCCTTAAATAACAACCCATTTGTGATAGGATAATTATCAAAATTTTCACATGGTTCACAAACCTATTCTAATCATATGTAATCAAATGTTAAATTTTAAAATTTTCATAAAGATTGAAAATCATTTCAATCATTTAGATTGTGTATATTTGCATTTGAGTATTATGTGATGTACATTTATTTTGTGCAAATATATTTTAACATCACATCATCTGAAATAAAAAAATGTATTTTTTTGGCATTTGACTTCTTTGGATTTTGACCTACCATATTATGCAAAAATAATGTGAATTTTTTCCACAATAATGACATGGTGACAATCTGACAACAATCTTGGCACCCCCAATAATGTGCTTTTGTTTATCAATGTTTTTAAACATGATCGTGTTTTCAATTATGTCCATTATGTCATTTCCATTTTGACTAAAAACTAGTAATTTTTTCATGTCTATTTTGATTAAATATTAAAACAAACATTAGTTAACATGGCTTATTTATTTTGACTAAAAATTAATGTAGGTGCAAGTGGATAGTGTTGACTAAAGGTAGCATAAATCATGACTGCAATTTTTAACAATTTATTAAATATTTTAAAATAATGAAATAGGTTGAGCTCACAAACCTCTACCAAGTTTCTGATAGACCTCTTTGAATCTCCACTAAGCATATGTAAACCTCCCTTTAAAGCTTAGACATGCATTTTCAAATTTCCATTAAACCTAAGTAAACCTCCCCAAGCCCAAGCCTAGGTGGGCCTTGTTGAACCTACCCAACCTTAGTTAGGCCTTCCCAAACGTCCCCAATCCTAGGCACCTTCTTTAAGCCTAGGCTAGCACCTAGGCAAGAATATAGAGTGTAAGCATATGGCGTTGAACTCCTCACCTCTTTGAAGATATGCCAATTAATCCTTTACCATTGCACCACACCTTTATAAGGTGAAAATGTTTGTTGATGTTTTTATTTCATTTATTAAGCTCAGATTTTGTTACATTTATTAAGAAGGTAGGTAGGTAGGTAGGTGTATTGGTCATTAACTTACGTACTTACAACTTACATACTTATTTACTTTAGAATGTAGACCTAAACCTAGCTAGTTTATTAACTTACCAAGGTAACTACTATTAGTTATAATAGGTATCTACTTACCTACCTATATATTTATCTACTTACTTACCTACCTACATCCTAAAGAAGACAATCCTTGAATATTTTAAAACACACTTGAAATTTAAAATTATTTTTAAATGTTATGAAACATTTTAATTATATTTTAGGTATATTAAAAATATATTATATGGATATTTTAAATATATTTGCATAATGAATGTATAGGCACCTTATTTAAATTTAACTCTATTATATTTTTTTGCATTTCGTTTGGAATAAAATGGAAATGACCACCCTAAGATTCACCTATTTACCTTCCTACCTATGTATTAACCCACCTATTTACCTACCCCAACCTATCTATATACACATATATATACTTTGGGGGGGGTACACACCTACATGCTTATGCACACCAAATTACAAAAATAACATGATCCATGATTAAAAACTAGCAAATGTTATAGTCATTGCAAGTTACAATGTTAATGAGAGTGATTTATATTAATAATTATACCAACATGCATTAATGCCATGCAAACATAAAAATGCCACATGTATGTTGTGATGTTTGTTGTGACTAAAAAATATTAACTTATCAAAATCATTTCAAACATACCTTGTTTTGGAATGGGGGCAAAACAAACAAAACATAATCAACTTAATCATTTTAGATAGGTATTTAATCACATTAATCATTTTAATCACAATGTTCAAGGTGTAAAATACATGTTTTTGTAATAGTATGGCAAATTTGTAAACCTTATTCTACAACAAATCATGGTTTTTTAAAAAGGTTCAAGTTGACTAATTTGCCATTTTTAACTAATGGACATGTACATTTTGACTGAAGGCCAAAGGTTTAAATGACAAAAACATTTTTCAATCAGTCAACTTGACTATATCGGTTTGTTTGATTAGATACATATAATCAAGTTGTACAACTTAATCAAAATTATCAATGGTTTTTAATCAAATTGAACATTTAATCAAGATGACCAATGATCTTTAGTCAAATGCAACATGGTCTACTATCTTATGTATCACCTCCTACCTATTCACCCACCTATTTACCTAACTAGTTATTTACGCACCTACCTATTTACATATTTACCTATAGTTTTTCACCTTTGTACAACCTACCTATTTACTTACCCACCTACTTACATATTAACTATTTATTTATCCACCCACTTACTTATTTAAGTTTAGCCATTAAGTGTAACTCCATTAAGTCTAACCACAATGTTTAACCATTATGTTTAACCATTACATTTAAGTTATTATGTTTAATCACTAGATTCTACCATTAAATTTATCCAAAGTTTAACCAAAATTTAACCATTAGGTTTTAATTTCATCAGTATGCTTAGCCATTAGATTTAACACTAAGTTTAACCTAAGTTGAACCATTAAATTTGGCCATTAAATATAACCTTAATTTAGCCATTAGGTATAACCATTAAATACAATTTATATTTAAACACTATGTTTAACTATTAGATCTAATTTAATTTTAGCCACTATGTTTAGCCAAATTTTAGCCATTATGTTTAATCATTAGATTTAGCCACTATGTTTAGTTTAAGTTTAACCATTATGTTTAACGAAAGTTTAATCATTATGTTTAACCATTAAATTTAGCCAAAGTTTAACCATTAGGTTTATGGGTTTGGGGTTCAAATCTTTATACTTGCAACATGGGTTAGGTTAGGTTAAGAAAACTTTTACAAGGTAGCTATTTTGGGCATGGTACAATGGACAAAAAGGTCATTGTTGGAAGTTTACATGAAATCTCGATCAAATTTACCCAAGTGGACTTTTTAAAATGCATTACATGACCAAAGTTAAGGAAAAGATGCTAGGAATGGACAAAGGCATGTTATCATGCCCGTACATGGTTTCATACATGATAGCTAGTTACGGGCATGCCCATGTGCGCTTTTAGGGTTAATGTATGGTTTTAGGCGACTGTACACTATTAGGTACTTAGGGTTTCGGTTTGTTGGTGACAGTATAAAAGGCCCAAACCTTTCTTTCTCCTTTTAATTTTCTTATAATTTCTTTGTCAGGAGCTTCCTCCATAATAAGCTAGGATGTCTAGATGTTCACGGTGGCCATTGCATGGCCACCGTCTACATACATTTCATTTCCTTTTTTCTTTGTAATTCAATGTGCATGAAAATTTCATCTCAGCCTCCCTTGTGCATTGTATATATATGTGTGCATGCATTTCTTTTTAGTTGATTAGCTTATACCTTTGACTGGCTTTAGTCTTTTTGTTTAGTAGAATTTACTACGTATTTACATCCTTACGACACCATATGTCACGACACTACACGTCACAACAACATGTTAATGCACAACACTTTACAAAAACTTGCAACATGACACAAAAAGTGGTCCACCTTATCTTGCACCCACACACCATGAAAATTGAACACACCTACAATGACAAGGTGATGCATCCTTGTTTTTGTTTACTTCATGATGTTAAATTTCTAATGGTTATGTTTGGAAGTCAAAAACACTTGTGTCTTCAAAATGGTTCTATTCATTTTATTTTTTGTTGCAAATAAAAAGCTTTTGCTTTTGAAGTTCATCATGCTAGTTGATGATCTTGAAAGTTCCAAATTTCATATACTTCATACTCCATATTGAACATGATCCAAATTCACATCAAGTACTCCATATTTCACATACTCATGCAAAGACTTTTGGGAGGCATGTGTATTTGATTTCACGTTACATGTGGATTACAATTTTTTTGTCTTTATGGACAAGTTGTGCTTGTGTCATTGTTTTTTATCATCAATGTTCTTCACAAGCTACTTTTAATTGTAGTTGAGGTTGAACATTTTAAATGCTTTCATGTGGGTCTAATTATATGAAGGAGAAAAAGATTTACTTTGGTGTGAAAGCTATTAGTGAATCACTAAGTTTCAATCTTTTTAGAATTGGAGCAAGGTGGTAATGAAAATAGGTATGACTTTTACAAGAAGGTATGGTCATTATAGATATATAATAAAATTATCCATAAAGTAAAGAAAACAACACTAGAACCCTAAATTTGATCATAGATAGGGAATGTAAATGGGATATCATGAGTCACACCTACCCCCTTTGGATTGCTTATTGGGTGTTTATTCTAGAATATTTTCAAAATATTTTGAACAATGTTTTTTTCTAAATCTTAAAAATTTTCATCATGCTATTATGTTATGGTTTACATAAAAAATTCAAGTCCATTTATAAGTTTTTTTTATTGTTTAAAAACATTCGTTATAATGCTTTCAAAATGCTTTTGGGTATTTTTCATTCATTAGATTGATTTCAAACTTTTAAAGTATATATACTAATATATTGAAAATAACATTATGTGAAGTCAATTCCATTTGGAATTCTTTATTTTTTTCTAAAATGTTACATACACAAAACCAAACATTGGTTACAATTGTTGATGTACACATTAATGTGATTGCACCCTAGGGTGAAATTCAAAAAAATAAAAAACATTAACATTCAAAGGTGGGGGACTTTAGTTTTTGTGGTGAATTAAGTTTCACTTTATCTTTCCTTTTTCTTTAATGCCTCGATTGTTGATACATATATTTTCATTATTCCAACTTGTAAAGCTACTATAATTAATCTTGAACCTTGTGTATTAAATGTTAATTCTTAGCATTTCATTCCCATATTTAATAAAATTTCCTTATGTTACAAATATCCCTAAAAGAAGGGTTTGGGGTGAAAGGAGGCCCAAAAACAAGGTGATTTTACACATAATTTTGATATTTACACTTATTCTTACATGCCCCAAAACATTTATGTGGGGTCATGTTAGTGTATTTGACAAATGTTTACATTGGTCTTGTGTAAATATAGAAAAACATATATACATTGTAACAAAATAAGTGTAAGTGTAAAAGATTTGGCTATGTAAGTGTAAACTAGATTTACATGCCATATATACAGCTATTGACATTTACTCACACAACATTAATTAACACCAAATGAAAAGGATCCATATAAATAATAACTCAATATTAGATTAATCATTTTTTAGTTTGCATAGGTTAATTTTGCATTGTGATCATGGACTTGTGTTTCATTTAATTAAATTTGGTTTTAGGTGTAGTCATACTAACATGTACCATTAGTAGTCATAACCATTATTTAATTTTTTGAACTTTGGATTGTTAAAATAAATAAATAAATAAATAGAAATTTTTTTTAATAAAATATTATTTTGAACACATTATGTACATATCATAAAAATCTGGAATCAATCTAATGAGTGAAAAATACATATAAGGATTTTTAAGGACTTGTGACCACTATTTAAAAACAGTTTAAAAGTAATTTTGACATTAAGAGCACAATTTGAAAAAAAATAATGACATATTTTGAGATATGTTTAAATATACACCTTAACATAATGATATTTTAAAATTTTAAAATTTTTAATGTTTTTTTGAAAGACGTATTATAAAGATTTTAAGAATATTTTTAAAAAAAACAATGAAAAATTTGTGGTCTAAGGGGGCATGTGTGGCTCCTTATAGCATGGTTAGACCTTTTATTATACCTTAAAGTACTTGGATCATGCCTTTGAACATTCCAAGGAACCTCATTTTTTTGGGGGGCTTCTTTGGTTGTGATGGGATGTTGATAGTTGATAGGTTTGCTTTTTCGACTACATTTGAGAAGGTCTAGATTTGAGCTTCATGAATTTTTTTTAATGAATAGTTGTTTTATTTAAATTTATAGAACAAGAAAAAAATTAAATGTGTTTTTTTTTTGTGTAAGTTTGTGAAGATAGTTGTAATGTTTCAAGATGCATTATTGCATTGAAAAATGATATTGTTATTTCATTATCATAAAATGTAATCACATATTGATGGTTACTTTCCTCCACCATTATCATGGAACATTGTTCAAATTGTTGTCAACCATTTGAATCATGTTGTTTCAACTTGTGTGTTGAACAATTTCATGGACATTGGTTATTAAATGATGTATTGAGTGTAACAATCATGATGAATTTGAAGTTTTGGCAAGACATCACAAATCCTACAATACAAAATAACATGGTTGATGATGAGATCAATAGGCATTTAGATGTTGAATTGGAAAAAAAATGTTATGAATATCAAAAGGCAAAGCATATGCATGTTGGATTAATTTTTATCTTTCTTGCAAAAATTAGAACCTAAAAGGGGTCACAACATGCTATGTTTTATGTTGGATCCTTAATACCAAAATTTTCATTTTATGTCTTCATTCATTAAGTGTGATACCAACATTATGATCATGGGGGTAAAAACGCCGCCCAAGTGAGTGGACATTATTTAAAATTGCATTTTTGTATGTTTGAAAGATCACAAGTGAAGTGCATAATAATTTGGATTGTCATAATTTTTTTGGAAATATTTTTAATTAATTGCAAAGTTCACATGCTCAAAGTTTGACACAAATCAAATTGTTTTTTGCATGTTCAAAGCACTCAAACCTTGAGAATGGATAGTCTTTGTTTTTTAAACCAAATTTGCACTATTCCTTCTAAAAATTGGAAAGGATTTTAACATTGATGACTAGAAGGGCAAAAGGATTTGAACTGATGATTTATATATATATATATAACCAATTTGAGCACATTTGGTTCAAAAGTGTTTTTGACCCTGAAATTTATGGATTTTGAAAATGTGTTTTTAACAAAAGGTGTTCATGTTTACATGATAGAAGGCATGAATGGACTATATACATGATATAAGATCAATTTGTAGTCAAAATGTATTTATATCTAAAATGCAATGTTAAAGGGGTACTTGAAATATACATTTTAAAATTATGAACTAACATAAAAACAACACATGTCATGTGTAATCCTTGTAAAAGGACTTTTAGTTCAAGGTGCCCTTGGTTCCTTTGACTGTGTTTTCACACATAAATGAATATGATTAAAATTCATTGATCTCACTATTGTTGAATAATTATGAACATTTGCATCACATTTATGGAATTTGAAATTCACGATCTATTCAAATGGATACTAATGCACAATATAGCTTGGACATATTTGAAATGGGAAGTTATGATAGTGAACTTATGTGGGAATGCATCAATTGAAAGCTCCTATTATTCTAACAATTTTAGGTTGAAGTTAAGGAAAGAAAGTGCCCTTTGCAATGGTGGAGCAAGCACAAGACTATGTTCCTTATTATGGGTTTTGTTGCATGATAGATTTTGGGAATTGCAGGATTTCAAATCAAAATAAAACACATTTTTTCTCATGTTAATATTTTGAGTAATCTACATCAATGTAGGTTACAAACTAATGATTTTGAGAAGATACTTTGTTCACAAAATTGACCTAATGATCTTAGGTTGAGTTGTAAGGGTGGCCCTAAGAATATGGCAAATGTCATTGTGTTTGAAATAGATTTGGAAAAAGGGTTGGAAAAAAATTTGAAGGGGTTATTGAAGAAGAGTTTAATGTTTGATGTACATGATTGATAGGGGAGTTATTTTGGTTCCCAACCTCCATTCATTTCTACATTAAAATGAAAAACAAATAGGATAGTTTGATGTTACTACTTTTCAATTTGATGTTGCTGGTTTTCATTGATGTTATTGTTGTCCATTTTGTGTTGATACATTCATGTTTTAAAATTTTTATTGGCTTTACATTGAATGCTTTTAGTTTATGTATGTGATTCGGAAAGGGTTACATCACAAATTTATAGGCTTCATGGGTTTGTTCCAAATTTGTGCAAAATTTGTTATTTCATGAGTTCATGTAGTTTAAACACGAATGTCATGCATTATTTAAACATGGAAGTTGTGTGCACGATTTTCATGTGTAAACAACACAAATAGACATACGACATCCGTGTATAAACAATATGAACATGCATATGACATTTGTGTCTAAACAATGCACATGATATCGATGTTCAACAATACAAGTAAATGAATGATATCTATGACTATTCATATGAACCTATGAAAAGTTAATTTCATGCGACTATTATTCTCTAATTGTGACCCATGAAGTTTGCGATGTACTAATTACTGTCTATAGTATGCTTGGGTAACCTAAGGTCCATTTTAGTTTGCTGTGTGGGCCCATACAACCATGTGTTGGGCCCCAAACCAACGTTTCTTGGCCCTTTGACAGTTGATGATTATTTCTCATAGGCCTTCGGCCACCATGTCTTGGGCCCCAAGTAGCGTAAGGTCCTTTTATCATGGCCATTGGGCCATCCTTTCTTGGGTATAGCATCCTAGGGGCAACTGTTATCATGGGCCCAAAACTACATTGCGTCTATTTGTTGCTTTGTGTCATGGTTCTCAAACACAACTAGTGGCAAAATGGGAAAGGATTTAAAAAAAAAATCGGGTTGTGGATATAGGAGAAAAAGTTGAGGGGTGGATTTTTTTAAGTTTTAAGAAATTGAGGCTGTTACTTCCTTTTCTCCAAAGAGCCCAAAAAGCACATGTGATGGAATAAATTTTGTAAAACTACATTTTATAAGTATAGCAAAAATGCATAATGCCCAAGGGGTTTTGGAGAAAGTACCCACTTGAGGTGGAGGTTAGAGGCATTTACTTTCAGAACCTCATCACTCCCAAGGTGTTCTTTAGGGGGAAAAAAAAAACATTGCAACTTTGTTAAATATAGATGTATTTAGGCCAATACACAAAAAATTTGAACACTTTTGACATGTTGTTTGGCCTCAAGTTATTAATAAAACAATGATTTTCCAAAGGGAAAGAATTTACTATTAAAGTTGTTTAGGTGAAGAAGTTGGAACCAAATCTTCACTATTTCATTATTTTTCATTGTTATTATAAAAAGGAGATAGAGGCAAAATAAAGATGGGACAAAAATGGAAAGAGATGAAACGAAACATTAAAAAAATTAGGGGAGAAACCAAATAAAGCTTTCCAAGGACGAGATCTTTCAATCTTATTTCATTTTAGCATATAATTTCATTTTATTATGAGGTGTATACATGAGGCCTTGGACAACCAAGACAAGCAGCTTGGGGCCAAGATGGCTAGAACCCTGGCAGGACAACCAACTATTGGAAACCCATGACATGAAGCGGCTTTGGGGCAGAAGCAATGCGGTTTGGGTCCATGACAACAGTTGACCTTAGGATGCCTAGACCCAAGAAAGGGTGGCCCGAGGGCCATGATAAAGGGACCTTAGATTGTTTGGGGCCCAAGACATGGTTGCCCAGGGCCTATAAGAAATAATCATCAACTGTCAAAGGGCCAAGACACGGTGGTTTGGGGCCCAACACATGGTTGTATGGGCCCACATGGCAAGATGGAATGGACCCTAAGTTACTCAAGGGCCAAAACAAGATGTCCTGAGGTTTAGGAAATGCCGATGGCATAAGGCCTAGGATAAAATGATCCTAAGTTGCCTAGGATTGGGACATAGCAGCCTAGGACATGGTGCCTTGGGGCTCACACAAAATGATCCTCGGTTACTTGGGGTTTTGGACATGGTGGCTTGAGGCCCTTAGACTTAGGACATGCACAAAGACTCGAAGCCAAGAACATATTTTGGTGCCTACCCCAAGCCTAAGCCAAATTCATAATAAATCATGCTTTTATGGAAGACCTTTTTGGATGTAATATATGCTGATGTAGAAAATACTGATTAATTTTATACACTTGTTCCCAACATGTGTTCCCAATAACCCGAGGTAGCCATGGGCCCAAAACGAAATGGCCCAGGGCTCAGGACAGGACACTAAGAGAGTACAAAAAATGTCCAGGGACCCCCCCAAGCAAAGGAATCTTTTCTGATTTTCCTCCATGCCCAAGCAAAACTCTCATTTTTACCTTCCTCACAAGCATGGCCTTTTTGGAATTCCATAGCTGCTACCCCAACTAGTCGGAGCTGGGAGGCCAGAGTGGACCCAACAGCCACCATCACACTCCATTGGAAGCTCATTATGACTCAATGTGGATGAACAGTTGTAGATGAAACCCAACCGATTTGATGCCAGGTTTCAACTTATCATATACAAAAGAGGTTCTATAGTTTGCCTTGGGTGAATGAGCACCTACACTGGTGCCATGATAAAAACCCCAAAATTTATTTAAATTATTTCTAACTATTATAAAATTCTAATTCTTAGACTAAATCTGGGTCTCTGAGTCCAAATTTAACCTTTCTTGGGTTTGACAACTAAGAGGCCTTCACTTCAGAAGGTGAAGGTAAATAGTGTAGTAGGTGCTTGTTCACCCTGGCAACAACTAAGGTAGGTAGGCGAATGGGTGGCTCTTAGGTTAATCGATGGGTGTCGATGGTTAGGTGATATATGGAGGTTAGGGCTAGTGTGTTGTGAGTAGGTGGGTAGGTAATGACTAATGATGGCAGTTGAGGTTATCTAGGGAACTGGAACCCAATGGGAAAGTGTTTCATGTCCAAGTGCCCACCATCCATCCCCAGTCCATGGTGCACGGGTGGCCCGGTGCTATGGGGTTGGGGCCGGGGGGGGGGGGGGGGGGGGGGGGGGGGGAGAGCAAACACCGCGCCCCGGAGCAACCCCCCAACACAAAA
>Ga0116231_10013779_pt1 | contig 11169 bp, 11 predicted proteins | sample S1TSphgellanicum_2_FD_89695 | JGI IMG/M metagenome (GOLD analysis project Ga0116231, IMG submission 89695) | Host-associated microbial communities from peat moss isolated from Minnesota, USA - S1T2_Fd - Sphagnum magellanicum MG | ecosystem: Host-associated > Plants > Peat moss > Unclassified...
AATTTATGATATTTTTTGTTGTTTTTTTTATTTAATATTATTTTTTTTTTTTTTTGGTTTATATAAAAAAAACCCACTTTTTAAACATGTGGAAAATATGGTTTTTTTTTTTTTTTCTTGTTCTTTCCTGATTTTTGAATTATCTGTTATGATGGAGATGAGTTGCTGTGTAATCTTTTTATTTCAGGCAGCAGAGCCCCAAAAAAAAGAAGATAAAGAGCGAAAAGAAGAAGAAGCCAAGAATCTTGATGCTGCAGAGCAGGCATTGATAGGTCTCTATGAAGTAGTGATGCAGGATTTTATGATTGATCCAGATCTCAGGTTGGTGGTTTTTTGTGTCCCACTTGCCAGAGCCACTTTCTAAAACCAAAGCCGAAAAAAAACCTGCTGTTTTCCTAACCCCTTGGAAAAGAAAAAGATTTTGCTTCTTTGTTCCTAGAATTGGAAGGAGTTTCATGAAGGGATTTGTCTTCTTTGTAGTTTGTTGACTCTCACTATTTCAGGTATAAGTATGCAAATTCACTGGATTTACAAGCTGCAAAGCAAGGTGGGCGTTTGTTCAGCGAACTAAAATGGCCAACTGAGCAGGAGGTATGTTGGCTTTCAGTTTGCTGAAATTAAGGGACTTTGGGATCGCAATATTGCCTTTTCATTTTTTTAACAGGTTTTTGCTGAATGCAGATGTAGATAGCCAGATCCAACTACTTTGAATTTTGCATTCTGATATATTACCCTTTTCTGCTTTTTGAACATTTCATTTTTGCAAACGGTGGATGTAGAAGATAGGATTAAACTGTGTTGTAGTTTGCATTCTGATATCTTCTTTCCTTGGTTTGTTGAACATGTTTTGCTGAAAGACAGATGTATGTGGATAAGATTGAACTATAATTTGAACTTTGGCATTTTTGATGTCAACAATTTTTGGTTTTTTTTCAACGTGTTTTGTTTTTGTTTTTGTTTTTGTTCTTTTCTTTTTTTGCAGAAGGCAGATGTTGATAGATTGAACTATATTCTGACGATCAAAGACTCTGCCTTAAATGTCCCTCGTAACTTGGAAGCAAGGCGTCGTTTGCAATATTTCACCACTTCTTTGTTCATGACAATGCCAGCTCCTCCCGCTGTTCGCAAAATGTTTTCCTTCAGGTCAGTTGTACATGGTCTGCTGTACATTGAGCTTGAATATAGAAGAGTTTGTGTAAACCCTAAACCCTAACCCCCAAAGTGCTATACCATAAACCCCAAGTGCTAGACCCTAAGCCCTAAGAGATTGTTGTTTCCAAGCCAGAACTAGCATCACAATTTTGTTCTTTTTTACTTTCTTCCATCTTTGCATCATGTTGAGTTTTTTGGAGCTAGTTTTAGCTGCCACTGTTGTGGGAAGGAGAAAATAAATTCTCACAGTTTGAATGTTGACTTTGAGGATTTGATTCCAAGACACTATCTTTTGGTGGTCTATGTTGATTTCAAGGATTTGATTCGAAAACAATCTTTTGCTAATCTTTGGCAACTTGAAGGGTCTTGATTCCAAAACATGTTCTTTTTCATGCTGATAAAAACCGGTGTGCAGTGTATTCACGCCATACTATGACGAGGATGTAATGTATAGCATTGATCAGTTGACAACTGCTAATGTTGATGGCATCACCACCTTATTCTACTTGCAAAAGATATACCCAGGTAGTATGATCCACAGCACTTGCGTTTTAAGCCTATTGGGTTGCATTTAATGCTAATGGGTTGCGTTTAAGGCTAATGGGTTGTGTTTAAGGCTGATGGGTTGTGTTGAATGTTGGGTGTTTTTTTCCTTCTGCGAATTAGAGTTTTTTAATGATCTTCTTGTATTCATTTCTAGCATACCCAATGGGTGGAAATTTCTCACATTTTTCCAAATCTTTTGATTTTGGCTCATGTCTCCATATGATAATTTTATTTGTACAGACGAGTGGACAAATTTCCTTGAGAGGCAGCTTCCAGGTGTGGACCGGGCACAGCTGGCAACTTGTACAGAGAATCATGTCAAAGATCCTCAACAGTTGCGCCTTTGGGCGTCCTATAGAGGACAAACTCTTGCTAGAACAGGTATTGAAAAAAAGAGAAAAAGAAAACTGAATTGTAGTCAAACCATACCTCTTGTAGTCTTGTATGAGCTTTCCAGTAGTTGCAAAAAGTTCAAACAATTTTGGACCATTTTCAATGAAAGTGGGATTGATGTCTTTTACACAACAGTAGCGCAGGCAATTCAGGAAGTCAAGGTCACAGACATTGCATTAACCTCTCATGGGTAATTGAATTATGCTAATTATTAGTAAGCATAATTGTTGTTTAGGCAGCTTGTAATTCTAATTTGTCATGCTTTTGATTGCAGTTCGAGGGATGATGTATTATAAATATGCGCTTGAATTACAAGGGTCACAAGAAGGCGCATCAACAACGGGTAATTGTTTGTTGTTTGTGTTTTTGCATGTTATATCATCAACAATTTCCCTCTTTTCTTTTCAGTTCTTTCTTTCTTAATGGTTTTTGCTCTTCTTCACAAGATCAGCACCAGACCACCTCATGTACACACCCATAGTTCTTCATCACAATGAACAATTTTTTTTGGTCTTGTTCAAGCAGATGAAGAGGAGGGACTACCAGTAGACAGACCAGGTGGATTGGTACGGAGTGCAAAAGTGCAAGCAGAGCTCAAGTTCACATATGTTGTCAGTTGCCAGTCATATGGAGAACACAAGAATAGCCCTCTCTATCAGGATAAAGTGGCTGACATTGCGTACCTGATGTACAAGTAAAGTTCTTCACTAGAAAACCTGACACTTGTATACTAGTACTAGTTCTACTATCTGAAAAACAAGTTCCTCAATTCATTCATTGAGATGCAAAAACACTTCTTCAGTTTTTCAGAAAAAGATTTGAAGGAGATTTGCGTAAGCTTGCCACTAAATTGTTTTCAGAATTTTGGGTTTAGAAACTTGAACCCTAAACCCTAAACCCTAAATTCTTCCTTTTTGGAATTATGATGAAACACTACTCTCTTCATGCTCTTTTCATGAATTTCTAGAGCTGTTAGTTTTTTCTTTTGGGGTGGTTTTTGATTGTCTTGCTTGTTGTGCAGGTATGATTCTTTGAGAATTGCGTATGTAGACACTGTGAAGGAGATGAAAGATGGACGTATTGCCACCATGACGTATTACTCGAAGCTCATCAAAGCCGATCCAAGTGGCCGAAACCAAGTACGAGGGAGGAAAAAAAAAAACACAGAAATCTGGAAGCACACATTCTCTTTCTGACAAATTGGGTGCTTTTGTATCCTCTATTTTTCTGTTACATTATGAACTCACATAACGTATAATAATAGAGTGTTTGGTGTTGTGGGTGGGTTGTTTTTGTTGCAGGAGATTTACTCGATCAAATTGCCAGGGAGAGTGTTTTTGGGAGAAGGAAAAGCAGAGAACCAAAACCATGCAATCATTTTCACACGGGGAGATGCACTTCAAAAGATTGACATGAACCAGGTACATTTTCCAAGATTTTTGTACACTTTTTTATCTACACCACCCACCATCTTTTTTAAAAACAAAAAAAGAAGAAAAAAAATTGGGGTTCTGAGATGGGTTTTTTGTGTATTTTTCTACTTGTTTTCTGTAAAGGATAACTACTTGGAGGAGACGTTGAAGATGAGGAATTTGCTTGAAGAATTCGACTCCAAAAAACATGGTCTTCGATCCCCTTCTATTCTTGGTGTTCGTGAGCATGTCTTCACTGGAAGGTAAAAGGAGATGACCAACAGTCCCACATGAATCAATCTCTTCTAAGAATCATTATTTCTTGTTTTGGGATGGCACGAAACTGAGGCAATTTGTGGCAATGTCTGCAGTGTGTCATCGCTGGCGTGGTTCATGTCAATGCAAGAAATCACCTTTGTCACTATAGGCCAGCGTGTACTGGCACATCCCCTCAAGTGAGTGAAACAATATGAGATTGTTGGTGCACCACTGCCACACACCCACTCTTGAAACCTTTTGGTTGTTGTTGCACACATGAAAAATACACATGTTGGCGGTGTAGTAAATAAAGTCAATTCATTTTTGGGTGACACACATGTGTGCAGAGTGAGGATGCATTATGGACATTCAGATGTCTTCGATCGCCTTTTCCACATATCAAGAGGTGGCATCAGCAAAGCTTCCAAACAAATCAATCTCAGCGGCGACATTTTTACAGGTTTAAAAAGAGAATTGTTGGCACAATGTTTCTTAGTAAAGACGCAGATTCTCAGTTCCAAAGAAAAACACTTAGAATTGGGGGTGGAATTTTTTTTGTTGAGTCTTTGTGAGTTTCTTGAGGCTAGCCTTCTTCCACAACCATGTATGTACATGTGTAAAACCAGGATATACAGTTTGTGCCAGTATAAATCAGTACAAAACACCAGTATAGACCACGATAAATCAAGATTTTGAACCGGTATAATTAACCCCAGTATGTACTGTTTATGCTGACAATGATAATGCAGGTTTCAATACTACTCTACGACAGGGGAATATCACCCATCATGAGTACATTCAGGTGCGTGTTTTTTGCTTCTACTAGAACATGCACCTGATCTAAGGATTAAGAAGAATTAGCAGCAGCAGCAGCAGTTCTGTAATTAAGGACTAGATTAAGGAATAATTGCCAGTGGCAGTTCTGTAAAAACTAGATCAAGGACTAGATTAAGGAATAATTAGTAGTGGCAGTTCTGTAAAGACTAGATCAAGGACTAGACTAAGGAATAATTAGTAGTGGCAGTTCTGTAATAAACTAGATTAAGGAATAATCTGGCAGTGATTTTTTTTGTAAAAAACTAGATTAAAGGCAAGTAGGAGAGAGAGATGTCTTTGTTCTGTGAATTACTAGTTTTTTTTTTCCTTTTTCAGTGTGGAAAGGGGCGAGATGTTGGGTTGAATCAAATAGCAGCATTTCAAGCAAAAGTGGCATCAGGAAATGGGGAGCAAACTTTGAGCCGTGATATTTACCGATTGGGTCAACTGTTTGATTTCTTCCGCATGTTGTCATTCTTCTTCAATTCTGTGGGCTTCTACTGGACCACCTTAGTACGTCCACAAAAAAAAAAAAAAAAACCAAAAAGAAAAAAACCATCCATTCTATTTCTGTGGTTTTGAGCTTATATCACATTTCTTCAATTATCTCATTCCACCCAAATTATTAGTGTGTTATATGTTTTGATGCAAAGGATTGAAGGCCCCTGGGTTTATGAGAAATTTGTCAATACTCCCCATAGTTGGAGCTAAAGAAGCTGATTCTGGCAAACCATTTTTTGTGGAATGCAGATGACGGTTTTAACTGTTTATGTATTCCTCTACGGAAAGGTGTACCTGGTATGTATACAAAAGTCGCATAATTTTTTGTGTCTTCTCTTCTTGGGTCTAATCCTGATTGGAGTTCATTTGTGGCAAAATTTGCAAAGCTGGATCTTTTGTGTGCCAGAGAGAAAGAAGCAAGCAATGTCATATGTATAGTTCATGAATTTGTGGAATAGTAATGGGTAATTTTTGTTTCTGGGTGGATGTGTGTTGTTACACCAGGCTTTGTCAGGAATAGAGGATGCACTGAAGAACAAGGACAATATACTTGGGAACAAGGCATTGGAAGCTGCGCTCGACACGGGGTTTCTGTTTCAGATTGGTCTTTTTGCCGCAGTACCCTTGGTCATGAATTTCATCCTGGAGCAAGGTGTCTCTCGGGTACGTAATTGTACATCACTCAAAATAAATTGAGCTTCTGCTCAAAATGTGATCAATAACTGGGGAAAAGCCCGTTTGAAATCTTCTGGTCTATTCCTTTTTTTTGTGGCATTCATGGTTCAAGGTTTTCAACAAGAGCAATACTTATGTAAGTTCCTTGTGTGTCCTTAACTTTGGAATCTGGTGGAAACAAAGAGCAGGCGGTGATCAGCTTCATCACAATGCAACTGCAACTGAGTTCCATTTTCTACATGTTCTCTATTGGAACTCGAGCTCACGCTTTCAGCCGAACTATTCTTCACGGTGGTGCTAAGGTCCCAAAAAAATCAAACTTTCATCTTCTTTTCTCCTCTTCGTCCTACTTGAAGAATTCTTTTTCCTTAAGCGCCTCCATCTATCTTCCCTTTTTTTCTTTCTCCATGAATCAAAGAATATAGTATTTGTGGCTTTTAATGGACAAATCTTTACAAACTCCTCTGGTTATGGTTCTGGTGTACAGTACCGCTCTGCGGGAAGAGGCTTTGTTGTGGAACATATTCCATTTACAGAAAACTACCGACAGTACTCACGAAGCCATTTTGTCAGAGCGTAAGACTCTCTGAATTCTCTCTCTTTTGAAAAGGATTCTTCATAATTTCAGTGGAATCTTGTAGATTCATAAAAATGTGTTTTTTTGAAATCATGGGTCCATGGCTTCTTCACCCAATTCTAATACCCAACACTCATAGTAAAACCCTAAACTGTAAAACCTAAACCCTATTGAATATCAGCTCATTTTGGTTTGTGGGTATTGTGTAAATCATTGTTTTGGGTGGGTTTTTTCTGCAGGATGGAAATTATATTTTTATTGATTGTATATTTGGTGTATGGATCTCAAGATCAAGGTGCAGTTACATCTGTTTTACTTACGTATACCAGCTGGTTCCTTGCTTTCTCCTGGTTATATGCGCCCTTCATTTTCAATCCTTCAGGATATGAATGGCAAAAGTATGTCCCATTTCCTTCCACTACTCTTTTGTTGCAATTTGCATTTCATTATTAAAAAATTGAAAATTTTCTTTTCACTACAATATTATTCCAGACTCTATTATCAAATATTTTATCAAACATTTAGTTACATAGAAGAGACAATGTAAATAACAAAGTGCGTTCCATTTTCTTTCAATTTGGATTGCTTGCAGGACAGTGCAGGATTTCAATGAATGGTCGAATTGGCTAGTCCGTAAAGGTGGTATAGGAGATGAGGGAAAAATGAGTTGGGAGATTTGGTGGAACGAGGAGCAAGCGCATATCCAAACATTCGCAGGCCGATTCTGGGAAGTCGTATTAAGCTTACGCTTCTTCATATTCCAATACGGTGTCATATATACCTTGAATGTAGCCCGCAACGACATCAATGCTCGGGTGATGAGAATACAAAACACTTCAAAAATTACCATCGTTTACTATATTGCGTTTTTACAGATTGAATTATATCTTTTGGGAGCCTTGAGAGTTAAAGAAAAGTTGGTCTTTTGTAAAAGGAGTTTGCTTTCTGATCAGGAGTCTCAGGGTTGTATGATTTTATTTTCCTTCTTCTCAAAGTAGTTTATATGGGTGATCTTCATCTCTCTTCAAGCACCTTGGTTGTTTGTTGTTGTATTTATAATCTCACTGTTTTGTTTTGTTTTGTGTGTTGTATTCATAAATCTTGCGGTTTTCTTTTTTATTTATAATCTTGCTGGATTTTGATTTTTCAGGTATATGGATATTCGTGGCTGGTGATGATTGGAATCTTCATCTTATTCAAGGTGGGATACCAGAGACACACACACTCTCTCTCTATCACTATCTAGTTAAATCTTGTGGTTTCCTAAGAATAAATATCTGCCTTTTGCATTTATGAGCAGAAAAGATGGGTATGAGCAGAAAAGATGTTTATGTCGAAGTGAAAAGGCGTTTTTTTATGGGTTTTGCTGGTACTTTCCTCATGGTTTTTTGTTGTTTCATGTTTTGATTTAGGATGTTCACCTTCTCAGATTCCAAAGAAAATATAGACAATCTCTGCCATTGAATTCGATGAAAAAATCTGGCATGTTTTTGAGAGTCTAGAATCTTCTGAAAATTGATCAAAAGTCACAACTGTGCATTGACCTTGGCTTCCATTTTTGGGGTTTTTACAACTCCTATGTCTCTTTGTCAATGTTCTTCCATGAATACTGCTGAAAGTCTGGTCTTTTTCAAAACCAAAAAGTGCTTCATATTCTGAAGGAATTACAGTCATCATGGTTACTGAGGACTTGCAGTGGCTGTTTTGATGTTGGCAGGTGTTTACGATTAGTCCAAAATTATCAGCTAATTTTCAGTTGGTGATACGTCTCTTCCAAGGACTGGTATTCTTAGCGTTGGTGGCAGGCGTAAGTGTGGCGGTGTCATTGACATCACTCTCAGTGCGTGATGTGTTTGCGAGTTCATTAGCACTCATTCCAACTGGTTGGGGTGTTCTCTCAGTAAGCAGCAAAAAAGTCCCTCTTCAAAAATTCTCAATCTGAATCTCCTTGTACATACAGTTCAGTTTACAGAGTATAATAAAAGTGGGTGTGTAGTTTTGATGATTTCTTAAACACTTGAAGAATCACAAAGAGACAAGAAATTCATTAAGGAAAGATTTGATCATTTTGTATTGTTTTTGGATGACAGATTGGAATTGCCATAAGACCCATTTTGGAGTCGCGTGCATTACGGTGGGCTGGGTTATGGAATTCAATACGAACAATAGCTCGTCTTTATGATGCAGCAATGGGGACACTCCTTTTCATTCCTATTGCATCATTGTCATGGTTCCCCTTCATCTCCACCTTCCAAACTCGCCTTGTCTTCAACCAAGCCTTCAGCCGTGGTCTCGAAATCTCTGTCCTGTTGGCTGGAACTCGACCCAACACAGGTTTATAGCTCTGGAAAGTTTTTTGATGATGACCAATGACAATGACAATGGTTTTCACGGTCTCACTCTCTTGCAGGAAACTGCAACTATTGTAAAAACACAATTTTGTTGAACAGATTGTCAGCAGGTTGTGTGTTGAAATTTTTGCTTACGTTTTCTCCCAAACAGGACATAGCTTCTTGCAAGAGGAGCTGTTTCTCAGGATATGTATATTAGACAACAGCCCCAAAAAAGTGCTGTAATTTTTGTGCAGTATGAATGGACATCAAATTCTATCCTTTGATGCTTTTGGAATTCTTCAGTTTCTTGCTACAGAAAATTTGGATTTAAGAATCAGAATTGGATGCAATGGATATGGAAGCTGCTGTATCAGTGGCAGTGATGGCGGTGGCAGTGGCGGCAGTTTCCAAGCCTTTGATGAAGTTGTAACCCAATTCGGACATATCACTCAAGGTTTTTTCTTTGGTGCTCTTCTTGACAGGGTTGAGGTCGAAGAACCAGTTCACCAGAGTACTTCCCGCTTGATCTCTGTCTTCCTCCAAATGCCATGTGAATATGCATTCTTCCAAATTGAGGTTGCTGCCTTGGAGTGTGTAAGTGAAGCAATGGTGCTGTGGTGAAATGGTAAGGAGCTTGTCTTTCGCCCATCCTTTTCTTTTACCCCCTGGCAAGCCTGTAGGGGAGTTGAGTGTGTAGAACCTGAGACAGCCGGGCTTACGGTTGCGGCCTTTCAGACGCTCACATACCTCGACAATTGGCACAAATTTGTGTAAGCCGCAGAAATCGGATGCAATCTCCCATGCTTTCTCTAATGATGCTTCAATGGAAGCTGTGATGGAGCCTTGCCATTTCAATCCAGCAGCAGTGGCAGTGCCAGTCACACCAGGATCCTCATCACTGTAATCGCTTGCAGCATCCATGAGCTGTGTTAAACCTCCATTCACTTGTATTACTCTCATTGCAGCAGCTGCACATGCATTTGATCAAATCTCCACACATCATCAGTGTTTTCAGCCAAGCCCACAAAATCAACTTATAAATCCTTCACAATTGTTTGGTTGCTTTTGCACCAGTTTCTCCCGAGTTTTGTCAAGAAGCTGGAACTGCTGCTCTAGATCTCTCACTTCCTTACACACTTATGCCCCATCTGCTCATGTGGAGTTGTTAAACTGAAGAGTGAGCGAGAGAGAGAGAGAGAGAGAGAGAGAGAGAGCAACCCCAATGAAATCCCTGACACCTACAATCTGTAGCAAATAACCCAGAAGCTCATGCAAAGAAAAGAAAAGAAATGCTTGCAAAGATTGGATTGTTCCCAATGTGGAGCTTGATGGCAAGATTTTGTTCCCAAAAGCTTGATGGGCTCTTCCTGAAATTTAATGGAAGAAACTTTATTTGCAAATCTTGATGGTAAGAAATTTTGCTCCTCAAAGCTTGATGGGTTCTTCCCAAAACTTGATCTGAAGATTTCTTCACAAACCTTGAAGGTGCAAGAATTGCTCTCAAAAGCTTGATGGGAAGATTTGCTTCCCCAAAAGCTAGCCTGCTTGATGATGGGCTTCTTCTTCTGTTGAAAGCTTGACAGATTGGTCTCCTTTGAAAGCTTGATGAAAACTGGTTAGAAGATAGTTGTTGCAGGCTGTTGGGTTATGAGAGAGAATGGGGATGGCTGGAAGAGAGACAAACAGAAGAGGGTTAAACAGTTGGAAAAACAGCCAAGAAGTACTCAAAACTGTCATTCAGTGCGCGCGCACACACACACACACACAAACACTCCAACTTGCAGCAAACAATGACTTTCTTTCTGAGAGAGCAGGTGGAACTTGTTGGTTACAACTTCTTACAAAAAGGGATAAGGTAGAAAAGAGTGAGAAACTGGAAAAAGAATGCCAGAGGAAACTAGAAAACATGGGGATTTGTTTGCTTGTTTCTTCACTTACAACCAAATTGGAGTAATGGGTCAGCAGCAAAATAAATCCTGATTTTCGTAAAGCACTGCCTGGATTTTTCCTTTGTATTTTCAGCTCCATTGCCTGCCTGAAGAAACCCGTTTTCAGTAAGTGGGATCTTCTGCGGTAGAAAGTACGAGCAGCCAGGCTGTACTTGGAACTTCTGACCAGCGGAAGGTATCAGGTAGCCTGTCACTATTTATAAAAAGTGAAAAAATCCCAGCTCTGCTTTGCGTAGGAAAAGGACCTGGGTACAGGCCCTTCCGTCACTTTCAACCTGTTCCCTCAGCCAGCGGCTTGGGGCACAGATCTCAAATCATGGAAGGGCCTGTACTCAGGCCCTTCTCCTATACATAAATTATTGCTGTTGCAATTGGGTAGCTTCACAAGTAGAAAGCAGCAGGAGCAGTAACAATATTGGAAAATTTGTTAGCAAAACTTCTGGAAAATTTGCTCTTACACCGAAAAAAAAAAAAAAAAAAAAAAAGGGGAAAGAAAAAAAAAAAAAAAAAAAAAAACAGAGGGAATAAAAAAAAAAAAAAAAAAAATTTTAAATTTA
>Ga0116231_10013780_pt1 | contig 11169 bp, 12 predicted proteins | sample S1TSphgellanicum_2_FD_89695 | JGI IMG/M metagenome (GOLD analysis project Ga0116231, IMG submission 89695) | Host-associated microbial communities from peat moss isolated from Minnesota, USA - S1T2_Fd - Sphagnum magellanicum MG | ecosystem: Host-associated > Plants > Peat moss > Unclassified...
CTTGTGACAAGAACCTTGGAGAGTTCTTGATGTTGTGTTTTGTGTTGTGAGCATTATGTTGTACTTTCCTTTCAATAAAGATTTATGTTTGCACTTGAGTAGATCTCCTATTTGTTAACATGGGTAGGTAAGTAAGCAAGGTAAATAAATAGGTATAGGTGGGTAGGTATGTAGGTAGGTATGTAAATAGGTTTTTAGGGTATGTAGGTAGGTAGTTAGGTAAGTAGGTAAGTAGGTAGGGAAGTATTAAGGTAGGTAAGGTAAAGAAGTAGGTAGGTTGGTTAGTTGTTAAGGTATGTAGGTATGTAAGTCAAGTAAATATGTATGTTTTAAGTAAGTAGGGTAGGGTGAATGGGTGGGTAGGTAAATAGGTAGGTAGGTAGGTTGATAAGGTAGGTATATTTGACCTACTTAACTAGCCTATAACTAAGCTTTTAAGCAATTATGTACCTTGTTAAGCTTAACTTGGCTACCTAACATCTTAAATTATTAAATTAAGTAAGTAGTAAGTAATAAGTACCTAAGATTTATTAATAGATTACAAATTATGTTAGGTAAGTAACCTAGGCCTAATTAATAAACTTGTGGGCTAGTTATAATAGGTTAATTAATTATGTATGTTAAGTATGTAGGTAGCATTGACCTAAGCCTGCCTAATTACTATCAAATCAATATGTTCAATTTGACTAAGGCATGGTCATTTTGACTGACCTTTTTTTTTTTGTTTGTCCTTTTTGATTAAATGACCAATTGACACCTAGTCAAAAAGTCACTTTAGTCAAATGTATTAATCAAAAGTAAGATGTGTCTTTCATGTTGCAACTCATTAGTCAAGATGGACATCACTTCTAGTCAATACAAACATTTTGGTCAAGTTGGACCTTCTAAAAGGTCATGATTTATAGTAGTGCAATTAGGTGATATTCCTCTTGGCAATCCTCCATTAGGTGAACCTCTAGGAGGTTTTCCTCCTAGTTGTGGATGTGAATTAACCTTTCTTGGTTATTAAAAATGAAACACCATTACCATAGATAAGTAGTTTAATGGCAATATGTGTATGTTAACAGGTAGAATTGTTGTTACTACTTATTGAACATGTACATTTTTTGGAACTAAATCAGGTTGTTCTAGTCCAAAAGTTGGAATTTTAACAAGATATTGAATTTGCTCCAATTGCTCAACACATGACATTGATTTTGATTGGGTAATACTAGCTACATATCTCTCCTTTTTTCCATAAATCAATGGATTAGGTCTTTTGATTCTAGAATAATACATTGAGTACATGTTAAAATCTATGGCTACAAAGGATGGAACTTTATTATACCACATTAGATATGGTGGATATGGTATAATTCTAGGTTGTTTTGCCACTAGTGGTATAATAGGTTGCTTCCAATTGAAATCTTGACTAATTAATGTTGGATTAGTAACCAAACATGGTTGTGGTTGAGTTTGTTGCATAGGTAAATCGACATGTGGACCACTGGTGTGCTTGGTATAGTAGGTTATAGAAAAGTTATGAGTTGTTCTCTCATCAATTGCTTCAATTTATATCCACAAAGGGATAATTCTTGAACTCATGTCCAACTTATTGACAATATGTACATGTTGATGTAATTTCAATAATAGGCATGGCATTGTAATTAGTATACTTCGTTAAACACGTGGTTGTTCAATGGTTCCTCTAACATCTACATTTGGATAAACACTTTGGGTAAGTGGTTATGTTTGTCAAATATCAACAAGTATTGTGACTATTTCCACTGGTTTTGCATGTGGATGAAAACCAGATCAGTGTGAAGGTCTTCATTCCAGGTTACGTAGCTATTCCAATTGGTTTAAAAGTTGATGCATTCCAATTTTGAATCTCTTGGGGTTGGATTCAAAATAAGAAGTGGTTCAAATGTGTAGTACCCAACAACCGGTGTTGATTGGGTTAATATAGTAGTTTTGGGAATGTAGTAACCATGTGTTGCACATTTCCATTTTTATCCTACAAAGGTTATTTCATTAGCATGTTGAATAGGTGTGCATCTGGTTGTGCATTCAGTCTTCGTTGTTGGGATGACTATCGATGTGTCAAAAATTGACTAGTTGAAAGTACTTGTGATTCCCTTCTTTCCTCCTACTCTACTAGTATTTGATGAAGACGTAAATTTACCATAACTAGTTGTTGAAGCTCATTATTGGGAGCATCAATTAGTTGAATTCCCTCGGCTTGAAAATGCGGTTATTCTTATAATTGAATCGCCTCATGAATAGGTTGTTGTGGTGCTCCTAATTTTAATTGCCTTCTAAAGCCTTTTATGACTTCTTTTAACATTTTTTATTATTTCAAAACAATTTTTAATTTAAATTTCTTTCGATCAACATGTTGTTTTATAAATTAAAAAACAAAAATGCAAATCTTAAATTTTTTCCCAACTAACTTGTTAAGAAATCAAAAACTTAGCAAGACAAAAAATAGTCCTAGAAAACTAATAAAACTAGTATAAATCCAAATAATTAAAAATCAACAAAATAATTGTTGAAACCAAAGATTGTAAACGTGATTATTTACAATTTTGTTCCACTGCATGGTCACCAAATGTTAAGGGTGTGTTCTGTTCCCTTGGATTACAAAATTTCTCTTATATATATGTTTATAATTATGATTTTTAGAAATCATCAACATGTGAATTTGGTATAGATCTAAAAAATATGAAAAAAATAAGAAGATAAATTTATTATTGCTTATTCACAAAAGCAAAAATAACACCAAGATGAATTCCCACACATGATATCAAAAAATAAAAAACTTAAAAAATTAAAAGTGTATTGGTTCAAAAATTAAATGCAAAAATTACAAGGAAAAGGAGTTTTCAATCATCTTCAAAATCCTATTATTTGTACTAATCATAATGATGTTTCAACTGAATAGTCGTTAACCAATACAAACTCAAAAGTCAAACTATAGGAATTATTGGTCACAATTTTTAACCAACTTGTTTTGTCAACAACTAGTTATAATAACAAACCAATTGATTTAAAACCATGTTATCCAATAATAATTAACATAGTCGCAATTGGTATTACCTCATCGGTTACTAATTGGTACAACCAATTACTTTATACATAATGAAAAATTGAGTTAGCAACATTCATAATAATAAACTTGTCCATGATGCTTAAAATAAACTAGGAAAAAAACATACATTCTAATTTACATAAATGTACAAAAATTTTTAATGTAAAAAAATTATAATTTAAAGGTCTACATGCATCCTAGACTTTACATGCATGAATATTTTGATTTAACCACTAACCCATTCAAATATAATTATGAGACTTCTTAAATTTATATACATCTATTTCAATTAATTGTGGTGAATGAAAATTACAACTAATGAGTAGTGGATTTAACAACATTCAAAGTGAATGATTCAACTCATGTGCAAATGTTAATAGTTCAAGAGATGTGAAAAATATCATTAATTCATTCAAGTATAAATGTGAAGCATTAAGTTGTGATGTGTGTTTCAATATATACTTGTAAGTGCATGTGCAATGTTTGAATAATGGTTTCAATAAGTTCAAAATGATTGATTCAACTCACGTAAATATTCACATCATTTGTTCATCAACAAAGTATGGATATTTTAATAGATTTGTTATATGGTCAACATACCAACCTTTTTTTCTACAATTTCTTGATTATAAATTTGCATATTGAAATGGTTTCTTCTATTTGACCAAATATAAATATGATTTCAAGAAAATGGAGGAAGTTTTGTTCGATGTCAAAATTCATGAACTTTTTAATGAGCCATCTCCATAGGCTATAACAATAGGCCATGAAAGCAATGTGGCCACCAGCCACCAATAATGCTAAGGCATAGTGTACAGGAAATTTTGGAATTGTTTTTATGCATGCACCCATCATTAGGCTCACTGAATGGGTCTTTTGAGGTGGGAGGAATCAATCCTTCAAACTTCAAACCACCTTTTGAGTGAAGCAATGGGCCACATTTAGTTGAGTCATTGGCAAACAAATGGAGAAATCTTATTGGAAATTTCGAACATTTCAAGGTTAGAAACAAGGGCATTTCACAATGTTTATAACATGAATTGCACATGTTAGGCTTCCGTTGGAATTACAACCAACACCACCTCAAGGTGGGCATAGCTAGTTCTTCCTCCAGACTCTTGACTCATTAACCTCCTTAAACTTGATACTTGAACATGCAATGTACTTCTTCTTGATTCACTGATGAGTGACACACAAGATGCCCTGGAGCCTTTTCTTGATTCTCTGACCTTGTGATTAACACTTGAGAAAACATTAATGCCCATTCCTCCTTTTGATTCATCGACCTCTTCGAACTTCCTAAGCCCCCTGATTTCCCTAACATTGATGCTTGAACACTTGGTGTTGGCTCCTGTTCTTCACTCTTAATTCATTGACCTCCCTGAACTTGACGTTTGTCTTGCAACACACCTTTTTTCGATTCCTTAATGCATGGGCATTCGATGCCCCAAGGCCTCCTACTAATTCAGTGGCTTCATGACTAACACTTGAACACATAATCGACGATGCCCATTCCTCCTCCTCTTAATTCACTGATCTCCCCCGACTTCCTAAACTTGTCACTGACACGACACCCCTCTTCCCTTTCTCTCCCTAATTCATTGACCTTCGACCTCCTAACTTTTCATCATTGACCCTCTTCCTAATTTATTGGCTTCTTGACCAACCCTTTAACACATGCCTCCCCTCCTTTTGACTCACAAACTTTTTGCAGTGTCCATTTGATTGACCCACATCCACCTGATCAACCCCCAAGCATGCATTTCTTGTAAACCTTCCTCTTTAAAGCATCTTTCTAATACATTGATACGATAGCTCCTTCTACATTTAACCAAAACGGAGGGGGAGAAAAAGAAAGCAAACCCCTAAACCTTGACTAAAATCCTTCACCATCGTAAACCTTAATTGGGTTCCTACCATTTTATTTTCTTCATTTTTTATAGAATAATTAGTTACATTTGCATTTTAAAAACAAAATTCCATGGCTAAATTTCATTTTCTTTCTCACTAAATAAAGATTTTTTGCCAAAAATCAATCCCATCGATGTTAATTATTTTTTGGTTGATTAAATATAAAAAAATAATTAGAGTAAAATTTAACCTTTTTTTTTGTTGGTTGCATGTAACCAAAAAACTTAATTAAAATCAAAATTGTGTTTTTATCATTTTCAATAGCCATAATTCAATCAAAATTTAAAATCACTTTTAGATTTCTATATATGGTTCAAGCATGGAGCCAAAAATATTTTAAAATATTTAACTTTCATATTTAGCTTGTAATCAAATTTGACTAAATTTTCCTATGTATCATTATGTATCATTGTCATTTTGACCATAACACAAATTTTACAAAATAACACATTGCATGATCATGGTCAAATGAACACCCTAACCTTGTGCCATATGAGACACTAGTATCATGCCACAAGACATAATGGAAATGTCATGCCATCATGTATCAATGTAATTCATGATATAGTCCTCACCTTTAAGAGTAACCCCCTAAACCGTCAAAGTTTTAAAGATTTTCACCCTTTCTTAACATTGTTTTTAGGGAATTTGTGTAGGGCAAGGTGTTGTTGTAAGCACCTGCTATCAAAACATGGTGATCATTTTATGCTTGAGATCTTAGCATCAGTTTTTTCTTTTTTTTTCAATACCAGGCTGGAATTGGTATTGGATATATTTTTTGAAAGTTTCAAACCAATCTGGTATTGAGATTGGGTGGAAGACTGATTTCGGTTGGTAGGAGGCAAATATATACTGTATACCAGTGTTCATTGGTTATTACTTTTTCTCATTACTGGTTGGGCAAGTTATTCCTAAAATATATATTCTTGGACCACAAAGATATCAATATATTCTTTCTTAAGACATGCAGATTATCAATTTCACTATCAAAGATTACTCATGGTTATCAATTTACTTGATTATTTTTGAGTGATAACTGTTTAGTTATGCATAAATGTCAATTCTCAAATACCCACATTGAAAATTGAAAATGATCTTGTCTAGGTAGGGTAATTTACCTCATTTATCTAAATTAAAATTTTCTGTCTTTTTATTTTCTTTCATAAACATGTTTAGGGTTTTAGGATTGATAACTTGAATGAAATTCCAATCATTCAGGTAGATTGTTAAAATTTGAAAATTCAATACCCAACCCACAAAGGCCTTGAGAGTTCTTCAAATGATATCTACCATGCAGGTAGGTTATCCAGATGTTTAAAAAATCAATAATTCATTGATACGTTATCAATACCCAATTTGATAACCGGGTGTTTTCTCAATAACCAATCAACACTGATAGATACCTGTTGTTGAGACTTGTTTAAACACAGTGCAAGGCTAATATTAGGTACTAGCCTTGTACCCAAACCCTACCTCATGTCCCTACCAGGCTGGTCCTGGTATGCATATCCTCATACAAGACAGGTAGGGTCCTTCCTACAATTGTTGACACCAGGCGCAGGCCTAATATGCCAGACCAGAACTGGCCGTTATCCCATGTGAACAAACAGGGAAATCCCTAGAAAAAGAAAGTGGAAATATAAAATAGACTCTCTATGGGCCCTGCGTATATGTATTCTAATAGGCGACTTCGCTCGAATAGGACTAATTCTTAAGAGACTGCAACAGCCCACATGCGACGTTGCGCTAACACCTATTTATAGGAGTAGTCTATTTAGATTGGTAGGCCTCCTACGGGCTGTGCGTACCTTGACTAGCAATTAACGCGGTCATTGCCGACAACTGATTCCGCTACGTATAGGTAGTTTTTCTTTTCTTTTGGAGCACGAATTTGAAATTTTGAGTACTCTAATTGACACTGATGGTAAGAGCACATTGCAGAAATTGCTAAGAGTGGAAGGAATGGGTCTAACGGCCCAATTTTGAATCTCTGAAATTTCAATATCCATGTTCATCACAAAATGCGTAAACAATAAACAAGAAAAGATAATGGGTCCAGTAATGTAACTGGTTTTGGTGCGCAGGGTAAAGCCCCAGGAGGGTGCTTTACCGAAATAAGGGACCCCCAGGCAGGAGAAACGGGAGTCCCAAATTTTCATAAAGCACTCGTCCTTGGACTTACATGGTGTAAAAATAGGGGGTTTCTTTCTAATTTTTTATCTTTTTCTGTAAAAAGATATCATGGGAAAAAAATTGGTCACCAGGATTAACGAAAACAGAAAGCCAACCTCCATTTTTGTAAAGCCAGGTGGTCATAATGCAATTTTGTAAGAGTATCTCCACGAAAATCTGGCCAGGTTTTCACGTCTAGTAATTCAGGCGCTCGTTAAGGTCGTTCCTAGGTGGAACAGACAATGATCTACCTATCTGCTGGTTCTGCTTTGGTTTTGCCAGTTTCACTGGTACCTAAGATGAATTTGAATCCACGGTGGGGAACACTCTTGCGATATGATGGGGAACATAGTCTATTCTGTGGAACAGGGCCTGGTAGAACCTGCTTACCACCTGATGGAACTTACCAGCCTTGCCACATTCTGTTCCATAGGTACCTCCCCTGAATGTAAAGCAGTGGTCCATTTTTTCCTTTGTATTTTGGGGACACTCCTCAGCCTGAATTTTTCTGAGAACAGATTTTTTTTTTAAAGACTTGCCAGTCTAGCGGGGCCTTTTGGCTTCTGGAAGTTACTGTCCAGCCTTGAGAATAACTTCCAGAGGTCAGAAGTTCTTATTTCTTATTTTTCCTTTTTAAAATTTATTTATTTATTTATAAATATATTATTATTTATTATTTTTTGAATGTGGAGCATCCTAGAAGAAAGGTGCCTCTATTTTTGCTCTGCATATCCATCACAGGGAAATGAAGTGCAACGCTAAGAATTAAGGAGATCTATGTTTTTAGTATAACAATACCTTTCACATACCTATAGAGTTGACAGCATAAGGCAGCCCTGGCATCAAAGAATTGAAAACAAAATGTAGCAAGCAATTCTTTGACCTTGGTCTTCTCCTTCTTTAGAGTCTCATCCAACTCCCAGAAGTTAGGGTGCCCAAACTTCTTATTCCTGTCAGCAATTTGCTTGAAGGCAGTGGAGAGATTAGACCACTTGCGTTCAATCTCCTTTGGCTGCCGGTCTACACCCACATTGAACAACAAGGTCTGGACTTCCTTCCACTTATCTGTTGCTGACTTGAAGACCTGTTTCCCTTTCTTCCTTGCTGCTGCCAGCTTCATGTGAAACTCTTGGTACGCCCTCACCATCATCCACTTCTAGATCCTGCTAAATTTCTGCTCTATTCTTTTTCACACTTCCCTCTTTCTTAGATCGCTCTTTTCCATCTCCTTCACCATCATCTCCTTCCTCTCCAATCCCCCCACCTCCTCCACTACTGCCTCCACATTCTCCCTCATCCCTGCCTAACCTCTAGCTCCCACCATTTGGCTTCCTAGTACTATTCGTGGGAAGACAAGATTTTTGCGAGAACATGAGGGTTAGGGTTTTCAGAATATGCATCTTTTATCTTGACTCGGCAAGAAATTCGGGACCTGCGCGGTGACAAAGACAAACAACAACAGAAGACGCTAAGCCATGCTATGCTGCAGTAGTAGGCACGGCAGCAGCAGAGCAGCCCCCCCCCCGCGTTCATTCACTCAGTAACCCTCCCCTGCCCTCTCTTTTGTCAAGCTACATTATAGGTAACCTACGTTTGCTTACTAGGCTTACCGTTTAAGTCTGCCATTTTTAATCCAAATTCCCATTTCTTTATCTTTTTCTTCTTTTTTTCTTTCCTTCTTTCTTTCTCTTTTGCATTCCTTTTCTTTCTCTTTTTAAGTTTCTCTTTCATTTCAGCTCCCTTAGTTTCTCCTCCAATGGTTGGGGCAATGCTTGGATTTTCCAGGTTCTTGATTTGAATTTGTGAGTAGTTGGGGTTTTTTTTTTCATTTTTTCATCATATGGGTGCTTCGCCCTTGGTTACGATCATTTTGCCTCTGTCTCTGGCGTCTCAATCCTGTGTTTTTTGACTTTTCAAGTCCTTTTAAAAAAATAGACATTTTAGGGTTTAAGATTTGAAAAACTCTGCAATGATGCTCAATGTTGCACCGCTATTATGTCCTTTCACTGTAGCGTCGAACATTTTCATGTTGAAAAAGGACATTGCCAAGATGCACTGCAACAATGCCGAGCTCAACATCCCAAACAATGCACCCTTGGCAATCTACTAGGTAGCCCTAACCGGGCATTGGCTAATCATGGGCCTTTAGACCGACAACTCATCTGTTGATGTGCGGTTGTCCAAGATGGAGGTAGCCATTGAAAACATTGCATTTCTCACGGTCGTTGGCAACCTTGCGGTCAACTAATTGATGTAACACGAGGTGGTTGCGACTGTCACAACCAAGGCTGTGTTTGCAAAAAGAGCCCAAGTGGACCACAATGATGGCCAAGAATGTGCACCAGGTGGTCAACTGGGTTGTGGAGATTATGGTTCATGCACCCAAACAAGAGGAGCACAAGCTCAACCTGTGCTTCATAGGTTTCAAAGCCAAGGAGGGTGAGACCGAAAAGGAGTTGATGTAATGGCTCAACACAAAGCTATTGCAGGGCTAAATGAGGTTGCGTGTCAAGGTCATCGCCGCCACGCGACAATGGCCTGTGACTATGTGGGCCTCCATGACGCACTCCCAAGTCCCTTGTTGAACCCACTTGAAGGTTCAACTATGTAAAGTTGCGGAAAGTTGGGATTTGAGGGGCGCTCCCGATTTCCAGCACTAAAAAGGGGTAGAGGGGCGTGCTAGAAGTCCTGGGATTAGACTAGGAAGAGGGATTAGATTATCAAGCTAGAATCTACATCCAAAACCAACCACAAGAGGGTTAGTTAGCATTTGGGAACACCCTTGGGTGTTGGGACAAGCCACGGGCACTTTTACACACAAAACTCACCACGGCCCGGACTCGAGGGAAGCCACCACCTTCCCCCATATAGTATACTCTGCAGCTCTCTATCGAGGCTACATCCAAATGGCTCTTTTTCCTGGGACTCCCAAGTTGGAGTCCCGAAATTGTCCCATGTTGGAGTCCCGGGACTTTGGACGGTCATAGCTCCTTGCTTCAAACTCAGATCGGGACGAGGTCTCAACCAAAGTCGTAGCTCTCGTCAAGAGCTTTTCAACGCCATGTCGCACTCCTTGAGGCGACGTCGGGAAGAGGTCGATTCCCGACTTTTAGTGGTCGGGAGTCAAACTGGCAGTTTGACTCCCGGCCCTTCTTTTGCCCATAACTTGGACTGTAGATGTCCAAATGGCCCATGCGAGGCCATTTTGGGCATCTACGCTTCAAGACCTTTCCATTGATATAAAGAACAAACCAAGGCAAGGAGATTTGACCCCTCAAATCGTCTTTTGAGTTTTCAGGAGACCCAGAGGATTCCATTTTCCCACTTTTGGGAATGTGAGTTGTATTTTCACACTTAGCCCCAAAGTGGGGTTGCGACACTCCACCTCGACGGCATGCATGCACTTCGGCGTAGTGCTGCTCAAGTTCGCAATGAACAAAGATCGCCAGGTTGTGTTGCGAGGGCGCAAGGGCCTGGTGGGGACCAAGTTGGGCTTGGACGAAAACTTCACACCCACACAACAAGCATGCAAATCAAAGCTATGGTTGTTGTTCAAAGAGGCCAAGGCGGCAAGCAAGCTTTCATTCTGGCGCGCAGCTGAGTTTTTCGTCGACGACACTCAAATTTGCCCACCTTCTTCTATCTAGGGGCATGAGGACTAGAGAAACCTATGTGTGGTATTATGGAATATGCACGAGGGTGGTGTAAATAAATTGGAAACATGGGTGCAAATACTAGAACTACTTTAGGGTGCTAACCTTGTCTTATTAATCAAAACCTAGCATTTCCCAATCTAACATTTGCCACACGTTGAAGGGTTTGCCTCATTTGCGGTAGCATGCTGTCGCAACCCTAGCCTTGGCTCGCGACCAAGGCAAGGGGGTTGAAAGGTCGCGGGCCTATAAGTAGACCCGGGAGTCATATCCCATGCTCCCGGGAGTGCAAAGAGTGTGAGGGAGTGAACCCTCACACTCCCAAGTGAACTCCCATGTTGGGAGTTGGTGAGAGTTGGAGTC
>Ga0116231_10013781_pt1 | contig 11166 bp, 5 predicted proteins | sample S1TSphgellanicum_2_FD_89695 | JGI IMG/M metagenome (GOLD analysis project Ga0116231, IMG submission 89695) | Host-associated microbial communities from peat moss isolated from Minnesota, USA - S1T2_Fd - Sphagnum magellanicum MG | ecosystem: Host-associated > Plants > Peat moss > Unclassified...
GCCAATAATACTCATCGGGAGCCGTTCATGTAGGCAAATTTACACTTGGTAGTATGTGCCTTCCAAATATACTAGGAAAATCCAATGAGGCCTTTCCGGACTAATAAGTTTCTTGTGAGAATCAGACCGTCCAGACCCCACCCACACACACCAAAAAAAAAAAAAAAAGGGTTTTGTATGTACTATGAACCACACACACTAAACACAAATCATCCATGGATGATTGGCCAGCCCACTTAGACGCCATCCATCCGGGCCGGGTTTAGATTCGAGTCCGATTGATCCAGTGTTTTTTCAAAAAAAAATTTACCCGGTGAAGTTTTGCCAAATTTTGCCAAAAAGCGAAATTAAAATTTTGAAAAAGAAGTGGTTTTGGAGGTTTTCAATTGCCAAAACTGTGACCCCACTCCCCACCCCCCCCCAAAAAAAAGAGTACAAATCACCAGATTCAATAGACTTTTGTTTTCATTCAGTAGCCAAAAATTCAGACAGAATGATTAAAACATTTGTACTTTATTTTCTGGTTTGATAGCCAGATATGGCTAAATCTTCCTAATGGATGATTGCCATTTTTGGCTATCCTCATCCTCAGCCAAGGCTGATGAGTCCACTTAAGATCATGTGGATTTGGATTTTGGATGTGGATTTGGAATGCAATCTCCTCACCCAAAAATGCTGATCATCCCACTTGAGATCATGTGGGGTTTGGATTGTGGGTGTGGCTGGAGGACAAGATGTGAGAGAGAAGAAAAAAGGCAACCTTTTTTGGGTCCTTGTTGTTGTGTTGCTGCTGCTGCAGAAGGAATGATGGATACTTATTTATAGAGTTAACTTGATGTTCATTCAATTTGTGGATGGGTGGAGGAGGTGATGCAGTATTAGGGAGTAGTACATTAGAATCTGATCTGGTAACTGTTGCAATTGCACACTTATCATCATCATCATCATCATCAGCTTGTTCATCATCTTTCTTCTTCCTTCTTCCATCAGGAGTAGTGCAGTCCAGCAGCTCCAATCATTGAACTGTGGGTTGTAGTAGTAGTAGTAGTAGTTGTTGTTATTGTTGTTGTATTCTTTTGTTCTCATCCCAATCCTCCTGAGTCCTCCTCCTACTCTCCACAAGTTTTCTTCATTTCATTCTGCTTCAATTTGCAGCTCTTTGCAAGCTTTTACCACCTTATCTGCCTCTTCTCTTTCTCCTCAGCAGCGGCAGCAGCACCACCACCACTTTGCAGCAGCTTTTGATCATTTCCCTTTTGTGGGTTGTTTTCATTTATGGTCATTGAGTATCACTGAGAGGAAGAGGAAGAGGAGGAGGAGGAGTTCGAGAACACGCTCTCGAGCTCATCTCTTCACTTCAACATCATCTTTTTTTGTGTGTGGAACCAACTCCTGGAGCGCTAAATTGGAGATTAACTTGGCTCTCAGCTTGGGAGGAAGAAGAGTTTGGAAGAGGAACAGTAGTAGTAGTAGTACCACCATGATGGCATTGCAGCTTGTCAGCTCATTTTGTAGCTGCTGCATCAACGATGGGTTTTCTTCGGTGGTGACCAGAGTTATGTAGTTTCTCAATCGCCGGAAAATCATGGCTTGAAGTTGCTTGCAAGAAGAGCACCAAGGATGATGCTCTGATTCATCAAGTTTTTTTTTTGGTGTGCCTGCGTCTTCTTCTCAGCTGTATCTGTTGCGGGCCTTCAGTGGGGGTAAGAAGAAGGCTTGACCCATTTCGAGATTTGGCGAGTTTCGTGCCCCAGATAGGGTGTGGCAGCTAGCAGCTATGGAGCTGGAGAGGAGGCCCATCTCTGTGCTAGTTCCTGTGGTCCCTGTCAGGATCTCAGAATTTGCAATCCGGACACTCATTCCCACAGAGGAAGAAGTCAGGTCAGCAACTCTTTCTCTAATCCCTAGTTTCTGAGTTCTTTCTGTGGGGCACGTTGAAAACAGAAAGAAAACCCCAAAAAACGAAACTTAGGTTGAAAGCCTCTGCTTCCTTCCAAGATCTGCTCTGAAGATCTTTGTTTTGCATATCTGAAGATGTGTGAAAGAACTTACGGGAATCACCAAACGAGCTTCATCTTCAGAAGTTCATATAAAGTGATTTTTTCGGTTTGTATTTTTTTGGGTCCTGTCTGTTGTGCAGGGAGGTACTGGGACTTGCAAAGGGATATGTTGAGGAGGCAGAGGAGGCTGATGGTGGTGGTCATCACAAAAAGAAGCAGCAGCAGTATCGAGTAACATGGAAATCAGTGAAAAACAAATCAGACAATAAAAATGCGTCAGTGAAGAGATTGTTGAGTGGGGCATTTGCAGGTGCAGTATCCAGAACGGCAGTGGCACCCATCGAAGCCATTCGGACACATCTCATGGTTGGCACTGGAGCTGCATCCATCACCAGCATGGTTCAAGATATATTGCGAACTGATGGCTGGCAAGGGCTTTTCCGAGGCAATGGTGTCAATGTGATTCGTGTTGCACCTAGCAAAGCCATCGAGGTACATACCTATGTATAACAAACAAAACAATTGTTTGCCTGTCTTGTGATCAAGTCTCATTTCAGCAAAAATTGAGCTCTGCATCACCAATATCATCATCACCATCATCAGAGGGATGGTGAACTTTCTTCTTCTTCTTCTTCTTCTTCTTCTGCCTTTTGTTCAAATCCTAAAATATGGTTTTCTTGCTATTGGGTTTTTGTTGTTGTTGCAGCTCTTTGCATATGACACTGTGAAGACTTTGTTGACACCGAAAGATGGAGAGCCAGCTAAAGTTCCATTCCCAGTCTCATCAGTGGCAGGAGCTGTTGCCGGATTCAGCTCCACGCTCTGTGTATATCCCCTTGAGTTGTTGAAGACACGTCTGACTATCCAGGTGAGAGGATCAAGTGGAATCAGTTTTCACCGCAGATTTTCCAGAATCAATCGAATGCAGCTTCTCAGCAATAAGTGCATGTTTTTTTGCATTTACAAGTTTGTTCTTTTGGATACAGAGAGTCTGTATGTTTTGCATTGCAAATTGCTCTCACATATGGTCTGTATGTGTGTGTTTTGCATTACAAACTGCTGTTAGAATATAATGTGCATGTGTATGTTTTGCAAAGTTGCTGTTGGATATGGTGCAGCAGCAATCAAATATTTGTTTACTTAAATCTTTTCTCTTCTCTGTCTCTCTCCGTTGGGATTGCAGAGAGGTGTGTATGACAACCTATTTCATGCGATTGTGAAGATTTGTAAGGAAGAAGGTCCTTGTGCACTTTACAGAGGGTTATGTCCAAGCTTGATTGGCGTAATGCCATATGCGGCAATGAATTATTTTGCCTACGACAGTATGAGAAAAATGTACAAAACAGCAACCAAGAAGCAAGAAATTGGCCATCTCCAGACAATGCTAATGGGTTCAATAGCAGGTGTTTTGTCAAGTACCGCAACATTCCCCTTAGAAGTTGCCCGCCGCCGAATGCAGGTACCTAACCTACCTATGAGCCCACCCATTTCTGTCCAGCAAGCTTTCTTCAGACCCAACCCAACAATTGATTTTTAAGATTGATGATTTCTTCTGCTGCTGCTGCAAATAGAAGCTTTCATCTTTTGCATTTTGAAGAATTGATGGGTTTTTCTTCTGGATACACAATCAGAAATTTCTCTAATAATTTGCCCGTTTTTTTTCATTACTGAGATTCATGAATATTTTACACAGGTAGGTGCATTGGGTGGGCGAGTTGTATATGATAATGTCATCCATGTCATATCTGCAATACTTGAGGAACAAGGACCTGCAGGCTTGTACAGAGGCCTGGGAGCAAGCTGGATCAAATTGATACCAGCTGCTGGAATCTCGTTAATGTGTTACGAGGCATGCAAACGAATTTTGATTGAGGAAGAGGAAAGTAATAAGCAATACTAAGATTAAAAACAATTTTTTAAAAGAAAAATATTCCCTGGTCTTCAAATATCAAAAGAGCCAGAATGAAATTCCTTCTTTAAATGTAGAGAAGAGAAGCTTTGCTGAAACTAAGTACTTCCATCTTTTCTCTCTTCTTTTTTGGGGGTTGTGGGTGTGGGGGAACCTTACCAAGAAACCCTTTGCAAATTCCTATTTTCAAAGGTGATAATGCACATGAATGTCAACAGGAGGTTTATGTGATGCTGCAGCTCAATCTGAGAGCTATGGAGCTCAATCTTAGCTACGGAACACTTGAGATCCAACCAATTTGACCCCCAAAAGAACAAAATTTGTACAGAGCTTTAGCCTGTATTCTAGACATTCTGATCCTCTTGAATCTAAGAGCTGAAGCTAATAGTGGCTGCCTGCTTGTATGGTTCAATTCTATTTACCCATTGAAGAAACTACTCTTCAACTGAGATACTGAAAACCATTTTTTCGAACTGAAAAACCCTACATCCTTTTTAGAAAAAACCCTAACCAATGATCTTCCACCCAATTGAATTCTGAATCCTTTCTATCATATGACAATTGTAGTAATCATAATTTTTCTTTGCAAGAGGTGCTGAGTGTGCACAATGATGGCAAGATGAACAAGAAAAACCTCATGTAAGCTTGTAAATTACAAAAAAAGAGTTTGTCAATATGAGGCTTTTGCATTACACAAAAAAAACCTGTGATTATTTTTGCTGTTGTAGTGTATTATGCTGAACTGGTGGGTTTTTCTGAAACATAAAGGAAAAAGAGGAAAAAATCAAATAAAATTGCGATATACCATCACATTTGCAGAGCTCGATCACCATAGTGTGATGGAAATCCTCACATAAATCACCTAGTCTAGCTAGTTGTGATGTAGAGCCTATCGTCAACTTGCATTGTTAGATCTAGGTTAGTCACCAACAAACTCCATGAACGATAGATCCTTCACCAAAAAGGTTGTTAGGTTATTGTTTCCTATCACTGATCCTTGCGATGATTATGGAGCAACCATCACCATGAGTGCTGGACAATGAGAGTAGAAGTAGGAGTGGAGGAGGTTGGAGCTTCAAGCTTGTGACATTGATGCGAAGTAGTGGGGTGCGCCATTGCGCCATTTTCATCACCAAATTGAAACATGACACCGTGAATGTCAAACTTTTAAATGCATGTACGTTTTCATTTTCTCCTTGTTTTTTCTTTGGAAATCAGGCCAAAGTTTTTTGTTTGCTTTATGAATAGCAAGAATTAATCGAGGAGCATTGTGCAGCATGCTAGAGTATCTTGCATTGTGAATTTGCGCTAGAATCTTTCATTGTTTTTTGTTTGTTTTCTCAATTGTGAGCTAAAGCCTAAATCTACTTTTTAGACTTTGAGCTTTACTAACTCAGTGAGTTGAGAGTTGAGACTCAGGACTTGGTGAATCCGAGACTCTGTAGACATTGGATAGTTTAGACTTCATGTTTCAACAATCTGTGTATAGACTTTGTGCATTTGGTCACCACAAAATCAATGGCATAACAACCATAAAAAAGCCATAGGGGTGGGAAACAAAATTATGTTTAGAAAGTATGCAAAACTTGCCACCAATTGTGTTAAAAGTTCACTTGATCAAAAACCAACCGATAAGGGGCCACATGTAACACTTCATATCATCTCAAGGTCTTTTTTTGCTCTTGATCCATTTTAAAAAAACCATGACATGCATGAAGGCTTATTGGATAGTGTAATGTTGTTTGTGATGACGTGTTTTCTAACATGAAAATTTGTGGAGTCCATTTGGTTACATAAACTAGTGTGAGGTTATGCCTAAGGGCAATGTTCTTATCCAAGATTGAAATATTTGTTGAAAAAGTTTTACTTACATTAGTGTACAAAAATTTTGTCAAATATTTGTAGTTTGAATTAGCCACATGTGCTTTCGTAACTTGCACCTTTGACATTTGAATGTCAAAGGGGCGCATGATATGTTTCTTGTTATTGTGAACTTTATTTCAAATAATTAGAAGCCCAAACATCTAATTGTAGGGTTATTTGATGTCAGTGATACAAGTTGTGGTGCAAATTTGACATTTAAACTATAATTTTTTGATAGTTTACCTTCATTTAGAAGATAGTTGCTTATGTGAAGGACAAGGGATCCAATTTGTAGACTTGTACAACTACTTTGAATTCAATATTTTCTTTTGATAGCTCAAGGATGTCTTAATCATTTAATGGGTTTTGCTTAGGACATGCACAATCAAAGGTTTGTCAACATGCTACTACATATGACAAAATGATTTGATGATTTACCTATGCATATATCAAATATGTTCAAGTTGATATATAAACTAAATGTATCACTTGTTTTAATTTCTTTGGCAAAGGCCCAAGGGAGTTTAACATGGGAAAAAATTGCATGGATTTTGGATTGAGCTAAAAAAGTCAAACATGCCAATGAATATAGGGAATGTGATGTGTTCATGTTTCTTTTAATTTTCTTTTGAAATTGTCTATTGTTTCCATATGTGAGTTTTTTATTGTCGAGAATTTCATGTTTGCATCAATGATACTTTGATAGGTACCTTACATTTTTTAGTAGTAAATAAGACTTTATGTTGATGACGTAGAGTTGGTGTACAAAAGTTTTTATCATGGCAATGACATTGTGCTATGTGTTCGAATTGCCAAGTTGCAAGAAGATGATGTCCCTTCTTTGAATAGTTAGATAGTGGTCATGGTAAAAAGATGGCAATGGCATACACCATTCAATCTTTTCAAGGTTTTTTGTATTTCTAATATCTTTTTTCTTGTCATGTTTTGGATTTACCATTGCCTTGAAATTCAAACATTGTGAATTTTTATAAATGTCTCAAATGTTTTTAACAAACTTATGCAATTTCTAAGTGTCTTTCATTTTTTTGGTGATATTCATTGTAGGTTTTGCAAGTCATTGTTGTTCCCATATGCTTTGATGTTTTTTTATCAATGTATTGTGTTATAATCGTCAGTTAGTAATACAAGAAAGTTCGTACCATTTCCAAGAACTTGGGCAATTTGTGAAATTGTGGTGAAAGTGTTATCATCAATTGTCATTGGTTGTGTTTTGAATCAAAGTTGTGAACATTGGCTCCTTGGAGATGCCATATTAATTTTTCATATCCATTTGTCATGAATTGTGAGACAAACCTTCAAATGACATTTTTTTGACAAGTTGGGTGATTCGAAATTAAATGCTTTCAACAAATAGTTGGAGGATTTGATTGTTTATATGATTTGTGCCATGTTTTGGAAGTCATTCTATCTTTTTAAAAAAAGTTTAAACATGGATTTGATGAGAAAAAAAAATCATAACAAATTGACTTTTATGTTTGATCCCATGCTTAAGAACATGTACTTGGTCATTAGCTTTGTGGGTTGTGAAATGCATTCATCTTGGTTGCTATTTATGATGAGAAATTTTTATTGTTGTCATTTGTGGAATGTTAAAAGCCATTGATGTTGAATGTGCTTGGTGAGCTTCCAATGAAAGGTCCATAGGTAGACCACAAAGATTTCCTTCACACCAATGAGACAAGTTTGCACGCTCGTCAACAAAGCTTGATGGATTCCGTTGGTACATGTCAATGCAACTTGTAATTGTGCCTTGACCTAATGGCACATGAAATAACACAAATTTCGCACCATTGTTATGTTGGCAAGACATATTTTTTACATTTTAGCCATCCAAATTGAATTGAAATAATGTTTTTTTATTGTTGAAATCCTTGTTACATTCCTAAAGTGTTGTTTTCAAATTGACAATTTCAATAAAATGACACTTGTAACCAATATTTGCCCATCATATCCACACATATGGGTGTTTGAAGCTTTATTTCACAAGTGCATTTGAAGTAAAATTAGACTTAATAAAAGATTTTGATGCAAAATTTGAAGATGAAATCAAGTGTGGGGAATTTTTAGATGCTTGTGAGGTTTCCAAATGTGTATAATTTATCTACTTGTGTGTTGAAAAAAATACATTACAAAACAAACTTACATATGGATTGTGTTGTGGTTTTTCCTAATGTGGATGCAGGTAGCTTAATTTGTGTTGGTAGGTTTGTGTCTAATGTCACTTTTGAATTGTGCTTGCAAAATTGTTTATATATTTTAACACTTTCATTTGTGTTTTTAGTTTAGTGTGTTAATAAATTTGCATTTGAAATCTACGATGATCATGTATATTTAAGTTCGTATTCTTGTTATTGGCATTTTTCTTAATTGCTGACAAATGCTAGTCACATTTGGAATGAACAATGAAGCTTTGTAAAATGGGCTTTGCTAGTGTGACATTCCATGGATAAGATGTGGTAGATCACACATAGTTGTTGATGATATCTATGTTGTGCTATGCATTAATTATAGTTTGCCATATATGATAATATCCAAGGGAGGATGAAATGAACTCTTGAAGGTACTAAACAAACAATATGTCAAAGTTTCTATATAGAGGAGTCCCTAGGTGATAAGAACTTGTGAGTCTACTTTTTATTTGAAACATTTTAGATTGAAGAAAAAGATTTTTTTTGTAACACAAAAAAACAAGGTTAAAGGTGGAATTCACATCTTTAGTGTATGAAATTAAGTAAATATAAAAATGATCTTCATTATCAATGGAAGGTTTGAAGGTTGAGAAAAAGATTTCAGTTAATTATCTTTTGTGGGACTTTCAAATGATGTTGGTGTTTAAGCATGTTTCTTGAACATTTAGACATTTGTAGTGTTTGACATGTTTTTGCAATTGTGCAAGTGTATGAATGGATTTAAGTGAATGTTATTGATAGGCATATGAGAAGGAAATTTCAAAGTGAACAAGTTGCTAGAAACATTTGTTTTGGGAGTTCAAATGTTGGACTCAGTGTTTGGGTTTTAGTAGGGTTGAGTATATGAATTACATTAATGGAGCCATATATGAGAAATTGTCAAGTTCCAACTTAAGAGTACGTCATTTTTTTTTGTTTAGCAAAGAGTGTGCTTGTTAGTAGAAGACACAATTTTGGTATTTAAGTTTTAACATAATGCAAGCGCTTCATGGGTGAAGATTCATTTCATTCCATGGCTTGCTCTTTGTTTATATTTGTTTTTCTTTTGTGCAATGCATACATGTAATACATGAAACATCAGTTCTTCAAGATTTGAGTATGTTAATGAACAACTTCATCCTTTTTCCAATTTTGTTTTCTTTGCTTTCCATTTGAAAAAACTAATATTCTTTGTTCAGATAAGGTATTTGTCAAAGAAAATAAAAATAAAAATTGCTTCTACAAATCGATCAAACCCTTGGCCTTGGATCATATCCTTGAATTTCAATTTTCAGATTCCCAAAACTAGGCATTTTTTAATTTAAATTAAAAAACCCAAGTGTTAGATTAAAAATCAAATACACGCCCAACACTGATATGAGTATGAATGAGCAAATATAGAACATGTGTTAGAGTGATTTGCATCCTTTTTCTAATAGCGAATCTTAGTTAATAATTTATTTAAACCCTAATTCTATCTTGGGGCGGGGAGTCATTCTTTGTATATTTTATGAGACATGGAAGATAAAGGGATTTCTTTTGTTATGTTATGAAATAATTAAAAAAATTATAAGATTAATAATATTCTAAATATATTTTAGATATATTGTCACAATCAATTCTCCGCACCCTTTTTAAAAATGAGTTGCACCCTACAATTTATTTTGCATGCCATTTAAAAAATAAAATGAAAATGATTTGCCCTGAATTCTACATTAATTAATTAGACTCTTCTACAAGGGGTATAATAAATGAAACCCAAAAAAGTTCAAGAAAATTAGCTGATGTGAACTTAGAAAGGCAAATGCTGGCCTGGACCCTTTTTTTAAAGTCAAGAAGTGAAACCAATTCTAAGAGAACATGATTGGGAACCTTTGGGAACATCAACATTTTTCAAGGAATTTTGGGGGTCGGGGTTGTATTAAGAATAAAAATGGGTATACATTTCAATGCTTGATAGGTACATATTCCAAAACTTCCAATAGTCAAAAGAATTTGGGATTGTTATTGTCCCCGATATATATATGCCTTCTAACCTTTCCAAATGCTTTGTAAATTGCTCTTTAAGAGTTTGTGGAACCTTGAGTTGTAATGGATTAGTAATTCATGCACCAAATTTTTAATTTTTTTAATGAAGAATTCTTTTGGATCACATCGACCAAACAAATACGTTTATTTGTAAAGACAATCTCAAGAGGATGTCATGGCAAGATGTTTTGATTGTTGAACATGTAGTCCTTCTTAATGTTACCACCTAGTTAGTTCTTTTGTTGGGTTAAAGAAGTTCAAGCTTTCCGTGCTCCACATGATTGTATTCGATTTGCAACTTTGATTAATTAGTACCACTTTGATTAGTACCGATGTTAATCTCATACTTGATCAATCACCTTGATTTTGCCATGGGGGTGATGCGGAAACATTGCAAATTGCAAGAAGATAATACAACCAATTGCCCTTTATAAGATTTTGCCGAGAAATGCCAACAACCATCACAACCCCAACTCTTCTTGTTGAATGTGTGTGAGGTACTTGACTTTGTGTTTGGTAGTCACATTATGTATGTGAGTGTGATTAGTTTACAAGAGGAGGACTTTGGGCAAACATAATGAGGTGAAGTGTGTGGTTATTGGGAAGAAATTGAGAACATAATAAATAACATCGGGCACTTGGGTGAAAGCACAACATGAAGGAATCATATCAAATAATACATTTGGGAACTACCCAATTCCAAAAATTTCCTTCCCCCTCCACCAACCTAAACCCTAACCCTAATTGGATTAAGGGGGGTTTTTAAAAAATTCTTAATTGTGTTGTTAGTAGTCACCAATTTTATTTGGCCTAGCTAGCTAGGCTAAATGGCAAAAGGCACGAATTGTGGGAGAGATAGTGTGGGTTGGTTCCAACTCTCCTCCCATAAAAAAATATTGCATCAATTTTCTTGCACCTAGAGGCTTTGGTGGGTGGGTAAGTAAGTGGGTTGGTAGAAGTTCAGTGGATGGGTGGGTAGGTAGGGAAGTGGGTTGGAAGAGGCTTTGATAGGTAGGTGGGTAGGTAAGTGAGTTGGTAGAGGTTTTGGTAGGTGGGTAAGTGGGTTGGTGGGTTAGTAGTTTGGGGTGGGGGGGGGGGGGGGGGGGGAGTTTGCCTGTGGGGCTTTTTGTTGTGAAAAAGGGGGGGGTACTTGTTTGGGGTTTTTTTTATCAACAAA
>Ga0116231_10013782_pt1 | contig 11165 bp, 7 predicted proteins | sample S1TSphgellanicum_2_FD_89695 | JGI IMG/M metagenome (GOLD analysis project Ga0116231, IMG submission 89695) | Host-associated microbial communities from peat moss isolated from Minnesota, USA - S1T2_Fd - Sphagnum magellanicum MG | ecosystem: Host-associated > Plants > Peat moss > Unclassified...
CCGCCGCGCCGGACGAGCGTTTCCCGTGGGGCCGCGCGCTGGGACGCGAGACCCTCGACACCCTGCTGCTGGAGCAGGCCCGCGCCGAGGGCGTGCAGGTCCTGCAGCCCTGGTCGGTCGAGGCGCTGGCCGGGGCCCCCGGGCAATGGCGCTGCGCGCTGCGCTCGGTCGACGACCAGTCCCCGGCCACGCTGCGCGCGCCGCTGGCCGTGGTTGCCAACGGCTCCTGGGAGTTGCTCCCGGCGCAGCGCGAGCGCCGCCGTGGCGTGCGCGGCGCCGGCGACCTGTTCGCGTTCAAGGCCAACTTCCTGCACGCCGGCCTGCAAGCCGGACGCCTGCCGGTGTTGTGCCTCGACGGCGGCTACGGCGGCATGGTGCTGGCCGACGGCGGCGTGACCACTCTGGCGTGCTGCGTACGGCGCGACCGCCTCGATGCGCTGCGCGCGGCGATGCCGGGCGTGCGCGCCGGCGACGCGGTCGAGGCATGGCTGCGCGGGGCCTGCACGGGCGTCGACCGCGCCTTGCACGGTGCCCGGCGCGACGGTCCGTGGCTGGCGGTCGGGCCGATCGATCCCGGCATACGCCTGCGCCGCGACGACACGCACTTTCGCATCGGCAACGCGGCCGGAGAGGCCCATCCGATCCTGGGCGAGGGCATGAGCATGGCGCTGCAATCGGCAGCGCTCCTTTGCACCCTATTGCTGGACGCGCCGCCGGGCACCTCGGCCCGCAGCGCGGCGTGGCAGCGCGAGGTGTCGCGGCGCTATGCAGGCCAGTGGCGGCGCCAGTTCGCGCCGCGCCTGCGCCTGGCCGCGGTGTTCGCGCATGCGGCGATGCGCCCGGCCAGTTCCGCCGTGCTGCTGGCGCTGGTGCGCGCCTATCCGTCCCTGCTGGCGCGGGGCGCGCGCTGGGGCGGCAAGACGCGCTGCGCAGTGGATCCCGGCGTCCTGGCCGCACGGCCGGCCTGATCGACCGGATCGCTGCGAATCGACGCGCTCATGGAGCCGATCGATTACGATAGGGGCTCACGGGAGACCACATGGTCAAGTTCTCCGGGGCCGCGGGCGTGCTCTCGCTCAAGCAGGTCGGGTACCTCGTCGCGCTGTCCGAGACGCTCAACTTCACGCGCGCTGCCGAGCGCTGTTTCGTCACCCAGTCGACGCTCTCGGCGGGCATCCGCGAGCTCGAGCGCCTGCTCGACGTCCGCCTGTTCGAGCGCGACCGCCAGAGCGTCATCGTCACGCCGATCGGGCGCGAGCTCGTGGCGCGCGCGCATGTGCTCCTGAGCGAGGCGGCCGACTTCGTCGGCGCCGCGCAATCGGCCGCCAAGCCGCTGGAGGGCTCGGTCACGCTGGGCGCGATACCGACCATCGCCCCGTTCCTGCTGCCGCGCCTGCTCCGGGCGATGCGCGCCGCCTTCCCGCGCCTGACGACCGTGCTGCGCGAGGACCAGACCTCCGTCCTGCTCAAGGCCGTAGACGAGGGCGAGGTCGACCTCGCCATCATCGCGCTGCCGGTCGATGTCGGCCGGCTCCAGCTCTATCCGATCTTCACCGAGGAGCTCTGGCTGATCGCCGCCGAGGACGATCCGCTGGCGCGCCTGGCCGAGCCCCGCATCGCGCAGATCGACCTGGAGCGCCTGATGCTGCTCAGCGACGGGCATTGCCTGCGCGATCACGTGCTGCAGGCCTGCCAGGGCGGCCGGCGCGGCCGCCGCGGCACGATCGGCGCACCATCGGCCATCGAGGCCAGCAGCCTGCCGACCCTGGTGCAGATGGTGGAGGCGGGTCTGGGCGTCTCGCTGCTGCCCGAGATGGCGATCAAGGCCGGTTTCCTGGTGGGCACCAAGGTGATCGCACGGCCGCTGGCGGCGCCATCGCCACGGCGCGAGATAGCCATCGTCGCGCGGCCTACCTCGGCGCGCGTCGAACTGCTGCTCGACGTGCAGAACCTGGCCCGGACGATCGGCGCCGGAACGCCGGCGCACGGCGCGCGGCGCAGCACCAAGGCGCGCGCGGCATAGGCGGGCCCCCGGCCCGAACCCGCCGCGCGCCGGCGCCGGTCAGCGCTCGAGCCGGAACAGGAACTTGCGGCGGTTGGCGCGCCAGAAGGCGGCCAGCAGGCGCCCGGCCGAATCCGCGGCGTTGTCGCCCAGCAGGTAGTCGGAGAAATCCTGATCGGAATTGGGGATCAATCCGGGCGTCAGATCCGAGACCACCGGTTCGGTCGCCGGCAGGTGGTAGAAGCCCATCTTCCAGTCCGGCAGCAGCGGCCCCAGCGATACCTCGCTGTCGCTGAGCGTGAGGATGCCGTCGTGGCGCGGATCGGCGCGGATGCGCTTCATGGTGCTTGCCACCGCCTCGTGCTCGCCCTCGAGGAACTGCAGGAACACGCCGTTGACATGGAAGAGCACTCCGGTCACGCCACAGGACTCGTTGGCGGCGCGCGACTTGGCGAGCAGGCCGACCAGTTCCACCCATTCGAACGGGCTGACGGCGTGGCTCACGTAGACCAGGCGGCGCATCGGGACTCTCCGGCGAGGATCGAGGGGCGGATCCTACGACGAATGGCCGCTGCCGGCCGCGCCGTGGCGCTGCACCAGGCGCTCCACCACCGCGTCGATCCTGCGCTCGATCTGCGCGTCGACGGGCGCGCCGATCGCCTGCAGGCGCCCGAGCAGCTCCTCGGGCGTGCCCGCAGCTGCCGCGCCGCCGCGGAACCGCGCCTGCAGCAGCGCGACCTGACGGCGCCGGCGCGCGTCGGCGCTCGACGGTGGCGAGGGCAGGTCGAGCGCCATCTCCAGTTCGAGCAGGAGGTCCTCGCGCGCCCGGCGTCCGGCCGCGAGCGCGGCGTCGTCGTCGTCGACGGCGGCCGTGCCGGGCCGCGCCAGCGCCGTGAGCTGGGCCCGGTAGGCCGCCTGGCGCAGGCTCGCCGTGCGCTGCTGCGCGCGCTGCAGCAGCTCGCGTGCGCGGCGGTCCTGCGCGTCGGGCGCATCGCCGCTGCCGCCGCGAACCGGTTCCCACTCCGAGCGAAACTGCGCTACCGCGCGCTGGAGCGCACCGGCCTCGGAGCTTTCCAGCGCGGCGGCAAGGGCCGAGAGCTTTTGCTCGCGCGCCTGCAGCCGCTGCTGGCGCTGGGCCGCCTCCTCGGCACGCAGGCCGTCGCGGCGCTGGAAGACGACATCGCAGGCGCCGCGGAAGCGCTTCCACAGCTTTTGCTCATCGCCACGCGGCAGCCGCGCGGCCGCGGCCTCGCGCTGCCAGCGTTCCTGCAGCTCCTTGGCCTGCGCCGTGGCCTGACGCAGGTCCGCCGCCCCCGCCAGCGCCTGCACGGCTTCGATCAGCGCCTCGCGCTGCTCCAGTACGCGCGCACGCGCCGCGCCGATGCCCTCATCCAGTGTCGCCAGCAACGCATCCAGCCGGCGGCGCAGCGCGCGCTCGTCGCGAAACCCCGCCGCGGGCGCGTCGCGCCAGGAGCGCAGCATCTGCTGGCGCAGCGCGTCGAGCGCCACGAGGTCGGGCCGTGTCCAGTCGTGCGCGGCCACTGCGCTGTCCCATCCGGCCAGCAAGGCTTCCTTGCCGGCGCGCGCCTCGGCGCGCCGCGCCGCCTCCTGGGCGCGATGCGCCGCCACGGGCCGGTAGGCCTGCTCGAGCGCGCGGTCGAAGGTCTCCCACTGGCCGCGGCTGGCCGGCCCCTGGGCGTTGAGCGCCTTCCACTGTTCGCGCAGCGCGGGGATGGCGACGGTCAGGTGCTCGACCTCGGGCGCCGCGGCGAGCAGCTCCTGCGCAGCGGTGATCAGCTGCTCGCGCTGCTTGCTCGCGCCCCATTGCGCCCAGCCGCGCAGCTGGCCCAGCCGCGCCTGGGCGCGCTGCAGGCGTGCATCCAGGCGTCCGTCGATGGCTGCGCTGCCGGCAGCCGCCTTGAGGCGCTGCGCGGCGAGCTCGGCCTGCGCCAGTTGCCCGTCGTCGATCGCCTGCTCGAGCTCGGCCACGCGATCGCGCAGCGCGTCCAGGTCGGGGGCGGGGCGGGCCGTGCGCCCGGGTCGCCGCTCGGGCGGCGGGTGCACGGCGCTGCCGGCGTGCAGCGGGGCAGGCGCATCGGCCGACGGCGCCGGCGGCAATGGCGCGGCGTCCAGGGCCGCGCTGCCCTCGGCGCCGAGCGACGGCGGGTTCGCGCCGGGATCGGCCGGGCGCGCGGCGGCCACGCGCGCGAGCAGGTCGGCCCGCGCGCCGGGGTGATCAGGGTAGGGCGGTGCATCCCCGTCCGGCGCGCGCTGCGCCAGCAGGCGGTCCCAGTGATCGAGGCGCCGGGAATCCTCCTCGAGGACGCCCAGGACCGTGTCGAGCTCGTCGAGCAGCGGGTCGACGGCGCGCGAGGACCCCAGCACGGCCAGCCACGGCGGCAGCCCGGCGCGCACCTGGCGCAGCGCATCGAGCTCCTGGCGCCATCGGGCACGCTGCTCGGCTTGCGGCCACTGCGGAGCGCGCACCTGGCGCGCCAGCTCGGCCACGCCGGCCACCAGGCCCTGCTGGCCGCGCAGGGCGGCCGCCTCCTCGAGCAAGCGGGCGTTGGCCCGGTCGAGGAGCTCGCGGCATTCGGCTGCCATCGGGGTCGCTGCGGCGCCATCCTTGCCGCCCTGCAACTCGCGCTCGAGCTCGAGCAGGCGCGTGACCGACAACGGGGCGCTCGCCAGCAGCCCGCGCAGGGCGGCGGCGATGCTGGCGTCGCGTTGCGTCCGGCGCTGTGCATCGCGCCGCTGGCGCAGGACCTCGGTGCAATGCCGGTACACACCCTTGTCCCGGTTGCGGCTGTGGCGCGCCAGCCGGTCCAGGGTCGGGCCGTCGCTGATGCGCTCGGCCGCCGCCAGGCGCAGCTCGGCAAAGCGGCCATGCTGTGCCACCTCGGCGAGCAGCACATCGGTCTGGACCCGCGCCGCGCAGGCCAGCGCGTAGGCCTTGTCGGTGGCATGGCTGGCCGCGGCGGCAAGGACCTCGGGGCCATCACCGGGCGGGGGCTCGAGCGCCGCATCGGCCAGCGCCCGCCCCAGCGCCGCGGCGCAGCGCCGCCGCTGCTCGTCTTCCACCGCGTTTTCCAGTGCGCGGCGCAGGCCGGGCAGGTCCGCCGCCGGGCGCGGCGCGAGCGCAGCCGGGCGCGCCGTGGACGCCTTTTGCGCCGGTTTGGGCAACAGATGGTCGAGCCAGTTCATCGCCGGGAGCCAATCGCACAAACCGCCATCGTAACTGCACCGCAGCGCCGCGTGGCGCGGGCCCCCGGGCGCACCGGTGCGGCGCCGGATATCTGGCACCATTGCCGCCGGCATCCGCTTCGTTTTCCAGGAGTCATTCCCATGTCGCGCGCCTTGCGGCTCTGGCCCTTGCTCACCGCCACGCACCGCTACGAGAAGCTCGTCTCGACACGCAATCGCGGTCACGGCGTGTATATCGACGCTCCCATCCTCGCCTACCTGATCGAGACGCCCAACGGTCGCATCCTGTACGACGTCGGCTGCGACTACCGCAAGATCGCCACGCCGCAGCTGCGCGCCCGTTATTTCGATCCGATGCGGCCGCTGTTCGAGGCGCCCGCGATGTCGGATGCGCAGCGCATCCCGCGCTACCTGGAGCGGCTCGGATTGCAGCCGCGCGACATCGATCTGGTCTTTCTCGGCCACCTGCACTTCGATCATGCCGGCGGCCTGTGCGACCTGCCCGGCTGCGAGGTGCACGTGCACCGCGACGAGCTGGCGGCGGCCCGCAGCGGCCTCGACGGCGGCGTCTTCGCCGATGAGATCGAGGCGGCGCCCCTCTGGCGCGCGCAGGACGGCGAATACACCGTGGCGAGCGGCGTGCGCGCCATCGCCACCCCCGGTCACACGGCCGGCCACATGTCGCTGTTCATCGAGTTGCCGCAGGGGCGGCCGGTCATCCTGTGCGGCGATGCCGCCGACCTGTCCGAGAACCTCGACGAGGAGGTGGCGCCCGGTTATTGCTGGCAGGACGACGAGGCGGCAGCGCTGGCCAGCATCCGCAAGCTCAAGGCCCTGGCGGCCGAGCAGGCCGCGGAGCTATGGCCCAACCATGATCTCGCGTTCTTCCGGCGCCAGGCGCCGTTTCCCGCCTGGCGCGATTGAGCGCGGCGCGGGCTTCGTCGCCGCGCCGCGCGCTGCGGCTCACCGGCCGGCCGGTGTCGGCGCCAGCACGCCGAGCAGCGCCTGTTCGGCAGCCTGGGCCGGCGCGACGGCGCGGCTGTACAGGTAGCCCTGCCCGCGTGCGCAGCCCAGTGCGCGCAGCCGCTCGAGCTGGACGTTCGTCTCTATGCCCTCGGCAACCACGCCCAGGCCCAGCGACTGGGCCATCGCCAGGATCGCGCGCGTGATGGCGGTCGCCGCCGGGTCGGTCGCCAGCGCATTGACGAAGCTGCGGTCGATCTTGATGGTGTCCAGCGGCAGGCGGTTGAGCAGCGACAACGAGGAATAGCCGGTGCCGAAGTCGTCCACCGCCACGGCGACGCCGAGGCGCTTGAGGCGCTCGAGCAAGCCGCGGCCGGTGTCGTTCTCCTGCAGCGCGCTTTCGGTCAGTTCGAGCTCGAGCTGGCGCGCCGGGAAGCCCGTCTCGTCCAGGATCCGTTCGACCCGGTCGGCCAGGTCGGCCATGTGGAACTGGCGCGCCGATACGTTGACCGCGATGTGCAGCTCGGCAGGCGATCCGGCCAGGTGCGGCATCCACTCGGTACAGGCCCGGCGCAGGACGTAGTCGCCGAGCTGGTCTATCAGGCCGGTGTCCTCGGCGATCGGTATGAACTGCGCTGGTCCCACGGGACCGGCCTGGGCGTGGTTCCAGCGCGCCAGCGATTCGAACCCGACGACGCGGTTGTCGCGCAGGTTGATGATCGGCTGGTAGTGGAGGAAGAACTCGCCTTGCGCCAGCGCACGACGCATCCCCTGTTCGATCAGCAGGCGCGCGCGGGCGCGCTGCGCCAGCTCGGCGGTGTAGAAGGCATAACGGTTGCGCCCGCTGCGCTTGGCCTCGTACATCGCGCTATCGGCGGCCTTGATGAGGTCCGCACCGTCGGCGCCGTCCGCGGGCGCGACGGCGATGCCGATGCTGCAGGATACCGATACCGTCTCGCCTTGGAGGCTGACCGGAGCGGCGATCGTCAGCAGCAGCTTGCTGGCGAGGGTGGCGCACTCGGCCTGGTCGTGCGCCTGCATGAGCACGAGGAACTCGTCGCCGCCGATGCGTATCGCCAGGTCGCTGCGGCGGATGCTGCCCTCGATGCGCTCGGCGATGACCTTGAGCATCGTGTCGCCGGCGTCGTGGCCGACGGAATCGTTGATGGTCTTGAAGCCGTCCAGGTCGAGGAAGAAGAAACCCAGCGAGCGCCTGCGGCGCTGGGCCAGGGCCAGCTCCCCGTCCAACCGCTGCTGCAGCAGGCGCCGGTTGCCCAGGCCGGTCAGTGCGTCGTGCAGGGCCATGTGCGATATGCGCGCTTCGCGTCGGCGCAACTCGCTGATGTCGGCGAACGAGACCACGAAGTTGGTGACGATCGATCCCCGGTTGGTGACGGCCGATACCGTCTGCAGCGCGGGGAATATCTCGCCGTTCTTGCGCCGGCAGGCGATCTCGCCGCGCCAGAAACCGCCGTGCATCTGGCTGCTCAGCGGCGCGAAGGTGTCGCCCTCGCGCCGGGCATGCAGGAATTCGTCGGGGTTGCGGCCCAGCACCTCCGCCGCGACGTAGCCGGTGAGCCGGCAAAAGGCGCTGTTGACCGACAGGATGTTGCGATCGCCGTCCAGGATGATGATGCCGTCGGCGGTGGCCGAGATGGCCGCCTCGGTGTTGCGCAGGCGATCCTGCAGGCGCCGGCGCTCGGTGACGTCCTGCGCCACGCCGATCACGCGTATGCCGGGACCGGACGGATCGGGGAAGTGCTTGGCGTGCAGCTCTATCCACCGCGAGCCGGCGGGGGAGCCGTCGAGCATCCGGACCTCGGCGTCCAGCGCGCCACCGCTGGCCAGCGCCTCGGCGACGTGGGACCGGTCTTCCGCATGGATCATGTCCAGCAAGGCCTCGGGGCCGAGCGCCAGCACCTGCGGAACCCGCCCGAACACGCCGATCACCTCGCCCCCGACCCAGGTGCCGGTGGTGGCGCCGCCCCACTCCCAGGCCACCATGCTACCGGCCTCGAGCGCAAGGCGCAGCCGCTCTTCGGAGCGTTCGGTCTCCCGCTCGGCGCCACGCCGCGCCAGCGCCATGGACAGGGTCGCGACCAGCGCGCGGCTCTCGAAGGGCTTGATCAGGTAGCCATACGGTGCGCTGGACTTGGCCAGCAGCAGGTCGACGTCCCCGGCGTACGCGGTCAGGAAGATGACCGGAATGCGATGGTGCTGGCGGATGCGCAGCGCTGCCTCGGTGCCGTTCATCTCGCCCTCGAGGTTGATGTCCATGAGCACGATGTCCGGGAGCTGCGCCGCCGCCATGGCGATCGCCTCGTCGCCGCGCCCGGTCATGCCGCTGATGTCGTAGCCGAAGGACTCGAGCGTCTCCTTGAGGTCCATGGCGATGATGCGCTCGTCCTCGACGATCTGGATGCGCGGGCGCGCCGGCGTGGCGTCCAGGACAGGGCTATGCGCGGAAGGCGAGTTCATAGCGCACTCCGTGTTCACGCTCGAGCAAGAGCCGGGCGCCCAGCTGCTCGGCCAGTGTCGGCACCAGGCGTATGCCCAGCGAGCGGCCGACGCCCAGTTCGACGTCCGGAGGCAGGCCTACCCCGTCGTCTTGCACGATGAGCAGCGCCTGCTCGGGCGCGGGCATGGACAGGGCCACCGTGATCGTGCCCATGCGCCCGCCCGGGAAGGCATGCTTGTAGGCGTTCGTGACCAGTTCGTTGACGATGAGTCCGCAGGAGATCGCGCGCTGCACGTCCAGCCTGCAGGGACTGCCGCCGCCTTCGAGGACGATCGCCACCTCGCGGCGCCGTTCCGTGTAGGTCTCGCGCAACAGGGTGACCAGTTGCGCGAGGTAGGCCCCGATGCGGATGCGCGCGAGATCGCCCTGCTCGTAGAGCATCTGGTGGATCATCGCCATGGCCTGCACGCGCAGGCGGCTCTCGGTGAGCACCTGGCCGATCGGCGCCGGCGCGCTGCGGGCCTGCATCTGGAGCAGGCTCGAGATGACCTGCAGGTTGTTCTTGACCCGGTGATGCACCTCGTTGAGCAGGACCGTCTTCTCGTCGAGCGCACGTTCGATCAGCGACTGCGCCGCCTGGCGCTCGGTGAGGTCCGAGATCGTCCCCAGCACCCGCGGCGAGCCGTCGGCGTCGATCGGATTGAGCCCGATCTCGATGGGGAATTCGCTGCCGTCCTTGCGCCGCCCGTACAGCTCGCGCCGCTGCGCCATGTTGCGCCGGGTGGGCCGGGCGAAAAAGCCCTCGATGAGTCCGGCGTGGCGCGCACGGTAGCGTTCGGCCATCAGGAGGCCGATCGAGGCCCCGATCAGTTCCTGCCGGTCGAAGCCGAACATGGCCTCGAGCTGCGCGTTGACGAGTTCGATGCGCCCCTGGGCGTCGACCACGACGAGGCCGTGGAGCACGGATTCGACCACGGCCAGCGTGCGCTGCTGGCTCTGGCGCAGCGCCAGTTGGCTGGCGCGCAGCGCCTGTTCGACGCGCTTGCGCTCGGTGATGTCGGTGCCGATCGCGCCGACGGCCAGCACCTGGCCCGCGCTGTCGCGGATCGGGAACTTGACCGACAGGAAATCGTGCCATCCGTCGTCGAGCAGCGCCGCCACGTCGAGCTCCAGCGGTCCTCCCATCTCGATGACGCGCCGGTCCGAGTTGCGGTACTCGTCGGCCACCTCCTTGGGGAAGAGGTCGTGGTCGGTCTTGCCGGCGATGGACTTCTCCGTGACGCGGAAGGCGCTCTGGAAGCGCTGGTTGGCCAGCAGGTAGCGGCCGTCGAGGTCGCGAACGGCGATGAACGGGGTGGCGTTGTCCAGGATCGACTGCAGCAGTTGCTGGCTGCGCGCCCGCTCGCGCTCGGCCCGGTCGCGCTCGTCGATGCGGTTGCGCAGTTCGCGATTGGCGGCCTCGAGCTCGGCCGTGCGCACCCAGACGCGCTCCTCGAGCACCCGATTGAGCGCCTGCAATTGCGCTTCGACCTGGATGCGGCGCCGGTTCTCAGCCTCGAGCTCGCGGTTGAGCTGCGACAGCTGCGTCGGGCTGGGCAGCGCCAGCGCCCGGGGCAGCAGCGGCCATAGCAGCGCCGCCGTCGCCACCGAGACCGCCGCCGTGCCGGCCTTGACGAACGCATCGAGCCAGTAGACGGGCTGCCAGATGTTCCAGATGGCGATCAGGTGGGACGTGCCGCACGCGAAGATGAAGGCCGAGAACATGACGAAGATCGCGCGGAAGGGGACGTCGCGCCGGTGGCGGGCGAAATACCAGAGCGCGGCCGGGATCGAGTAGTAGGCGATGCCGATGAGGCCGTCGGCGACCACGTAGGTCCACAGCAGCGCCGGCGTCCAGGCAAAGCAGCGTCCGTGCGGAAGAAAGCCGCCCGATCCGAACCACGGAGATATGGCCTCCAGCATGGTCTGACTCCTCGGCGCAGCCGTTGCCGACGCTGCGCGGCAGTATGCGCGCGTGCCCCGGCACAAGGCAACGCCTGCGCGCGGGTTGCGCGCGCGATCCTTCGGGGCAGTGGCACGGACGGGCGCACGATAGGGGCCGGGCCGGCGTCCTTGCCGCGGTGCCGCGGCGCCGGCATGTGCGCCCGCACCATCATCCCTTGCGCCTCCCGCATAACGGCCTAAAGTTTTCTTGTGCGCTGCGTCTGGCTCGTGGCGCTGCGCGCTGCGCGCCGACCTCGGTTGCGCGCGCACGGCGCGACGGCATCGCACGATGGCGCGGGGTATTGCGGGCTGATTTATTGAATCGCACGAAAGGATGCCCCTATATAAAGGAGCAGTCGCCATGTCCATCCCGTCTACACGGCGCTATAAAGCGTCACCCGTGTCGGGGGCACCGCATGCCGTGGACCTCCCTGCCCGACACGCCGCGCTATCCGGGATTGCAATGACCATGAACCTGCCCGCCGCTACGAAAGCACGCGTCACGAGCGCACGGAACACCCGCACCGGTGCAGAAAGCACGCCGTGCTAGGGGCG
>Ga0116231_10013785_pt1 | contig 11164 bp, 12 predicted proteins | sample S1TSphgellanicum_2_FD_89695 | JGI IMG/M metagenome (GOLD analysis project Ga0116231, IMG submission 89695) | Host-associated microbial communities from peat moss isolated from Minnesota, USA - S1T2_Fd - Sphagnum magellanicum MG | ecosystem: Host-associated > Plants > Peat moss > Unclassified...
CTTTTGGCAATATCATGGCCTAGGATATTTTGGGACTAGTATGGTTCAGGGTTATAAAAGGAGATAGTCTGGGGAACAACCCTTCAGCAGATCAACACCAGTTGATGGATCAATAAAGCTTGTTTTGTCTTGTAATTCTCCACTTGTTTGTAGTCGGTCCATAACATAACCATGTTTGGTGGGTGAAGGGGGGGAGACATGTGATGTTTTTGAATTGTAACAAGAGCAAGGCAGAATATTAAGTGGAGAAACAAAAATGTTTGACATTACAAAAACCCTAGAGGAGGTGCTGGCTGTTGAAGCACAAGCCATTTGGATAGTGTTGTTATTTGCATTGAAGGTCAATCACAAGTACTGGGTACCTTTTTATAAAAGAAGTGTAGTGTAGTTTGGGCTTTCTTTTTGTTGCAGTAAAAAAACATGTTGTTTGATGTGGTTGCAATCCAAATGTTGAGGTGCATCATATGTCACCTTGAATCAAACACCAATTAATGTGATGGTTTTATATCAAGTTCCCATGGTAGTACCACCATAGTAGAAAAAAAATTGTTCAATACAATCCTTCTCATGATAGCATCAGTATGAAGAAACACTTGGTGCATGAACATGTTATTGAGCTAACAAAATGTAAGGCATGCATGAAAGAGGTTGAAGATGAAGATGGTGGAGGTTGACAAAATTGTAAGAAGAAGAAGACCATCACACCATTAGCAATAATTGATTTTTTTGGAGGAGGCATTGGTTACAAAAAAGGTGATCATGCACAACTAAAGTTCATTGAGGATTTGGTTTCATACATTGCCAAGGGCAATGAAGCCCTATCTAGTGTTGAGTTACCATGGCTCCATTGTCTTGTTATGTGTAGGAATAACAAAATCTGACTTCCAAGTTGAAGGCAATCAATAGAAGAACATGCTATAGAAGACTATGGATACATATGTAATTCATGCCCTATTTAGTTGTGTTACAACTAGTGTCACTTTTGATTTGTGGATGAGTCAAAGTGGATTTGACATTTTTTCCTTGGTTGTGAATTTCATTGATGATGCATGGGTTCCTAAACATGTTAATGTTGGTCTTTTTGAAACACCCAACATTGCAAATGTTATTTTGGCAAAAATTGTAAAACCTTTACTTGCCAAATTCCAACTCACACATAAAATTGTTGCATACGTGAAAGACAAAGGCTCCAACTTGAACACATTAGTTACTACCCTTTCTACTATTATTTCTTGTGAGCCATTATAGTTGGAGATACCATTTGAAGGGGTTGTTTTGGACATGCAATGTTCAAAGCTTGTTAGTATGTCACCAATGATGTTAAGCTTTGCATTGGCATGAAAGAAGTGTTTGTGAAGGATGTCCAACAAGCTTTGTAAAAGACTATAACTTGGACTAAAAAGTTTGGAAAGGGGCGGCAAGAGTGGGAAAGAAGTTGAAAACTCCAGTGAAAATAAGGTTTGTAAGTAGAGTTGTCCTTTTTCCAAGAGACTTTGCAATATGCAAATACAATTAACATTTGTTATCACAAGTAATCTTTGCACTTGCGTAAGAGTGTTTAGTGGATTAACTTGGGCCATTGCACAAGCTATGGTGGATACTTTAAAGCCAATTGTGGAGCAATGTGTTTTAAATCAAACAAGAGGTTATTGGCTCCTTTTTTATGTTTTGAATGTTGTCATTACCATATGCATGAAAGTAAGGGTTGACTATAATTGTCAAGCTGTGTAGGTGCCCCTTCTTGCATATGGTGCAATTAATGATGAGTTAGAGAATTTGTATGGGCATATGGTTGCAAAGACAATGGGTGTGTTGGTTTTTTTTAAATTTTTTTTTTTTTTTTTTTATCATTTATGGAATCTATTGCAACTACCTGTGCTCACAATATGTTGGTTTTAATGTTGGAGTTGAGGTTCAAAGGGCTAAAATGTGTCATTGATTTTCTTGGCCATGACAAGGTTAAATTTTTGGTGGTAGAATATGATACTAAAATCTTGATCCCCTTGCTTGTGAAATGCAACCATTTCTTGAATCTTGATGTTGTAGGTATTTGTACTTCACCTTCAAATGGCCCATCAAATTCTCTTTTTGATACTCCAATTTTAAGTACAAATGCAAATGAGAGATTATTTTTAGCTCAGTTGTTTTTTTTTCGTCATTGTGTTGTGAATTTGAGTGATGATGCAAGGGCACCTTTGCTTTTGTGGAAGGAACATGCTAGGCTATATCCCAATGTGGCCTTTTTTGCTAAACAAATTTTGGCAATTCCTAGTTCATAGATTGAAATAGAGAAAATATTTGTGGTTGGAATCTTGACTAGTTTATGTCATTATAAACTTGGGCTCACAAAATTGGATGCCTTGGTCATGATATACAAGAATTGGCTAGAAGATGTGCAAGTTGGTTGCCACTTTGCAAAGAAGGATGTTGGGGAGTTTTTAACGTTTGAAATAGACCTTCTTGAAGCACACGAAGAAGAATTGGACCAATTTGGTTACTTTGAGAATGATTTGTAATTGTTGTAATATATTCCTTATAAACATGGATATGATTTTAACTTGTCTTTGCAATTTGCATTTTGAGTTTTAATTTTGCACTTTGCATCAATTTTTTGTAATGTTCAAATTTCACATGCTTAAAAATTCTACAACATTTCAGATTTCAAATATGATTTCAATTTTCAATTATCTATATGTGTTTGTGGATGGTTTAATGTGCAATTGGTGCCAATATCAAATTTTTTTTTTTTATTGGTTCATTATGGAACATTGTTTGTCTTTTGTTGGTTCATTATGGAAAATTGTTTAAGGTTTGGAGTTTTTATTTATCATGAAAACATACCAAGACCGAAATTGATATCCATCGGTATCAACTTTTAAAAAATAATATTGATATTAGATTTATATTCAATTTCACATATCTGGTATCTAAAATGGTTTCAATAAGATTAATACCAGATTTACACCTAATTTGATCATTTCAATTACATACTTGAACCATATTCATACCTCCCTTCCATGATACTAGACATACCAAGACTAGTTTGGTATGTGTAAATCTATATATTCGTCGAACATTGGTATGTATCTCCATCTGTTGAATGAGTAATTTTATATTGTATTTTTTGATTTTTGGATGTAAAGGGAAAGCATTGATATTTTTGATTTTATTGTGCATTTTTTGAATAACAAGTGAGAGCCTTGTCATGCAATTTGTTGATTTTTTTGACCTTCAAATGATTCAACTAAGAGACTCTTGAGTTCAAACATGTAATCATTTTAAGGTCAAGAAAGTCATGGAAGAGAGGCAAAAAAAATCCACTAGAATGGTGGAGAGTGCATGAAATACAATTTTTTTTATGCTCAGTTTGTAGCCTAACAAACTTGAAAGATTATTGGCTCCTAACTTGAGGTGGAAAAAGTCTTTAACATTGTAGGCATTTGAATATAATATTTTTTTGTAGGTTTTGCAAGTATACTAACTTTTGATGCTTTTAGGCGACCACATAAAATCTTGAGATGCTTATAAACACTTACAAAAATTAGTCAAATGACACCTATGTTTGTAGCTTGGGATCCATGAAGCAATACATGGAAATGGAAAAAACCTTAATAGACAAAAACGACTACCTTTAAATTTTTTCTTGTTTTTTTATACTTTTGTACATTTTCCGAATCTACAATGTGTTTTATAAATAAAGTTTTGTAAGGGGTGAGAATGTGAGATTGAAAATGAAGATGTGATTGATAAAATTGGGCATTCCCGAGTTGGAGGAAGACAATAATAGGCAAATTAGGTTATTTTTTGAGGTTTTTTTGTTTTCTTAATTTTATTTTTCTTTGTTGGATTATGTTTAGTTCAAGTTGTGGTGTTCAAATTCTTATTGTTGTTTGTTGCAAGGGAAAACTGTGGAGTGAAATTTTTGCTTTGAAACCTTAACCTTACAATATGATGAACATTAAAAAGTTGCTAAGATTCATGGTTTTGGTTCTTTTCTCTATTATGTCATCTTGATTTAGGTTTTTCAAGTGTTTGAAATAGGGTTTTCCTTGGGTCTGAAATAAGATTTTTTGGGGGGTCTAAAAGAGGGTTTTTGGGGCGTTGAAATAGGGTTTTTGGGGGGAGGGGAGGGGGATTGAAATAGAGTTTTTGAGGTTTGAAACATGGTGTTTAGGGGGATTTTTTGGGGGTTGCAATAGGTTTTTTTGTGATCTGAAAAAGGTATTTTTGGGAACTGAAATAGGGGTTTTTTTGGGGATTTGAAATAAGATTTTTGAGTGTTGTAATAGAAATTTTTGGGGATTTTTCAGGGGCTGAAATAGGGTGTTTTGAGAGGTCTAAAATAAGAATTGAGGGTCTTCAAGGTTTGAATTCAAGGGTGACAAGATGCTATTCAAATTGGTAGTTACAATTGTAGAAACCTTAAACATGAAACCACATAGCAATGAAAAAATTGGTTATGATCCTTTAGAAACATTTAATATAGATTAGAGTTTAGAAATATGCTAGTTTGTATTAGCTTGAAATTTTAAAACTTTTATAACAATCTTTCATTTCTCAAAATAATAGCTCAAGTTTGTTATTGTTTTGCATTGTCCATTTTGATGTTTTGGGTATCGGAATCAAAACTAGAGGTACCTAGAATTGGAGATCATGGAACTAAACTAAAACCGATCCCTTGAAAAATGTTAGGAACCAAGATTCAAGTTTCCTCCTACAACCAGGGAACATGCATCACATTTACATTACAGAGGATGGGGATGCAGTAGGATGGAGGTTTGCAACACTAAACCTTTCCAAAAACATTTGACACCAAAACAAAATGAAGTAAGCATAGTTACTAAAGAGCATGTGACAACCATAGAAACACTTGGACAAATTTTCCCCACTTGGCAACCAAAAAAATAAAAATCCAGTGCAATTCATGCAAAGGATTTTTGTGGAAAAGAATGCACCAATGTCACCAGATTTTGAGGAATTTCTCTTCTGAAATCACCATGTGTAGACAATCCATTCCAGCTGGTCACCAACACATAGCAGGATACTTGAAAACCAAATTGAATTGTTGAAAAGTTTGTGAGTGTCGTGCATACATGCAATTTGAAAATTTGAAGGTTCATTTTGACCAAATTAGCTATTGTGAATAAAAAGGTCATGACCCATCCATCAAATGTGATTGCAAAAAAGACTCATCACGAGATAAATGCAAATTTGTTCTTGATGTTTGCAACATAAGACAACCACCATGCATGATTGTGTTTGATATCTGTGTAGTGTAATGTGACCTGATGCTGCAAAACATAACTTATCTATTGAAAAACAAAAAGGCAAATCCATTCCTGAAATCAACTTCAAGCGATGAACAGTTCAACAATACCATTTCTTTTTTCTGCTCCTGAAGGTCAAAATACTCTTTCACTTGGAGATTTTCTGGACCACGTTATTCACATGTTGGGGGAGCTGTAAACTTTCCATTTATGAATCCCCTCATAAAAAATGCATATATTTCACACAAACTCTGGAGTCCCAGATGTATCTCTGTGCAATCACCATAGTCTACATCATTGGTATGAACTATGAACCATGGTCAATAAGTTTCGCCGCATCAGGGACATCAACTGTCTCTGCAGGCTTTGCTCCCTGACAGTCACCTTTTGTGTCAACACATTTGAGGTCACCCACTTTTACATACTTGCTCATGAACCTGTACTCCCAGTCAGTGAGTGCTTCCAGCTCTGTTGCATTCAGCCCCTCTAAGTCACCAGTCAAATCCTTCTCCTCAAATGACATCTTTGCCAATGCTCTGCTTGTATCCCTCCCTGCAAAAAGAGCATAGGGACCACCTGGTCCATAGAAGGCCCTGCAACAACAACAACAACAACACTAGACATATCAGAAACATCCATCCTCAAGGTGCACATCTCGAAGAGGCTCAGCAAGTCCAATGCCAAGTGCAAAGTGACATTCACAAGTCTTAAGGTCCTTCGTTCTTCATACAAGTTTACTAATCCCCATGTGGGTGAAACCTTGAGGGGATTGCTCAAGGAGCAACTCTGGCACTCCAGGACCAGTCAAAGAAACCTCAAATCTGCTTGAGAGAGGGAGAGAACACAAACCATGCTGACCAGACATATATCACAAACACTCCTCAAGGTGCACTACTTCTTCTCCCTTCATCATCAGCAAGTTAAATGCCAAGTTGGAAGCAAGATTTTCACAAGCTCCAAACCCCCAAGATTATGAGCTTACTGATTCCCATGCGGTGCAGGGATTGCTCAGAGAGAGAAAGCTGAAATCTGCTAAGATTGGGAGAACACAGAAACAAATGGCAGAGAAAACCACCTCACCTTCAAAGAAAACCACTTTCATTCTCCAAATCCTCCAAACAATGGCAAGAAAACTACCTCACCTCCGCCACAAGGTGGGTAGGTATTCATTCAAGAGGACCAAGAAACTTGGTCACAAACGATTCAATTTGGCAGAGATCCTCCTCCCTCCCAGAGCTGTGCAACAATTGATTGCCAGTGCTCATGAAAATCGCTGGACCCACAAGAAGAAAACACCCGAAATGATCAAAGAAGAGAAAAGACAAAAAAAATTAGGGTTAGCAGAGAAGAGAAGAGACTAGAAACGAACCTGGACTGCGAGACATCGTAGATATGAGACTTGATGGCCATGAGGAGAGGCTTGGTGGGATCGCTGCCGTCATACTGCCGCAGCTCCTCTGCTGTCACCACTCCTATCTGCACAGGTGCGGGTCTCGGATCTCTGGGCACGTACTTCACCGGCGGAGGTGCGACCATGGCTGCAATCAAGTAATAGACCGCCACCACCAAACCCATTATGGTGAAGAATGTGGTGGCTGACAGCCCAGTGTACGCAGGAATGGACTCCACCAGCGCTCCGATTACCCCCATTTTTAGCAGAGTCGGGATTGCTAGAGCTACCACTACCCTGAAGAAGAAGAAGAAGGAGAAGAAGGAGATCAACAACTGAAGGAGCGCACACAAAGAAAATATACTAGAACAGTTTGATGGGTGCAGACTCGAGAGGAGATTCGCGCACACGTTGGGTTGTGGGTCATCCCGTTTCTTGAGGATTGTTCTGCGGACAGACGGATGGGATCGACGATATCTTAGATACCCTAAAATTCAGAGCACCTAAACGACTGGCGCGCAACTCTCTGAATCTTCTTCTTCTTCTTCTTCTTCTATCCCGTCTCCCAAGCCTACCTTCAGCTTCTCCTGCATTGCACCAGGGAAAAACGTGGAGTTGCAAAAGCAAAGAAAACAAGCAGGAGCTTCAATCCCAGCAGGAGCTTGGATCCGAGCTTCAATGCGAGCAGGAGCTTGAATCCCAGGAGCTATAACACAGATGTCTTGGAGCTATATAACACAGTCACAACTTTCTTGTCTTGGGTTTTCACTCCACAGTTCCCCCATCTCTTCCAATCTCCTACAGAGCTTTGTGCCTGTCTGGTAATGCACAAATGATCTTTCTTTTCCCGGACAAAATGGTGGAGCACAATCTGTTGATCATTCCTTTAACTGCTGTTTTTCTTTCCCCACTCTTTATAGAACAATGTGATACCTGAGGACTGCAACAAGATTAGTCTCGAGACGAGACCCTAGAGTCAGATACCACATGGAACAAATTGCTTTGCTTCATGTTATAGAAGTAAAACAAGTCTGACTTGCAGAATGATCAGTCTGTTGTGAATACAGAACTGAACTTCTACCAACAGGGAATACCTAGCTGCTTTTGGAAGCTTCACACAACATGGACAGCTCTTTTGTACAAACAGAATTCGATCCAGAGAGTGTATTCCCAAAGGTTCTTCGCATCTTGAGGGGGGTGTCTCGAATGTAGGCTGTGAAGATCATCAACCTCAAAGACTATCATGCTGCAATGCGTTCACAGCATGTCTCCTCCAGGGTACATTCATCCCGGAAGAAACCCAATTGTGGAGCATTGAGCTGGCGGATGTTTTCTGCTCATTACTCCTGGTTTTGGTCCTGACTAGAAAATCAGGGATGTTTTGGGCAGTGACAATCAATACAGAGAGGGCTGCCATATAGGGAATGAAAAGCCCTTGGAAAATTTGCCTGGTATATTGGAGTTCATCAAGAAATGCTTTTGAAATCTTGAAGAGAGACTTGAGCTCATAAAACTGTTGCTGTCGCCCTGTGGGATGGCCATAGACCCCACAGACTGACTTTGACACCACAGTGAAGCCTTTGATGTTGTTGAGCATTAAGGCTGCTTCACATGCACAGCCTTTGTGGCCATTGACCATGCCCACAGTTTGGAGGAGCTAGACGAAGAAAAATGTGGAAAAGAGGTAAATTCTAGTGCAAGAAAGTTCCAAGAGGATGATGATGGGGTTCAGCTTGGGGAGAACTAAATGAGCCCAGATGCTTAGGAGTACACTGGTGTCTTTAAAATGAGGGTGGTTGTACTGGGAGGAAGCCATGTGATTTGAGGATGTGTGTCCTAGTTTACAAGATGTTCAAAACTGGTTTTTGCAGGTGCTTACCCCTGCTCGCAAGAAACCAGAAAGAGGAAAAGAAAGAGAATGAAATCATGAACTGATGAAAGATTATAATGGCCAGTGCTCCACAGCTTGGAATCTGCTGCAAGGGTGAAGACTGCACTGGATTTATATCATTGTCTATGAGAACAGTGATTCCTCGTGGGGAACATGCTGCTGCTACTAATGTCATTGTTGAAGTTGCCTGTGAGCAAGTTTACAGTTCAAATGGAAGCGATCTCCCACAGACAAGATCTCTAGATTTCACATATAACTTGGTATAAATAATGTCAAGAAATGTTGTTCAATGCTATGATGATGGTATTCAAACATTGGTAAATGCAATTACTTACCCTTGAATCACCAACAACAAAGAAGACCAGAGTTTCAGCAGCAATGTTGCCCTGATTTCAAGCAATGTGTATCCATCCAGAATTTTTCCTATGGGATAGACTACTCCATATATGCATTGAAATGCCATGGCTGCCACCAAATAACTGCAACCATCAGAAGGCCAAAGTCCTCATCCTGGTTGCAAAACTCTGCAATGTCAAACCCTAATATACAGCAGAAGATTGTCAGAAGATTGTTTGCTACACAGACACTCTCCTTGCTATTGAGACAGTATAATATCTCTCCAGGATCATCGCTGTGATCTGCAGGCATCCAGCAATACCCATTTGGAAGATCTGATGCCCCTCCTCAGATGAACCAATTTGCTGCAGAGCTCAGGCAATTGAGCAAGTAAGAAGAAATAGGAACAGAATGAGCATATTCAGAGAGTAAAATGCTTCAAGAAAATGCATTATTCTGCCCCTAACTTTTGGACCCTATATCTTTCTCATTTCTTCGAATGTTTTGAACAATCCATAAAGATATGGGTGTGCCAAGTTGAGCTTTACAATCCTCTTTGAACTCCAAAGGCAACCAAGCTATGTTCAAGGATCTTAAGCTCCAAATGCTTACATTGCCAAATCAAACAATTATTGCTCCAAACTAAACACTACTTCCAAACCCCATATCTTCTTCATTTTTTGTCCATTTCTTCATCTTCTTCATGGTGATGGGTGTACCAAGTGGAGGTCCACAATACCTTTTTGAACTCTAAAGATAACCAAGCTATGTCTAATGATTTTAAGTTCTCTACGATCTCATATCTTAATTGTTCAAACATCAACCTATCTACCCTACCATAAAAAAATGATGACCACAAACCTATTATGTACATGAAAGTTCAACTTTGGCCAAAGTGTATTAGATAAAAGTGTGGTGGTATTGGGAACATCTTGGGGAACACATTCGGAACTTGATATGGAACTCATTTTTTTATAGGTCAATTTTTTTTCATTCCAAAAATGAAATAGGTCTTTACGTTCACATGGTATATCTTTCACTTGCGAAAGAAACAAAATTGACAAAGGTACAATCACCAAACATTTCAAGCACATGCATAACAATAGTTTACCTCGACAATTTGAATTGTTGTTTGAATTGCCTCATATTGAATCAAGATGTTTGAATACTCATACTAAGTCATGAATGGAATCATGGAATAGAATCTTGCAAAAAAGAGAAAGAAAAATTTGAATGTCCAAGCAAATTGGCCCATTAAGCTATTCATTTCCATCTTATAAAGACAAATTCATACCCATGAGAGCATAGGCAAAATTGAAATTATATCTATGATTATTACATACATCTTTCAAAATTTAAAGGACAAATTCATATCCATGAAATTATAGGCAAATTTGAAATTATATATGTGATTATTACGTCTTTCAAAGTTTAAACTTCATCATTGGATTTCCTGTCACAATAAATGCACGCACAATTTACGTCACGTCTGATGTCAAGCATCATTTCTAATCAACAACTATAACTTCCTTTGAACCTTAAACCCTAATTGATAGTTGACCTAGGGCAACTAATGCAACTCCATGAACTTAGTGAATTTTGTGCACTGTAGGCACTTTGGAATTTTTAAAGCTTTGAAGAAAGCTCAAGATAGTGCAACTATTAGGGTGCATGCTTTTCGGTGGCCATTGAAACGTCCAAGGTTGGGTAATTAAGGCTTGAAGAGCTTGCATTGTCAAGGTTTGTGTAGTGGTTATTATTTTGCAAGCTGCATTTTGTTATTGAATTGTGCAAAGTTTAAAATTGTCAACAAAGTTGAAATGGAGGGTTTTTGACCTCCAAAAGGTCGTTGAAGCTTAAGTGAAAGTAAGTTGTGTCGTTGAAAGCATTATGTGAATTTAGGCTCAGTCAAGTGTACATGTTGGAATCAACTATTTGAAGAAAAGCCAGAGTTTATCAAAAGTCAAATTCACATTGTTTGGTTGTTCAAATTTTCTAACATTTGAGGTTTGTGGGTTCACATAACAAAAGCAAGAGCTTGATTTCAAATGCATTAGTGAAGCAGTGTGGGTGACCTTGAGTAGGTGTCAATATGGAGATGAGGAGTTAGCAAGGGACTTGCTTCAAGTGAAAAATAGGAAGTGTTTTACACCCCCCCCCCCCCCCCCCCCCCCCCCCCACCCCCACCCCCAACCAAACGCCGGGTTTGCGTCAACAAAAAAATCCACAAAAAAAAAAACAAAAACAACCTAATCCTTAACAACAAAACAAAAAAATATA
>Ga0116231_10013786_pt1 | contig 11163 bp, 10 predicted proteins | sample S1TSphgellanicum_2_FD_89695 | JGI IMG/M metagenome (GOLD analysis project Ga0116231, IMG submission 89695) | Host-associated microbial communities from peat moss isolated from Minnesota, USA - S1T2_Fd - Sphagnum magellanicum MG | ecosystem: Host-associated > Plants > Peat moss > Unclassified...
AAAAAAAAAAAAAAATAAAAAATAAAAAAAAAAAGTGTAAAAAAGAAAAAAAAAAAAAAAAATATATTTTTTTTTTAAAAAATTTTAAAATTCTTTTTTTTTTTTTTTTTTTTTTTTGGCTAGTTATATATAGCCAAAAAATGAATTTGAAAATAAAAAGTGTTAGAATCAAGTGTTTTTTGAGATTTTCAAAAGCTAAAAATTCAACCAATCTTTTTTTTTTGTAAATCGAAAAAATAAAATATACAAGGTTCAAATAGGTAGTCAAAAATATAGAAAGGACAATAAATTTCTATTATTTTCATATTTAGCTTATAGCCAATATTGATTAAAACCTTCCTATGATTGATTGCCATTTTGACTTAAGTGGATACTATCACAAAATTGACCCTTAAAAATAATAAATAAATAATAATTAATTAATTAAAATTATTAAGAAAAAACTTTGGTTCAAATTACAAATTGTGAATGGGTTAGTGATAAGTATGGAACCCATGAACGTCGGTGTGAAAGAAAGGAAAAAAATAATGATCACGTTACTGCTAGTTAGTAGGTACTAGGTACGTGGGCTGGGTGGGTGGGGGGGTGTGTAGGTACCTGCACCTTTTACTTACTGGTCCTGGTGCATTTGGTCATCACGCGGTTTCGGGATCCGACGGCCATGGCGCTCGCACGCGCTGTTTCCTGCTATGGACCACGACCACGACGCAGTCCGTGCGGGCCCGCTCGATCGCGCGCGCGCACCAGTCTCTCCTCTTGCGTGCGAAAGACCTCCCGCACGGCGTACCAACAATCGGTAATAGGCGAGCAGCCCGGTTTTAAGAGGAGAGAAAGAAGAAGCGAGAGAGGACGAGGACCAGGGCCAGGACGGCAACAACAAGGAGACGCCATCCTTGTGCGGATTCGGCGATTTGGAGATTTGTGGAGCTTGTAGAAGAAGAAGAAGAAGAAGAAGAGTAGGAGAAAACAGGACAGCAAGAACAAGAAGAAGCGGAAAAAGGGAGAAGGGAGAAGACGGTGAAGAAGACGGTGAAGAAGACGGTGAAGAAGGCGGAGAATCAACGGCACCTGCCTGTGGATCCCGACGAACGAGAGGAGATTTGGCTCCATAGTTTGTGGGGGCGTTGTTTCTTTTTTTTTATCGAGGAGAGCTTCTTTCGGCGGAGGGAGGAAAACTTGGAGCGGCTGTCTGTCTGTCTGTCGTTATAGCGCCTGTTTTTATGGCTTCCAAAAGGATTCTCAAGGAGTTGAAAGATCTGCAAAGGGATCCACCTACATCATGCAGTGCCGGTGAGGAGGCCATGTTTTTTTCTTCATTTCTTCTTCTTCTTTTGACCGTTTTTTCTTTCTCTTAACAACAGCGAGCGCGCCACGCTCTGTGCATCGCTTCTTTGCTATCCATTCATGCCGTTTGCTATGTGGCTTCTTCTTTGGTATGCCGTTTTGATGGTTCTCAATGATTTGGTGATGATGCTCAAGGTTACATCTGATGATGCTCTAGACTGGAAAAGTTATTTGCTATTTATTATCATCAAGAGCAGGGCCGTGAGTTCTTCCACACATAGTATTATCCTCCTCTTCCTCTTCTTTCTTTCTTTCTTTCTTTGCTTGTACATGCTGTGTGTTGAGTGCTTGCAAACATCATGTCCGAATTTTCTTCCTGTTGCTATTCATGGTGAAGGTGCGGAAGCTCTCGACACCTTCCTTGTGAGTAACAACTCTCATAAGGTTATGACTGCCACTCATTGCTGTGTTACCTTCCTGCCCTCCCTCCTGTTGTTGTTGAGGAGATTTCTCTCCCAATTTCTCATGAATATTCTATGTGCAGGAGGCCTCAACCACTACCCTTTTCTGTATGCCTCTCTATGTCTATGCCTTTGCCTTACATGCTTGCTTTTACAGGGACAAGCAAAAATCAAAATGAAGCTTGTTGAAGCTTGAATGAGGGTACTGTTGACGCTTGTTACATTAGCTGGGTCTCTTGAGTTCTAGCCAATATCATGACAAGAGTCTCTTTGTTGCACTTCCAGAAATGAAACAGAAACTCAGGACACAGTATTTTGGCTTATTTTTATGTACTTATCTACACCTGTCATCATCAGAAAGTTGATGAAGTGTATGGGTAGTCATGGCAGCTCATCACTGCTGTTTGTTTGTGATGTTTGTGATGAGGGTGATGGTCTGGCACTTTGTGAGGGGCCAACTTTTCTAATGTTTTGACTGGATTCATTGTTGTGTTACCTTCAAATTGTTGTTGTGGAGATTTTTCTGCATTTTCATAGATATCTTTTCAAGTGTGCAACATGAGTCTTCAGCCAAGCTTTTGTGCAGGATACTTACATAAGGCTAATTCTGCCCTCATGATGCTCTTGCTATACCAAATTGATCGCCATGTTAAATTGCATTTGCAATTGCTGTTTTTGAATTTCTTCTTCAATGCAAATATGATGTGATGATTCACCTCGACACAGGTAGTATGCAGATGGTGTAACTTGTATTACTTCATCTCTGTGAACATGTGCAGAGTGATCTTAAAAAGTGCCTCGTGTGTGATGCAAATGGGTCACATGGAAGGGGAGTTGCAGTTTAATGAGGAAGGAACCAAATGGATCACATTTGATCAACCCTGGCTCAGGATCCTTTTTGTGTTATGTGAGTGTTTTCAGTGCTGAATTCACTTTCTTGTATTTGTTTGGTGTGTGTAACAGGACCTGTGGCAGAGGACATGTTTCATTGGCAGGCTACAATTATCGGTCCTCCTGATAGCCCATATGCTGGAGGTGTATTTTTGGTTACAATTCACTTCCCCCCTGACTACCCTTTTAAGCCCCCTAAGGTGCGTCCTTTAGTTCTGGAAGGATTATTATTTTTTCCAAGAGTGGATTCTGGCAAATCCAAACATCTTGTGAGGTCCAGCTGGTTAGCATATCTTATAGTACTGTATATGAAATGTGCAAATTTGAAGTCATTTTCTTTTGGGATGTGTCTTATTTGCAGCAAACCTCTTGTGTAGGTGAAATTTACAGCAGCCATGATTTTATTTTTCTTTATGGTAGTTTGCATGGTGAAGGTAATGTATGCAAAGAAAAACCACTATGCCAGATTTTTAAATTATCTATGTTCAGGCTGCAGATAGCAGTGTGTGGAAGAATTGGGTGAGATCGCGCATGTCTTGCTGGCTTGGTTCAGTTGAGAAAAGACCCTATATTTAATGGAGAAGTCTTTGTTTTTGCCTCCAAACTGTGCAGGTTGCATTTAGAACAAAGGTGTTTCATCCCAACATCAATAGCATTGGGAGTATTTGCTTGGACATTCTCAAGGAACAATGGAGTCCTGCACTGACCATTTCCAAGGTTTGTCTGTCTGCACCCTCATGCTTGTTCCAAAGGATGTTTCCCATTATCATTACCATTCAGTTCCATAATGAAGTGCAAATGGCAATAGCCAGTTTGGGTGCATTGGAGATATGCCCATAACAAGGAGTTCATGCCCTACCACTGAGAGAGCCTTGTTCTTCCCTCTTCATTCAGAGGGTCAAAGTCTTGGTAGTTATCTCACAGGAAGCGAAGGGTATTATTACAATGAATGAGGAACCCGAATTGCAGACCTCCTTACTAATTCAAGTACTCATGTTTGATCCTTTGGATTTCACTGTAGTGTTGATTGAGTTATTAAAAGTCACTGTTTTGTAACCTGATATCAAAATCACTATTCACAGATGCTAGCAATGTGGCAGTAATTTTGTTTCACAGACTGGTTCAGCACTAATCCTGCCTTTTGTGAAAATGTGGAAAGTAACAAAGAGTGGTTGTGGGTGGCGGCAGGTCTTGCTATCAATATGCTCACTTTTGACTGATCCCAACCCAGATGACCCACTTGTGCCAGAAATTGCTCACATGTACAAGAGTGACAGGGCCAAATATGAAGCCACATCTCGGAATTGGACACAGAAATATGCCATGGGGTGAGACTACTCTGGGCCAGCACTCTTTGTGGCATGTGGCTGACAAATTATGGATCACCTTGGAAGTGGTTATATAGCCTGATAGGGCATCACAACATATTCTTTAACTTTTAAGATGTATGGTTAGGGTTACCTCTTATTGAGACAGATGAAGGTGGAAGTTGTGCTTTAAGGACCATTTCCCTCTTCTCTGAATAGCTACGGTTTGTACATTCTCACATATTTTATGGGTATTAGAAGTCAGAATTTTCTTTGCATTGTGCAATGCTTCAGGGTTGGGGAATGCCAACGGGAAAAGCATTTCACTGCCGCTCATAAACCTCTCAGAATTCACAAATTCTGTAGACAGACGTCTTCTTTTCTGGTTTGTAACAAATAGGTGGGTTTTTAATTGCCCACTTGCTCTGAGTGCTCGCCACTACTCTATTGTACAATGTCGTAAGCCCCACAGATTGAACCATTTCTATGTTTTTCTTGGACTTACAAGGAAGAGTTTGTCACCTGTCTTGGCTTTCTTAATTGTGAGTATGGAGATTTCTCTGTAGTATGGCCCAGTGCTTTGACGATCTGATGTTCTTTTCTTCCACCAAAACTTGCAATGCCACAATGGTCCCTCTTATATTGTGAAGAATGTTCAGCAGGTGTAATTATTCATGTTCTATGTAAGATTATCACGTGATGCATTAAAATAATAATAATAATAATTTAATTATTTGATCCCATATTGCTAATGCAATGTGATACAGAATATTGATACACCCACACACACACCCACACACACACAATGTACTAGAGGTATCTATTATACAAAGTGAAGTTGTCAAGCTACATCACAGTTGAATTGCTTTGTAATATGGGTTGCTGAAGAGAATCTAACAAGGCATGCGGTATTGAATTGCAACTTTCTAGTTTGTTTACAAGAATGGAGTAATGTAGAAGAAAAAGCCTTGTACATGTTCTGTTGGAGGCACTCTTAAATCATCAATGGGGGGTCTAGTAACTAGAAGTTGATCGATTACCACCAAGTTCACATAATTCGCTCATTTTCTTTGAGGTTTGTTGTGTCTCTAAAATGAAAGATTAATAAGTTATATAAATCGATCATAAGTAGTGTCATGCATAAGTAATAATTTAAGTATATATTTAGATTCAATATGTCAATTGGATAATAAACAGTAAGAAGCTTTCTAGTGGAAAAACCAAGCTACAATACAAATTATTAAACCATCATAAATCAAACCAGTGGGTCAAACTACCTAGTAATTTTGGATGTCCAATTTCTATTGGTACCACCTATGGGTAAAGATCTTTATTACCCATATAGCAATAGCAATGACAAACTAACTAAGAGCATCTCCAGCGGTGCTCAGTATGTGATCTTGTACAGTAACAATGGATGAAGAAAAGTCAATATATATTGGTGTTAGGCTCAGAAAATTGTTGTGGCTCAGTGTAATTGCACAGTTTGCAGTGGCTGATAAAAGGCGCAGCAACACTGTGCACATGCAGAAAAGAGTGTAATCTATCTATGAAGGAAGGTAGTTTGCTTTGTTTTGTTTTGTAGTTATGAGATCCACCAAACTGGGATGCTTCAGATTGTGTTCTTGGTGTCTTTGGAAAGTTCCTCGATGAGGAGGGGTGCATGGGCTTGGTTCCATGACGTTTGGACTTGCGGTGCAAAAGTTCTTGAATATGGAATGATTTCTTCACTGAAAATTAGATTAAATCGCAGCTGAAAATTTCGGAGGAATGGGAATGTGCCTTTGGTGTTGTTGGAAAGATCTTGATGAGCAGGATTTAATGGAATTTATTTGGTAAGATTTGGATTCAGAATGTGGGAGATATTTTGTTTTAAAAATGATTTCTGCTGCTGAAAATTCACATAAATTCCAAAAAACCAGGTTTTGGAAGGAAAAATCAGTTGAGAACGTGGTAACACTTGGGCCAACGGATCTGGCCACACTAGTGAATATGATCTTACTACTGCTCATTGTTTCTGATTGGCCAATCATAATGATTAGTCCAGATGGTTTGCTATTAATAGGCCCCAACCTATTTGCTGTCCCAGTTTCAGTTTTTTGAGTGGGGTTGCTAAAAAGTAAATAACTAAACTTGGAGGTGAAAAATGGTTTTTGAGGGTCACATACTGAAGCACAGCTGGCGATGCTCTAAGAATTACCTACCACTATGGAGGAGCACCACCAAATGGAATGAAACTGAAGTCTAATAGACTTGACCACAGACTTGAACCTCACTAGGTCATGGTGCCACTCTTGGCCACTTATGTGATAACGTAATTTGCAAAGGGAGTTCATCATCGAATGATTGAATATTCCAACTAAGGACTCAACTCTAAAAGTCACAATAACGTTTGTCAACTCACTTCTATTTCACAAAACTGTCACATAGCCAACCTATAACATGACTACGAGGGTAAATGTGGTCAAGCAACCACAAGCAATAACTTAAGTAACTTCAATTTCCAATTTTGAAGAACCAATATAAGGGTTTTTCTTTTCAAAAGGTCAAGTAAATATGCGCCTCATAGCATTAATTTTTTGTTGGGTCAATAAAGTCAAGTTTTCCAAAAAAAAAAGTCCTTTAACATTTCAATATTTATCCAAGGGGCAAGAATTGAAAAAAAAGGAAGAAAAAAAAAAACCCATATGTGGAATATAATCCCAATCTGGGCAAGGGGAGGCTGTTTGCTACAAAGACAAAGAACATCCGAAAACCAAGAATTCCAGGAATGCATAGGGCCTTGTTCATTAGGACGTCAAAAGATGAAAGAATTAGGGGAATGCATGGATGGGGCTTGTCCCTTCTTTGATCGACGACTTCTTTATCAAAGTGTTATAAGCTTTGGTTCAAAGACTTGGTTTGATGCAATCAATCACACGCCTGTCCTGACCCTTCGTAGTGTTGTACATGATGAGCAAAAATTGCATATAAAATTGTGTGCTATGATGTTTGTGTTTTGTATTGATTTGTTGTACATGATGAGCAAAGTTTGCATATAAATTGTGTGCTACGTATGATGTTTGTGTTTTTGTATTAACTTTCATCTGAATGCAGCCGCACAATCAACTTAACTTAATATTAATAATAAAACCTAACCTGGCGGTAGAAGCTTCTAAAAGGATTTGATTTGCTGATGATTATGTACCACAGAAACTGGAACCTGGGGCCACTGGGATGCTTATGCTTCCAAGCAGTTGCAATAGGGTAGGCACTGGGAAGTACCAGTTGGTTCAGAATTTTTCTTTTCTGTAGTTGGTTGTTGTTGGGTCATGGAATATTGAACCAGAAGCCTACTTACATTTTGGCAGCCTTCAAGGAGCTTGATTGTAAAGGGGAACACAACAAACAGTCTCTCCTCAAGTAAGGGAATGTCCAATGTAAGTAAGTAGATCACTCGGGACCAAGACCAACCCACTCACAAATGGAGCTTTGATGTTTTGGTTGGCACTAAATAAGTCTTTGGAACAAAGTTCTCTTTAGGCTCAAAACCAACCATAACCTTCCCCTCCCCCCCTCCCCCCCCCCCAAACAAATATCAAAAACACGACCCTCAAAAAATACAAAAACATGGATGGATGGATGTCATTCATACAGTGTACTCTTTGGTCTGTGTACTCTTGTTGGTCCGTGAATCTGAAAGCAGCCTTATTAAAATATTTCCAAAAACTGACAGTTTGAAATTGTCAATAAATGGTAAGAAAGCAAGCCCTACCCACATAGCATGAATGGCCTTCCACTTCTCAGAGTGTGTCAATGTGAGAGATTTTTTTTGGTACCCAAATTCATTATATTCAATAAGCTTCCCCAAATATTTGCTTTGCAACCGAAATGGTTTGTTAGTTGGTAGTGCCCAAAGGAGAGCCAAAACATCTTGAAAAGCTTGAAAAATACTCATAACATATGCAAATTGTAGTTTAAAAGAAGTCATAAGGTTCCAACAATTTGTTGACATTTTTTTTTGAACGAGTTGAAAGAATTGAACTCAAAAAAACACCATTCAATAACAAAAAAGACTTTTGAACTCAAAAAAACATGTTTCAATAACAAAAGGAATTTGAAGCAGGAATGAGACATATGAACATGGAATTATCTACCATTGATCATGAAGCAAACATTGACATTAGTCATAACAAGCCTCAACGAGGTTTTGAGTTTTTTGGATTGTTGATTTCAATTATATACCTGTTGTATTCACTTAAACAAGAACTCTCCCAAAAGAAAAGAAAAGAAAAGAAAAGTCAAAAAACAACAACAATTTTCTTTCAATGGGTTTAGGGTTTAGAGAGGAATCTGCACAATTGGGTACATCTACAATACTTATATTAATTAGGTCAGATATAAGCACAACCCCATCAACAACTGACCATGGAACAAACTGGATGGACAATTGTTGTAACTCATGTAGATGAAAGTTGAGAAATGGTGATGTCATGTGTAAGTAAAGGGGGAGGAGGAGCTTCCAAATGCGCAGCCCCCTCGACCTGGAAGCACATGCTTTGTGTCTGGGAGCTGGTGATGATTCCGGACACAATGTTGGCAAGGATGCTGCTGCTGGGCTGTTGGCAAAAGTGCCAAATGCAGCAGCAGCCTTCCAAGGCCGTTAAAATGGGGTCCCTTGGGTCCCTCCAAACAAAAAGGTTTCTGGCAGTAGATCTGTGTGAGACCTACAGAAATGAGAGCAAATCTGGCACCTTTGGTGACTGGGGAATCTATTTTATTTCTCAATTTTTTAATATTGAAAATTAGCCAGAATTTACACCCAAAATATAAAAAAAGACAAATTTACACTAGGAAAAAATCCTTTAAAAAAAAAAAAAAAACACTACTTTGGGTCACCTATTGTTGAATATTATACAGGCAAAAAAAAAACTCATTGCTTTTGCAGATTTATATTAACCAATTGCTCACCACCAACTGAAACCCATGTGACCATTTACAAATTTTCCATATCATGATTGGCTTGAAACTCTGGAACTATTGGTGTGCACTTCTTACATACATGGGATGCATGGAAATGAAAATGGGATCATTCGAAATAGAAATTGTAAGTAGTGTACTTGGTGAACTCAAGTACACCACTTATGTGTCCAGATCTTTTGATGAAAACCCATGTGCCTACTACCCATGTGCCTACTAGTTTTAAGGATTTCACCATGGCAGCAGCTTGACTCACCTGACCCTCACCATTTTAGTTACATTTTCCAAGACTAGACCAGACTCAAAATGGTGTAATGTGCCTTGTACTTTTTTGCACAAGGAGCTTGAGCAGCTCGGTCGGAGCTATGGAAGCAAACCCTAAACCCCATAAACATCGCAATATCACACTCATGTTAAGTAAAAAAGGAGCCTTTCATCATCAAACGGAGTCATGGACTTTGGACACTAATAATTTTTCAAACCTCATGCTCTCTTCAACACTGCTGAAGTTTGACAAGAGTAAAATCAGCTGGAAAGTCACAAATTTGGTCTCTGTGTGTGTGTTCAAGAAGAGGCAACTACTCTTTGTGCTGGTTTTTGCTTTCCCCACTATAATAGAGATATGGCTCCAGCTTGTTGTGGCAACAAATGCTAAAAAACTATGAAGCTCTGGGTTGATTTGTTTTTTTAAATTTTAATTTCTCCAGTTGTCAAAAAAAAACGGCTGGAAAAAAACAAATCCTAAAACTTCATACAAGTAGTATGTAGTACACTTCTATTGTAATCATGGTAGCTTGAGTGTATATGTGTGTGTGTGTGTGTGTGTGGAGAGATACTTCTTGTCCAGCCAGCAGTGGTGCCTGGGAGTCTCATTGGACAGATAAAGTTGGGGCCAACACACATTCGAAAGTCCATTCTAGTTGGAGATCTTTTGAAAGCTGACAAAAAAAAAATTTGTTGTCCAGCGGGAGCCATATATATATATATATGTATATGTGTGTTGTGATAAAGTGCAATAGATGTTGGCGTGCTGTCTGTCTCCAGACTGGGTGAGGCCCACTTGTTTTAAGCTCCCTGTAAGCAACAAAAATTGAAAGAGGAATCCCAATAAGAGTGTCCCAAATTCCAACCAAAGCCAGATACATACGACACATATACAACTCAAGAAAGAGAGAGAGAGAGAGAGAGAGAAAACGTTCCAAGACCTCTTCCTTATGCACTCGACAAGAGTGTAAGAAAGTAGTAGAAGAAAGTAGTAGTCGAGACCTTTGGCTATAAGCTACTGCCAAAAGCGAGGACAAAAAGCTGTGGAGCCTACATTCTCTATGAAAGCCCCCTGCGCATGCTTTGCATTTTCTCACTTGCTGCTTCTATAATCTTCTTCTTCTTCTTGCCTATTCAGAAAGTTCTGGCATCTTCTGTATCTCTTGAGATTGACACTGGAAATGGGGAATATTTTGCTACTGTTGGAACTTGGTACATACTTTTTTTTTTTTTGGTTGGTTGGTTGGTTGGCCTCGCCTACCAAGTCAAGGATATTGTGTTTAGATTTGATTATAGAGTATAGTAGCTTAAGGAATTTTGGCCGCCTAACGTAATAAATAAATAAGTCTATTTTTATTATATAAGGATTTTCAAACAATGGTATTTTTGGCTTGTGTTGGAACTTGGGATTAGTTACAGAGTTATAGTATCTTGAAGGATTTTTTGGTTTCTTTTAGAGGATTTTTTTTCGAAGATTATATTTTTTACATGTTGAAATAATTTGAGTTTCACTAATTCTTCTTCTTGCCTTAACATACTTCTTAACAGAAATGGCAAAGGTCACAGTGCGACACACCCCTTCTTAATCTGCTACATGGCTTCTTCAATGGCAGACCATTTGAAAGCTTTGTGAGATTAATTAAGTAAGCAATGTCACAGTAAGCCTGTATACTTAGTACTACTACTACTACTACTTACCCCATGTTGGTCTGGTATGGACTTTTGACCATACTAGCCTGATCTTAGTATTGGGTGTTCTTTAAAATTTTCTCATCAGTTTGGTCCTGGCTGGTGTTGGAATATGGTTCTTGGATTTGAAAAGATTAATGGTGCATTTTGGTTACTTAGTTTTTTTGTTTTTTTGTTTTTTTCCCCATTTGATCAAATCTCTGGTATGATGGGGTTTTTTTTTTTTTTTTTTTTTTTTTTTTTTTTTTTTTTTTTTTTTTTTTTTTTTTTTTTTTTTTTTTTTTTTTTTTTTTTTTTTTTTTATTTTG
>Ga0116231_10013787_pt1 | contig 11163 bp, 9 predicted proteins | sample S1TSphgellanicum_2_FD_89695 | JGI IMG/M metagenome (GOLD analysis project Ga0116231, IMG submission 89695) | Host-associated microbial communities from peat moss isolated from Minnesota, USA - S1T2_Fd - Sphagnum magellanicum MG | ecosystem: Host-associated > Plants > Peat moss > Unclassified...
AAAGGCAAGTTGATTAGAGGCATGCGTAGATGGACAAAAATTTGCAAAAGCAAATGGCCTTTAATGAAAAGTTAAACAAACTTATGGAGGAAACTCTGAAGAAAAAACCCTTCAATTATGATACTATCTTCATAGAAAATGATGAATTCAAGAAGTAAAATACTTGCTTCGGGTAAATCTCAAAGCACTATCAATGGAGGAAAAAGATGCAGACTTATGGTGGGATGCAATTCAAGACATTGTTTAGAAAAATACTGGGAAAGTTAACATAAAGTATGAGAGGAATGAAAGGTTGTACAAACACATGATTTTTTAGATGGAAAAAGTTATGGCATCATTTGAGTATGAGCCTTTATTTTTGTCGCCAAAGCTAAAGACTTTAGATGAGGAAAAAGACAAAGGGGATATAGGTGGGGTAGGACCATCATGTATAAAAGTAGCAGAGCAACCAGGAAACCTCATAGGAGGAAAGGATAGCCTTGAAAGGGAGGTTGTTGAATAGACTTTATAACAAGTAGAATATGTTTTGTAGGAAGTCAGTTAACAAAAGTAAGCGTCTACAACCACAAAAATAGTTGGAATACATATAACCTAAGGAACATATAATTTTAAGAGGACTAATAGGGTTAGATTGAGCTTATGTCAAAGTTGTAACAACATGATTAGACTCAATACATTAAATCTACAATCAAATCAACAATTGTAAATTGTATGAAAGCTGCAACGACATGATCGGATCAAAATCAGATCACATTAGATCTGCAATTACAGTAATAGTTATAAATGACAACAAAGTTACAATCACAAGAATAGAGAACAATCTATCAATAAACAACTGCACAATTGCTAACATGGACATCAAATGAGCAACAACAAAAAATATATAGTAAAAAATAAGACAATGTTTTGATTTGAAGTAGAGGAAAAACAAATTATAGTATAGATAGAGCAGATTGTAGTACAAACAAATCATACTTTTGAATCACAAGATCAAAAACAACACATTTAACTTTCTTAACATGTTTTTTATCCAGAATTCCAGGATGTAATTCAAAGTATGGGTGGGGTAATGTTGAAGAAGTAGTTACTCGCAATAATTATTAATTATTTATATTCACTTAGTTATTGTTTTAGGAATTACTAGCTAGATTACATAGTTTTTTATTACCATTTGAATTTGAATAGAACATAAGACTGTTTTTTTGTGGAGGAATATCTTGGGAGAAGAGGAAGAGATGAAGACCATTGTATCATTTTAGAACATGGAGCTTTAATGGAGTATGAAAGAAATACATTTTGATTTTTAGAAAAGCTTTGTTTCCATAATCAAAGTTTGTTATTTTGGTGTATTTATCATACTTTCATTACTGGAAATTAATTATGAAATTAGTTCTAAGTAAATATGAATGAGTAGACTTTGTTAGTATTAATTTGATTAGATTTTAGTTTAGATTTTAGACCAAAATATAGGATTAAAATTTTTGTATCTACCATTTAGCAACCATCCCACGGTTTGAATTCAAAGTGAATTTTAGGGTATAATGTTCATGTTTTTCAACTCCATGTATATTTGTTCATCATTATGAGTCTTCTGATGATGTTTGCAAAATGCCTATGTAAGCTCAAAAAAAGTGCAATAAATAAATTTTGACATGTAATTATGGCACCAATCCAATGCCATATGTCTTGAATGTATAGTTAAATGCATTGATGGTATAATTTTTAGAAGTTTCTACATTAGCCTTTACTATGTAATTGAACATTCTGCCATGAGCATTTAGGTCAACATCTTTTTTTAAATTACGATATTTTAAAGCTACCTTGCTTGGCCTCACAATATGGCCATTTTTATGGTCTAAAATTCCATGAGTATTGATAAATAGTTCACGATGCCTTTCGTTTGAATTTTGAACATTTGTACTTATGTATCTTCCAACAACTATTAAACTCATTGGTGGTCTAACATGAGTAGTCATTATTAGATTAGTAAACACCATATGTGGTGTCCCAACAACTCCAATATTCGTCATTGGCAATCCAAATTCCTATTCAAATTCCTTCCCCTCAAAAATCCACCTAATCCATCACCCAAATTTGCTATAGATCCAATAATCACTCCCCTTTTGACAATATCCAAGCTAGGCACAACAATTATTTTCCACTCCTATGGTTGTTATAACTACATGAAGTGATTGAGTAATAGCCTTGGTCTTAGATCATTTACGAGGAACCCACAACCCCTTTTACAAGGTGGAATAATTAGCAGCCACAATGTTGCCAAGTACTTTCATTTTTCAATCAAATGTTTTTGTAGTGTATCCAACAAGTTTTTTCTTTTAAGAAACTATAATCGACTACTACAAAATGTGAGTGTAGTTCATTAGTACTTGTTCATTAGACTAGCGAATTCATTGCTTCCCCACTAGGTTTTGTTCGCTATAATTAATGAATTCATTCATAATCCAATGAAATCACTTAGCATACAAGGACATCTTTTGTTATAGTGATCATACTTTAGATTCAATTGTTGGGTCGATCTCAATAAAATGTAATCATTTCAAATATTCTTGTAATTTTGAGGCTAATATCAACTCGACGAATTTACATGTTAGGAATTGCATTTTTCTGTTATTATTTATTTTAAGACAATGTAATGCCAAAATGGTGCAAAGCTCGAGAGCTTTTCTTAGGGTTTCAAATTAGGTTATGGGCATAACAATGTGGTAGCAAAGTTTGGGCCCTTCTTTCCAAATCACACCTCTCCCATCCAATTAAGCCAACAAGAAATTACACATCTTCACTACTAGCATGAACAACACCTTCCAATCTATGCTTTTAACCAACCTCGTACCCATATTCAAATTGCTCATCATTTCAATAGCTTCTAAGTGTCAAACAACTTTGGGACATCCTTTGGTCATGTGGGATAAATGTAGGTGCCTTTGGAGGTTTTTAATCCCTTAACATGTTATAACCTTTCATTTCACCAATAATAGCAGTTTTCCCAATAGTCTCCAAATCATCAACCTTTACCAAACTCATTAGTTCTTCTTCCTCAAAGGTATTGTGCACCCATTGAGGTGGAAAATATGTGCAACTCTCAAGGTGGGCTTTGACCATTTCCACATATTGAGAGTCATTGGGGTTTTGAAAATGATGCTACTAGAAGAGGATCATCTAATAGTAGTTATGGGGAAAATGGAAGTCCTAGCTTTGTTCATTGGGTGATTTTCCATCCCTAACACCAATTTATTCAAACATGTTCAACAACGTGTTTACCACCCATCATTGGGAGCTAATGAAGTCAATGGGTAGCCATGGTTGAACATATTGCCTAAGTTTATTTTGAAGGTGATTGTTTAATAGTCTGTGAGCAACCCTCATAAGGTATTAACCACATTCATTGTCATGAAACCTTCAAAATAATGTTGTGGAATTATTTTTTCAATGTCATAGATATGTTATTTTATAAGTTTGTCCGTTGATGCACCCCCTAACTCCTTGAAAAACTCAAATGTGAGTCCAAAGATGAAAACGATGAAAAAGGAGTTGAGGTACGTTCCTTAACTCTTAACACTTTGGGGGTAAGAGGGGTGTGCTAGAGTTTCGAGATGGGGACTAGGAAGAGTGGCAAGTGAGTCAATTATCCACATAGATATGCATAAACCAAACAACAAGTTGGTTAGTGCATAGTTGGAGCACTTTTGGTGCGCGGACGTTCCATGGGCATACATGGATTCACAAGATTCACCATGACTCGGACTTGGGGGAAACCACCACCTTCCCTCTTATAATAGTCTCTGTAATTAACCATGGGGCTCCATCCAAATGTTATTGTGTCCCGAAACTCCTAAATTGGGAGGCGTGAAACTCTTGAAATTGGGATTCCCGAAACTTTGGAAGGCCATAACTTCTTGTGTAAACCTCTGATTAAGATGTGGTTGAAAGAAAAATTATAGCCTTCATTTAAAGCTTTGCAATGATATGTGGCGTGCCACCTGCACGCACATATTTTAGGGCAATTTTTTACTTTAGTGGTTGGGATTCAAATTGGCAGTTTGACTCCCGGCCCTTCTTTTGGCCATAACTTGTGTTTTAAGTACTCAAATGGGTTTAGTGGTACAAATGTGTGGGTACCACTAGATATTGTGGGTCTAGTGGTACAAATTTAATAGTAACTACGTTGTGGAAAGGTGTTCTTAATAATAAGTTCATTAATTAGTATTACCACATCAAGGTCTACTACTACAATTTTTCTAGCACCATAACTAACATGTATTTTTTTAAAGCCATTAGAATGGTTTCCTTCTAAGACTTCAATAGACTTTGTACGAACTCTATTGTAAAAAAATCCATTTTCAATGAATATTGTAGGGATTTCACCATTCCTTACAGATATTGGATATTTAGTCAGAGTCATAGGCACAAATTTGCTTGGATGTGTAGCCATCATAGGAATTCCTTACACCTCATCAATCACCGTTTTAAGAAACTACAATATTGATTCTTCCATGAATTTGTATGCCATTATTTTTTAACACTATGGTATCTAGTAGTGCTTTATTATTTACTCTAGCCAACAAATTATGATCCTTTTATGAATTCAAGTGGCTTTGTGCTTGCATATGGAAATGATTGATCATTGCATTTCATACATCCTATACAATAAATGGATAATTCGTGAGTGAATGATTTTCTTATCCATAGAAACTACAACTAATGGTGAGTCTATATTGTTGATCTATGCTTTAACCAAATCTACTCCAAACTTGTTCACTTGGTAATAAATGAGGTTGACAACTAGGTTTGATTTTAAACTCACTAGTTTGCAATACAGTCACCTAGTCCACCTACCATATTTTAGTGTTAATTATTGTCATCGGTGGAGTGTTATGTTTAGCCCTATGTTACACCCTAATTTGATACACTACTTCAGTTGTAAAAGCCTATTCCTCTAGATTTATCAATCTAGAAAACAGTTTAAGCAAAATGTGGTAACAGTTGTTTAATTTCATTGTTGTTCAGATCTTCATCCCACTCTTCATGGTTGTGTTGGTATTGAGATGAAACAGAAGACTAAGCAGAACCTTTGTCTATGGATCTTGTTTCCATATCTCCTTATACTTCTTGATACATATGTAATATCTCTTCAAATTTGTACAAAATACCATGTCTTTGGGTTGAACTCATTTCTATTGTTTTTCATTCCTTTCATTGCAGATCTGTAGGGGTAACTCTAAGTGCAATGTCTCCCCATCCCTTTGGTTTGACTTTTAAAGGTTCTACCTTTAATGGTAACCTTGTTTGGACATTGGGTCGCCTTATTGTTGTGCTAATGAATGTTTCTTGAGGTTCCATAATTTTGTAAATGATGTCTAGTTCCTTTGTCCTAGGTATTCTTGTCATGGTATATATTGTACATTTCTGGAGGGTGAAATTATGTTGCATCACTTACAAACTACAATTTTTCCTCTACTACATTTTCTTCTTCATTCTATTACATGGTTACCCAATCTACTTATCTCTACAAACTTTAGGTTATTGCTTGATTTATGTTTGTTGCCATTCTACTACTTTTCTTTTGGAATTTTCTTTGGGTCACAAATTTAAATCCTTGCAAGTTTACCTCACCAATTCTGAATTTGTAGTTTAAAAAATAACAAAAATTCTTCACAATAACTTTCTATACATATTGCCACACAATAAAAGGAAAGCAATTCATACAACCCAAAATTTTGACCCCAAATTCATCCAAGGGATGGTCGCTAAATGGTAAATCCTTATATTCGAACACTGGTTCAATTACAATTTTTATTCTTGTACATGTTTAAATTTAATTATGCAAAATTTATACTAAACTTCCATACATAATCCAGAATGTTTCAACAACCATATTTCCCATAGCTCAAGTATATGCATAACTATGAATTTGTCATAATTTTGTCACAATTTACTTTTCATACTTATATGTAGGAAATAAACAATAAATCTTGGAAAAAAATGTAAAAAAATAAAAGATCAAAGTTCATGGTTTAGCAACTCTATGTACATCCTCAAAAATGTTTTATCTCAACCTATTTTTCTTTGCACTCCTACTTTGATATTCATACTTGGAGAAGAAAAAAACTCCCACCAAAATCTTGAAAGCCTTTTTAATATTCAACTTTCCCACCTTAATTAATTTGAATTCCACCTTAGTAGTCCTAATCTCACCTACCTTATAACTACTAAATCTATTTTGTCTAGTTTGTTTCAAAATAAACATTACACTACTAGATTCAAAACCCCCATGTAGTGCTACAGTAATATATGTGCAACCTATAGTATCCTATTCTAGGCCTTTAAGGTGACAATTGAATTTTTTGAGTGTAAAAAAAACTATAATCTGGATGTTCATGTAGCCACAACAATATTAATGATGAAATAGTAAATGAAAAAATTGTTCATCTATTCAATTTAACATTGAGAGACAACACATGTAATTGGTGTAATAATTAATTGCAAAATAATCCCAATTGTTGATTGTAGATTTAGAACAAGCCTTTTGTAGACATTATTGCATTATGCAGAATGACGAACATGTGTATCTATAGCTAAAGAACTTGAAACAATAATCCACTTAAAGAGTAGAGGTGTGTTTTGAAAGATTATTGAATGGTTGTTACTTAGATTTGGTAATAGGTGACTTAATAAGCTAGTGTAAATAGGTTGTTAAACTTAACATGTGTCATAACTTGTTATTTAACCTAACATGTAGTATTAACCTAACCAATTATTAAACTTGGTAGGTAATGTTACTGGGTAAAGAAGATAGGTTGATAGATTAATGAACATGTAATTTGTAAAACCTATACTTGACAAAACCGATAGTTGGACAAGTAGTTAAACATGTTGTATTTTTTTGAAATTTTGGATTGTAAGTCCAGGTACTAGCTACTGACTGTTTATAATGGTCAATTATGATTATTGTACTTTGAAATGGCTAATATAAGACTAAGAGGACATACTTGTTGAAAGGAATTTTTGGATTTCATTCATGGTTATGTGTTTCACTTTTCAATCATGGAACACATATCATTTTTCTTTTAGCCTAATTCCTTCAAGCTCGAACAATTTGTGTACATGTTGGTTTAGGATTTGTAGTAGTTTAAGTTTTATTTTGTGTTTTGTATGTACTTGTTGTTTTCGGAACATGTTGCTGAAAAATCCAAAAGTAAAATAACCTTAATGGGAATAGAAAAACCTCGGCAACATTTGGCAACCACGCAATGGATCAAAATTCAAAAACAATCATTTAGAATTTTTCGTTAAATTTATTAATTTAGTAGACTAGGTTTGAAAAACGATCATGCTTCAAATTTTGGTTTGTCATATGTTTGCTTATTTTGTGTAAACTTTAGGATTCAAGTTTCTGAGCTTGATTTACTTGAAAACCTTAGGAATAGGGTGAAGTTAGTGTAAAGTTTTTAAAAATAGATAAGTGCCCAATTTATAAAAGAAGTTTTATACAAACTTTTGATTGTTGGGAGGGGTTGTTTTGAAAAAAAAATCTATTGTTAAAAAATAATGCAAAGGTTTTCCTAGAACTTGTTGATTTCAGAAAATGTCAAAAATAATTACTAGAAGTTTTAGAAAATAGTTAAAACAAGTCAAACATCAACATGTTCAAGAACATGCACAAAAACAAGATGAACAACAAGTGCAACCTACGGGAAATGAACATGTGAATGCACCAAACACGAATGCAACACAGAGGGGAGAATTCAATGAACAACATCGAAATGTAGTAGAATTGATTGTGTAGAAAGACCCAATAACACTCTTAACCACTCATCAATAAACACCACGAACAATAACCTAACTGAAGGTGGTGAATGTTCATAATGATGACAACCATGGCGATCTACAACCCCAGATTACAATCTACCCAGAATTGGTGCATCTACACCAATCACAACATTTGCTAGTTTTCAAAATTAACCATCACATACCAAAATTCATTTGGTACCCATTAATTTGGAGATGGAATGATTTCACCTATTGAACAAGTTACAACAACTTCATCATGTTAGCCAAAGACTGTATAATCAATTAGTTTCTATACAATATATAAAACTTGTTGAACCAAAATTAACACCCATAGTTGTTCAACAAGGAATCATTTATCCACAAAGCACCTAGCAACAAGATCAATACTTGGTATAGGTGAAAGATCACAAGTTCCACATCACAGATTGGTTTCAAGAGGAAACCAATGTGTTGGTATAATTTGTTCATATTGTCAATAGGTGAAACACATATTCAATCACAGCCCATTTATTGATGATAGATTAAAGTAGTTGCTTAGGGAGGAGGTAATGAATTTTCATCAACATGTCCTTCAAACCACTACAATAACAAACCCAATGTGTATGTATTAGGAACTCAAGCCATGAATCCTAGTATAATTCATACACAATACTTGTTAACTATCAAACAATTTGGTCACAACCTATTACACCAATTGTACCAGGTAAAACCAATATGCTACCTACTTCAACATACCCAATGTGGTATAATGTCATACCCCTTTTGTGTCTTTAGATCTTAATTTATATCCATCATATCCAATTAGAACAAAAGGACTCGATTCCTTGATCTGTAATTATAAAAGTTATGTACCTAGGAATGTGTACCCAATATTTGAACAACCTGTTATACCACCAACATATATACCAAACTCTATTGGAAATCAATTTCGTACAATGGTTCAACTAGTGATTAGTAAGGAAATACAACTTGTTCAACAACTTGTTATTGCATCATTGTATAAGTTATTAGAAGTTTACCAACTTATGTACCTAAACATTATGATCATCAGCCACCAAATGGAAGACAACTTTAAAATTCACTTGGAGGAAGTTTACCCATAGGAGATCCGCTTGGAAAGCCACCTTTTAATCCACCTATTGGATCTTTTGGATGGCCAACACATGACCTATGCATGTTTATACCACCATGATATCAACCACCTGTTGTGTAACCTGTTTTAAAACCAACAACTAAGCTACCATACAAAAAGCTACAATACCCAACCTATGTCAAAAACATTAATCCGAATGCTCACATTAGAGTATTTAAGAAGGCCATAAAAGCTAATGATGAAACAGTGGAGGCTGACATCATCAACCTATTTGGTTTTACTTTTAGGGATAATATCTTTGACTGGGGTGAAAATTATGTTCAAAACCATCCAAACTACATTTTAAAAAAATTGGAGCAAGCATTTTGCAAGCAATTCAAAATTGTAAACAACGATGAAGTGGTCTACATGTAATTATGAAACATACAAGAACAAGCTGCTGAACTTGTTGAGATTTATTATGAATGTTTATTGAAATTAGCAAAATGTCTACATGTTAGAGTAATAGATGTTTTTCTCACCACTATTTTCAAGGCAAGTTTATTACCTTACTTAAGATTAGCAAATGCAAGTACGAAGAAAAATACTTTGATAAAGCACAAAGAAGCTATTGTAGTATGTGAAGAAAGTGGACATGCTAGTTTAAGTTATAATGCTCTATTAACTACCCCAAAAGCACTCCGCACCAACACTATTATAGTAATTGCTAAGTTTATATGAACACATTTTCATGAGATTTGGATGTCCATTAACCATTGTGACTGATCAAGATACCCATTTTATCAATGATGTGATTAGATACCTTACTAACCATTTCATTTTTAGACATACCAGTTCTACTATTTATTATCCATGAGGAAATGGATAGGTTGAGTCTACAAATAAGGTTTTTGGAACCTTATTAACCAAATTGGTTAATGAAAATATAAATGATTGAAATGAACACTCGCCCATAGTTTTATTTTCATATTGAACAAGATACAAAGTTGGAACCGATCATGCCCCCTTTCACTTCGTATATGGGTTACATTCATTATAACCTACATAATATTTGTCACCATCTATACCTGGTGACAACAAAGATCCACAACCTATTAGAGTTTTAATTAATCGACTATCTGAATTAAAGAAACTACATGAAAATAGGTTGATTGCAAAGGATCCAATTGTTTTTAACCAATGGAATATATCATTGTAGTCACAAAAATTGGTTCATTGAAACCAAGTATCAATTTGGAAATTATGTATTATGGTTTCTAAAGGTTGTTTCTAAACATGTTCCCAAATTGTAGAGGTGATGGTTTGGACCCTATCAGATACAATATAGTTCTACTTATCAACATTGATAAGTTTGATCCTAACCCGATGCTTGTCAACATCAAGAAGTTGAAGCCATACATGTTCATTGAAGACAAAACCTTGAAACATGTATTTGTCAAAACTTGGTGACCTGGTCACTAATGAATCAGTTCAAACCAAAGAACTTGTACCACTATTGGTTGAACTTGAAGATTTTCAACCTATAGGGTTTGAACCGGTTAATAATCATTTGACACCTAGTAACCTGTGAGAAGTGGAGAAGTATTCTTCCAAGAACTCTTTGAAGAGGGACCTATTTCCAACATTATTCCTCAACGCTCAAGATTAGGAATAAAAATTATGATGAAGTGAAAAGGCAAAACACCTATAAAAGAACAAGTTAAGAAACTTATTAAGAAAAACCTATCTCCAAGGCAAAGGAAAGCCAAAATATGCTACAATGGATGGAAATGGACTCCAACAAACTCAAATGGGCTAGATGAGCCAGTTTGGAGAACATGTTCAACCTGCAATGGACAACGCCAAGAAAAAACTTGTTACAAGACTTCTTACAAACTTGGGAAGCAACGAAAGATGGAAGAATTCTAGGGCAAGTATATGGTCAAGAAATTTTCATTGATTAGGTACTAATTCATGAGCAACTTGGAATTTCCAAGGAGCAGTAAATGCTGTTAATGTAACTTTTGAGGAAGCCAAAACTACCTTAAAAAGATTTGTAGGACCACATGGTTTGGTTGAAAATGAGTAGTGGAGTGTAGTGCACATGAAAGAGGAATTTCACGTAAGATTTGTAGCTATTTTGCAAATTTTATACCAAAGGGAGAGGGTAGTTTCTTTTAGTAATCAAATTGCCATTACTTTTGACCTAGTCAATAGGGGGCAACCTGTTAACTAATGTTCTATAGTGTTAACCTAGTTACTGGTTGAATTAATTCGTTGGA
>Ga0116231_10013789_pt1 | contig 11160 bp, 7 predicted proteins | sample S1TSphgellanicum_2_FD_89695 | JGI IMG/M metagenome (GOLD analysis project Ga0116231, IMG submission 89695) | Host-associated microbial communities from peat moss isolated from Minnesota, USA - S1T2_Fd - Sphagnum magellanicum MG | ecosystem: Host-associated > Plants > Peat moss > Unclassified...
AAATTTATAGATCAACCAATGTAATTTGGTAAACATTCGCGGGTAAAGAATGTTATGACAAGGTGCTAAATGAAGAATTTTAAAGAATTTTAATGTGCAAAATGAAGAATGTCATAACTATGACAATAGGTGTTCACTTTCAAAGGTCCTAAATCGAAATTTAAACCTAAAATTTTATCAAATGAGTTTTTGGTTTGAATTTCTTGACATTCATATGAATGAAAAAAGAACAACTTGCCATGATTGCCATGGTTTTAAATGGTAAAACATAAATACTTCTCCAATTTTAATTATTTTTCTTCATCATCCAACATTTATTTTAGTTTTTTTTATTGTGACTACACCCATCTATTGACAAAATTAATATTTTTTCTTAGCTAAACTTTCACATTTCAACAAAACCTTTTACTTATTGGTTAAATCCATTACTTCTCAACAAAACTTTACCTTTTCTTAATTAAACCCTTATCTTTCAACAAAATTAATATGTTACTTAATTAAACTTTCACTTCTCAACAAAACCTTTTTACTTTTTCATTAAATCTCTACCTCTTAGCAAACCAATATCTTTTCTTAACTAAATTTTTACCTCTAGACATAACATAATTATGACATTCTTCATTTTGCACATTAAAATTCTTTAAAATTCTTCATTTAGCACCTTGTCATAACATTCTTTACCCGCGAATGTTTACCAAATTACATTGGTTGATCTATAATTTTTTTTTTAATTCTTTAAAATTCTTGCTTCTTTGGGCTTCCATAACATTCTCGCACCAAGAATGTCATAACTATGAGACATAACATTTTTACTTATTGGCTAAACCATTACCTTTCAACGAAACCCTTTTACTTATTGGTTAAACCTCCACCTCTTAGAAAAACCAATATTTCTTTTTAGCTACAACTCTATATCTTGGCAAAAATACTATAATTTCTTGGCTAAACTTCCACCTTTTAACAAAAAATTTTTACTTCTTAGCTAAACCTCCACCTTTTGGCAAAACTAATTTTTTTTTTTTTGGCTGAATTTTTACCTTTCAACGAAACCTTTTCTATGTTTTGGCTAAATCACTACCTTTTTGGTATAGCTCACAAATAAAAAAATCTTAAATGTATTGTGAAAGGTGATAATTATAGTCAATGAAGGTATTGCAAAAATCAACGCATTTAGGGTTGAATGGAACTTTAACACAATTTTGAAATGAATTTACAGTACTTTTATTAAATGAATAAATTTCGTTAACCCACTTTAAACCATAATTCAATACCTTCATCTACCAATAGCAAGTTGTACCAATTATCTAATATATAATATTTGCATTTTAAAAAATTATGAATTAGAAACCAAGTAGGTATTGCAAGTTGTGTTAATTATCCAATATGTAATACTTGCATCAAGGGGCATGCTGAAATTAACATTTTTTGGTCCAAACTTTAAATGGACCCTCAACTCAAAATGCAATACCGACATTAATATTATGCAAAACCACATGTCGAACATGACACATGCAATATTCACATATAAACAAATCCTAAATTGGGAAAACATGTAGGTATGCAAATATTACATTATTGATTAACACAACAATGGACATTTCAATACTCATATGTAGGTATTGCATAGTTGGCCAAATAAATCGTGAAAATTTTGGGAACACAATGTGAGTATTGTGAAGTGACAATGTTGCAAAATGTAGTTTAACAATTATTGAGTATTATAGGTTGGTAAAAAAAACCAATGAAATTTTTTGGAGGTTGATGCAGGTATTACAAGGTGAAAACATTATAGAATGCAAGATGAAATACTCATAAACTTGACATTCAAAAATTCATTAAGATTTTTTGGAAACCATTCACATATCATTGGTTAACATAATACCAAATGGCATACATTAAACTCTAATTTTTATATACATGTAAACCACATGCAAAATGCACCAAACCATAATAATTGTGTGAAAAAAATGCAAATCAACAAGTCCATGTTGATACAAAAAGAGAAATAATGACATGTCATTCCTTCTTCACAAAAAAACCCTTTCTATCATTAACCTCTTCATTTATAATGTCATGAACTTGGTGATAAATTGTAATTACTTTGATTGTCTTTGTAACATGGTGATATGTGTACAATTGTTGGTGCTAAATGTGAAAATAAATTATGTTGATCACATATTCATCCTTGATGGTTTAGGACAATCTAATTTATAAATACAAACATGCATTAGTAAATAAATTTTCAAAGTTTTTCTTAGTTTTTTTTAAAAAAACACATAAACATTTATATATATATATATATAGAGAGAGAGAGAGAGAGAGAGAGAGAGAAGCAAGGAGAAAAAGAAGAAAAAATCAAGAAAAAACAGCCAAGAAGAAAAAAAAGAAAACCAAGATAGCAAACATAAGTTCGTGAGAATGGGGAAAAAAATGGCAATGAAAAAGTGGGAAATGTTTTTTTAAAAAATAAAGCTTCAATAATCGACAAAACCCACAACAAATTCTATTGGATAAGTGTTTTGGTGGGTGCTGGTTCACTCCAGCCCAGTTAGTTGCTTTGTATGTTTTCTGTGTTTGTTGGCTCTACTCACGGGGAAGAGACTATGCATGTGTGCAGGGGACTTGGGGATAAGATTTTGGTTCACTTGTTGGCCAATGTGGAACTAACAAGTGTTCACAGAATGAAAAATTTTAGATGGATGTAATTTTTCATGTTTGGGTTGGATGCATCAATCTTATATATTAAAGCTACAGTGGTGTCTGTCTGTATGTCTGTCTGTCTGTCCGGGCAATGCCTGGAAAATTCTTCCAAACACTGCCCATTCCCTGTGGTGTGCTTTGTAGAAGGGGGTGTGTCAGTCTGTGTGTCTATGACAGTTATTACCCAACTGACAACTGATGGACCTGAATGGGATTTCATGGATGGGATGAGGTCTTGAAACGAGCGAGGTCCTCAAAACCTTCGAGGACCTGAACCGAGGTGGCTAGAATCCTCGATAAAGGACCTGAATCAAGATTTTCAGTACCCGGTCCAGACCTCGAAACGGACTTGAAACGAGGTTCCCAAAAAGAAAACCCGTCGTTGGGGACCTGAAATGAGGTCCTCAGAGAGAAAACCCGTCGTTCGGGGGGCCGGGCGAGGTGCCACGGGTGGTTGGAGTGGCGTAGCCACGGGTTGCCCTCACTCGTATATAACAAAAGGTGGAGCCATTAAGTGATGAGTTGCTTGTTTTCTTTGTTTGTAGATCTCCTAAACTACAATGCACCCCAATGCATTCTTGGTGTTGTTGCAAAGCCTTGGATGAGTAGGGGGTGCACAAGGTGATTTGTTCATGCAAGAATGAATGAATATTGAACAATTCGCTGAAAATTCAGTAAAACGAAAACTAATTTTTTGAGGGAAATTGGCACAAGCTATTGGTATGGCTAGAAAGGTTTGATGAGAGAGATTTCTTGGAGGGGATTTTGTAATTTTTAGACATAAGGTAAGGAAGATATTGAATTTTGAGTAATTTTTGTCATGAGAATTTTTATTTTTATTTTAAAAATCAAAATTGCATTCTAATTAGGCCCATGTTTACACTTGGAACAGCTACATAATCATGTTCACACCAGTCTTGATCAGGTCTTACTTTTCAAGAGAACCTCTCGCCATGATTTCAACTTTTGAAAAAAATGAGAGGGTCCCCATTCCACTTAATGAATTTTTTTTTAAAAATTGATTGAACCTCCAGTACAATTCCAGACCAAGTTCTCTTTCAAGACTCTCAATTCCCATTCTTCTAAAAACTTCTTAAGTAGGTCTACTTCCAAACTGGATCCAGTTTTACATATCTATATGCACAGACCAAAACTGTTTTTCTTTTTAATTACTTGCAGTCTACCATCAATAATGTGTCTAACCATATATCAACCACACGCCTAATTCTAACCCCCATCCCACCCCACCCCTAATTACTATTCAAAAAAATCCACACTTAAAATCATTTTCTCTAAACTGACAACATGTCTCACCCCAGTACAAATTGTTTTCATTGAAATTAAGATTTAAAATTTAACTTTTAAATTTCTAAAGACTTGAAAAATCAAAACCTGTACAAAACAAGTTTTGGGGCCAGTTCTGGTACTAGCTGGAGGTTGATTTTCAATTCCAGTTCTGATCAATGTACAAGTAGGCCAACAATCTACAATTTGGCTCACACATTAGTGGTATTTAACAGTGTTGTGCCATTCTTCTGTTTTAAGAGAACTTCAAGTCCTAGGTTTGATACTTTTTAAAAATTGAAGATTTTCCATGTGCAGGTTTGAGCCCGGTTCTTCTCATTTTTAAACCTTGCAATTTTTATTCTACCACATTTTTTCAAATTCAAGAACCTTGGGGGCCTAGTTCAAAACTCAAGCCTGGTTCTATGTACACATTGCACACTCCTCTATAGTTGGGACAAAAGCTTATGAGAACAGTCAAATTTTCGAAAGGACTTGCACTCCACCTCCCATCTTCAAATCATAGGTTTTGGAATGAGTTGATAGCCCCAAGGTGCAAGTACAGCCATAGCCATAGTGCTACCACTTTGGCCTTCAAATGACACCCAAGAACTCCTTTGCAAAACAACTCACACACCACTTGGCAGACAAACATATGCAAGGAGTGTCAATACTTGGAAGCATTGTCCAAACATCCAATAAGACTCATGCTCAAAACCCCACTGTCTATTTCCACCATATGTTGCCATTCTGCAGTCTGGTCTTAGTTTTTCTCTGTAGAAGTCTTGTGGAAAACCTTGAGCTCCTAAGCATCTCACTTCTGCACAAGTATTCCATAGCCAATCATCAGGAGTTAAGAAAACCATAATAAATGTAAGTAGATATATTAATTTGATTGATTGATCTATTAATTGCCTGGCTGCATCAGTTTTGGAAACAGACCATTAGGTGTTGTGAGTGCCCTCCCAAAATGCAAAGAAATAGTTGCAGCAAAACATGGCATAGCACTTCTCTACACAAATTGTACACTCATAGAGCCACATGAGCTGTACTATGACCACAACATGAATCACCCATATGCATGACCCAGATAGTCCTGGGATTTGGCTACCTGCATATTTTGTGAGCATTCTGCCAATGGACATGGCAAAAACCTCTCATGCAATTCCTGGGATGATGGATATACCTGATTATGAAGACAATATTGTTCAGCCAAATTTGGAGGGCCGTGAACAGCAGCAAACACTTGAGTAGTGAAGTGTATGAGTGAACTCATTGCTGCACTTCTCCTAAATCAACTTCTTGGTAGCAACTATTTCACCAGAAAGCAGGAAACTGCAGAACCAAAAAAACCTTGACTTTCACAATTCACCTGCTGTGAAGGGGCATCTTACAATTCAAAACAGCAAAGTAAAATTCATAAGAAACTCACAATCATGACTTGTGTGCGTGTTCCCTCATTGTGTCAATTACAAGGACAAATTTTGAATCAAATTCAATGCTGCAAAATCGTCTGTACAGAGGTCTGTTCAATTCCAGTTCCACCTAAGAACACTTGAAATTTGGACTTCACAGCTTACAGAACTATGCAATTGATTTGTTGACAGAGCATTACCTTATTAACATCATGAAGATTGAAAAGAAGCCTCCAAAACTGTGAATACATACCAGTCAGCTGCAAATTGATCTGCCATAATTTGACAGAATCCAGCAACCTGCACCAAGCAAAGATTTTCATCTAACCTATCATTTATTCCCCATTCAGAAGTGATAAATGAAAAACCTAGTGAACCCTAATAGAGATTCAACATTCTTGCAAGTACTCATCCCCTACAGCCAAGACAACAGTACCCTTGTACAACTGCTTAATATGCTGGAAAAAGTATGGATTTGGCAACAGATCCCTCTTGCACACAGCTACAACCCAGGACCAAAAGCTACCTAGTGAAGGACATAAATCAGTGGTAGAAAATGAGCTAGTGTACCTTTACTCTGTAAAACTTTGTTCTTAGGAAATGATGGAGCAATCCCTGAGAATAATCTCAAGAGTCTGTATTTAGCAACAGGTTTTCAAGGTAAGTGCCTGCTGGTTCTTCAAGAGCTCCAAAAGTAGACAACCAGAAATTTGACAAGAATATCTCCTCACATCCTATGAAACAAACATCCAGAAATTCATGTCACCTCAGCATAAACAGATTGACAAAAACCAGTAGAGGAGGTCATCCAATATAACAAAAGAATCAAATAAGTATTAGTTGCAGATGCAAACAAAAAAAGCAGAACCCTAACCCTAACCTGCTAAGTAACAAACAGAAAAAACTATATGTATGGGATTGCAGACAAAACTCCACAAGTCTTTAACAGTAACCAAGTCTTTAACAGTAACCATTTCTGTCATTTCCAACAAAACCAATTTTACTAACATGAGAAGAACAAGTATGGCTTTAAACTTAGGTGCCCATCGCTTCACAATGTCACAAACCCTCTCTAGAACCCTACCTCACTTTCTGTTGTGGTAACAAGATTACCTCAAATGCATAACAACAGTGGGATGGTGCATCCCCTGTTTGTTTGGCACATCCAGCAACTCCTGCAGTGCTCCACCATTGCACATATGATTGAAGATCACTGATAGGATTTGTACAATGTCATCAGCCTGCTTTGCAATTACAGATGTAGAGCTCTTCATCCTCCCAAAATTGGTTGAGAGAAGCTCAAATGTTGTTGTCGACATTGTCCTTGTCACCATTCTCCATGAAGTGAACCACTGGAGGTAGGACCTAATCAAGCATGGCAGTGACTAGTTCTCCCAGTCCCAGCGATTCTACTGAAGCCCCATTCAGATCCATTTCCTGGCTACATCCCAGAACCTTTGTCGCTATTCCAAACTACAAGACTCTTTTTCATGCCAATGTCCACAAGGGAAGTTGCTGTTGGAACTCATTCAAATAGGAAAAGATGTAGGTGTTGTGTGTAAGCAACAGACAAGATTAGTCTTACCTACAACTTCTAATATTTTACAAATAAACACATAGTATCTATGTTGTTAACTCAGAAATCAAATAAACAATGGAGGGGATGTAAGGCATATGTACTTAAGGGGAACAATTCAGGACATTAACAAAAAACCCCTCTAAGGAGATTTGCAACTGCTTTTTAAGATTACTACTGTGGAGCATCTTTCTTATTTGAGAAGGAATCCCAAAATGAGCATTCTTTGCAAATTCCTCAAATTGATGCCCATAGGCATCATAGAAGTTATCAAGTTCAGATGAGTAGTTGGTGAAGTCATTGTGGGTCCATCCCCTGCAGTGAAGAGCTTTACAATAAAGAATCACAGCTGCTACTCTGATGCTGAAGTGGAGATACTTCCCATCAGCAATTGAAAATGGAGCTGTACCACTTTCACGTGATTCCCATGAGGCAAGCTTTCTGGACATTGCAATCTCCATCATTTTGGGTACCTGAAATATCTCACACAAGCACCTGAGGGTGAAGATGCCAGATTGTGCCAAGCTATAACTCTTTGGCAATGTGGTGTATGCTGTGATTGGAATATTGATTCCACGTTTGCCCAGTATTGATGCTATTTTGCAAATGATTTGAGCTGAGAGCTCAATGTTGACCTTTGTGTTGATCACCTCACTGGAAGCCCATAGAGCCTGGTGATCTAATCGCTGTAGTTGTCGGATCATTTGCAGATCTTTGGTAATCATGTCGTCACTGCTCAGACTCCTCTTTAATGGGAGTACTATAAAATGGTCTGGTAATGCTTGCACATTTGGGAAGAGGAAACCACGCTGGTCTAAAAAGTTCCTTTGCAAAAGTCTCTCATCTGTCAGGTCTGTATCACTTCTTGTAATGACTGCCTGGATTGGAAGCCCATAGACTGACAATATTTGCTTCAAGGAATTAATCCATTTGGAATAGATACTTTCATCCACAGAGTACAAAATCCACACAGCATGGATCCTGTTGCTCCTGTTCAATGTGTCCATGGGTTGTTGGCCATGCTCATGATGGTCCCAATCTTCCCTCAATGACACTGCCCATTTTGCAAGCAATGATGAGAAGGTGCAGCTTGTATTCCTCTCTCCCAAGAATTTGTCAATGCTTTCCAGCTGCTCACTGTCACCAATACCATTGCTTACATGGATGCAAAGTGGAAGAGCAGGATGCTTCCACTCCTTGTTGATGTCCATGGCCTCTGAATCCAGATCAAGGAGATCAGGTCCAATACTGTCCAACACATTTTGGTGCATATCGCAAAGTTCTGCCATGAAGGTTGTCTTTGAGAGTGACTTTGTAGGACTCCCTAGTATCACCAGGACTCTGGTGAAGGTCTCAGAGACATGATCACTCTCAACTGCTGCAGCAGCAAGAAATGCTTGGTACATGGTCCTCCTTTTATGCTGCTGTTTATCCCAAACACCTCACAATACACATCAGTGTTGGATCTTGTTGAATTAGGCTGCAGCCATTATTGAAGATAGACTAGCAATGAGATCAAGCTCAGTAGACAACAACATCAGACCACAACTTTCAGATGGAGACCAGTTTTCATGGCGAATTTTTGACCTAGCCAACTCACTCCAAACACTGCACCACAACTTCCTCCTCCGATTTTGCGGAAGGACTTGAACTGTGCTGATTCTATACTCGGCAACTTCAAGCTGGCTCCTTTCTTCTTGTTTGAATCAAAAGTCGAAGATTCCTGAGTACGATCCAATTCCAACATGTTTGCTATAAGCTGCTGCTCTTGTTCATCCTCATTTCTTCGGCCGCACTTCTCCAATAGCCTTTTCATCAAGCTCCTGTGATCTTCCAAAGCGGCCTCCTTCAACATACCGCGGATCGCTTTCATCTTACTTTCGCACTCTTCCACGGTACTGAACCCTTCGATCATGATCTTGCGCCGAAGATTGCTCGAAGAAGTATCGGTTGTAGCATCCGAGGTGACGATGTGGATCACGGCAGCACACCACTCCAGTCGAAAAAAAGAAGCGGCAAAGCTTTCAGTGTTATTTGCTAGCTTGACTGCCGCAATATTGAGCTGGTCCTTGTTGCAGCAAGCTCGTACGAGTTCCTCTGCCTCCCTGGTCACGCGGTAAAGCTCCTGGAGAGCTCCTTTGCATTGCTGCTTGCAGAAGAGAGACTGTTTCCATGGAAGTAGAGAATGGATATCAGCGCGTACAGTCCTCAATGTCTCCACGAGCTTCTCCGTCAAGAGACGACACTGATTCTGATTGACTTGCACCGATTTCTTTTTTTTCAGCAGTTTATTCACCTCATCCAACGAGAGCTGGAAGTAATTAATATCCGCCATTGACACGTTCAATCTCAAGATCTGCCGCCTCAAGTGCTAATCCCAAAAACTGATTGGATTCTCTGATCTTCACTCCACTAGATATGCAAAGAACGTGAATTCTCTCCCTGCCTCTGCAGCAATCTCTTTGTGTATTCATTTGCAACCCGATATGTTCTTGCACACACGAGTACTTACTGCTAGAAACCTAACCTCGACATCTCTTCTCCATCTTCAGGTCCTTGTTCAACCGATACGTTCAAACAAACCCAAACGAAATACAAGCTTCATCACTTGTGCAACATGAACGGACCTCACCAAGTACTTTGACCACAATTGACCAAAGTCCTAAACTTCTTCGCCTACAACAGACTATGAAGCATATGCATCCACGGCACAAAGAATGAAGATTTTCTACACACAAATCACACGCAAACAGAAGACAAACTTGCACACGCAATCTGTTGAAATCCAGTAAAAAAAAACACTGTGAGGACCATTGTTGAGAACTTTACATTGGGAACATATTGGGAACAGTCATGTTATTGTAATATTTGAACACAATGTATTGGGAACACATTTGTACATCGAAATCGAAAGTCTCCCTCCTCCTTTGCTCACCCCTCCTACAGACTGCCTCCCCCAGGAAAATCAACTGGGCCTCAGGAAGAGTGACCTCAGGTCGGCTGTGTTGGAGTTGCTTTCCTTGGCTATTTTTGTCACCATTGTTGGCATTGTCTACCGAATGCTAGGGACTAGGGACATGAATTGTGGGGACACAGTTTGGTCACTAAAGACGGAATGGAAGTAGCCAAGTATTTCCCTCTTTTCTCACAAGGGAAGCGCCGGGCCCCGGGTAGTTGGGAAACAAGTGGCAGCTCTTTCTGTACTATTGGCTAGTAGAGACCGTTGTCTTATTTAACATTTTCCCCCACGCACTCCCCACGAAGTACCATAATTATCAACTACGTGGAATCTGCAAAATTTTGGAACAATGATTACTTTCCAAGTTCCCGGGGTTTTCTTTTCACTTTTCTGATAGGGGTAGACCAGCCTATCACCGATCACCTGCCCATGACCAAACACTTATTTATATTTTCATCATATGTGCTTCATTTTGAGTGATTTACAATGTTATTGGAGTGCAACCTCAAGCTCTAGAGAAAAGGACTAATGAAAAAATAACAAGAAGAAAAACAAGATTCCAACTTACAAAATGTGTTTTTTTTCTTTTTTTCTCTCTTTGAACCCCTCCTACTTTCAACCCTAATAACTTTTTTATTTTTTATTCATTTAAAATGATTTAAAGTGCTAGAGGAGCACCACCTGAAATTTTACAAATCATCTTTGAACTCTAATAATAACAGAGCAGCATACAAAAAAAAATTTGAATGTTTGGGAATTGGCCTTTCTACTGTTCAGTGGTTTGTGTTTTTTGAGTTCTTGACCCCTTTTACTTTGAGGGGCTATAACTTTCTCATTTCTAATCCATTTTTTACGATTGTAAATGTGTCAGACGCACCAAGACAAGGAGTTCAAATTTGATTGTGATATTAGAAACAATGGAGCCCTCCTCTTGGATCCAGCCTGCCTTGAGCACTTAAGTGTTTAGTCACCAACCCATCTACCCTACCATGAATTTGACGAATGTTTTCAAAAAAATTAGCAAAAATAAGTCAAATTTTCACCTTAAAAAACACAGATGTCCAAAATTAGTTTTCACAATTTTTTGGTCCAAAAAAAGACAAAAAAATTTGTGTATCCATTGATTCCAAAAGGTCCCTTTCTTTGCAAGTTTGCTGGAATCAGCCTTCACATCCAAGGATGTGGTGGGTTGGAAGAACACATATTTCCACACTGTCAGCTTGCTG
>Ga0116231_10013790_pt1 | contig 11159 bp, 5 predicted proteins | sample S1TSphgellanicum_2_FD_89695 | JGI IMG/M metagenome (GOLD analysis project Ga0116231, IMG submission 89695) | Host-associated microbial communities from peat moss isolated from Minnesota, USA - S1T2_Fd - Sphagnum magellanicum MG | ecosystem: Host-associated > Plants > Peat moss > Unclassified...
GCTTTGTACTTAGTTTCTTGCCTAGACAACAGGAGTGTTTTGATCAAGTCAACTTTGTAATTGTCGTCAAATGGATCTCTCTGGTCCGAGTATTGACGTTAAATTAAAAGAAAGAAAGAAAGACACAACAAGAAAAGATTGAAAAAAATGCCCCTAGTGTAAGTACACACTGACAACCTAGTAGTGAACTGAGAGCATGACAAGAACTTTGCAAGTTGCTATCCTAAGGAAATTAGGGTATCACAAAAGAATATACCTTTGCAACATGGATTTGGCAACATATAACTTTTGTTAAGCATAATTTTATTTTTATTTTTATTTTATTTTTTGGTAAACAACAGGACTTTACTAAGCACAAAAGGAAAAGAAAACGTGTTAATTATAATTTTGGTTTTCCTTCTCAGCCTGAGCTGATGGGTGATTCTGCAGCTTTTATTTTTGTTTGGTCATGTGAGCCAATGATGACTCGATTTTTAAGGATTTTTTTGCAGTGTTTCCCCTCCAAAATTCAAATGAAATATTTTGTCAAAAAATTCCTTGCTTTTTTACAAAATTTCACAAGTTTCTCTAGAAAAACAATTTATGAGAAAAATTTGAGACATATATTGACACAGGTTTTAGTTTTTTGGCAGTATTTTCGGCAGTTTTCTACATTTTGAATTCATCATCTTCTTTTTGGGGAGTTTTTTTCACGAAATTTCAACCTGAAAAATGTGACCTATACAAACTTCAAACGATTTTTCATGAAGAAAGTGGCCCAAATATCCTAGATTTTGAGGGAAAAAAAAATCCATATCACCAGACTGATGGATGGATCTTTTTTTTTCAAAACTTTGACATCTACTGTAAAGCCAAAGGCAGCCAAAAAAAAAACGTTTCTGGATGATCCTCACTTTGACTACACAAATGTGGTAGAAAGATCACAATTTGGGAGAGTTTCTTACAATTGTGTCACTAATTATGCTAATTGTTTTTTTCAATGATCCTTCACTGGGAAAAATACACACACACACACACACACACACACACACACACTTTTGCTTCTCACGTCCTCATCACTTAGTAACATTTGACAATTTTTGTGAAAATGTACTTTTTCAACAAAAGGAGTCTAGCAATCTAATTTCGAATATTCCAAAATTTTAACAACCAAGAATAAATATACAAAATGCACTACTTTCTTACAATACACATTGGTAACCTAGCAATCAAATTGAGAATTCAGAAAAGCAGGGGAAAAAATAAAACAAAAAAAAGGTTGAGTTGGACACATTTACACTCTGGTGTGGTATGGTACCTAAAAAGGAGCAGGATTCCAAAAAACTTTTAGCTGCCTATCTGTCCATAGCCAAACTGGGCTAAATGCTTCTACCGACGGTTGCCAGTGTGGCTACTTCACAAAATTGAAGGCAAAAAAAAAAGCACTGACTGTCAGGCATTAAATTATCCCATTGGCAAAGAATTGGATTGTAAATTACGTGAAGGATGTGGGAAAGATATCAAATTTTCTGCATATCGGTAGAGTAGAGTACCGTTGGTTCCACTTTACAAGCACGCATCGCCAGGAGGCAAAAGGACCCAACACCAGCACGAGGCTGATTTGATTTGAAAGGGTTTAACATGCAGACCAAGATTCCTAGTATGTTCAAAAGTTGATGATACCAGACCAACACTCCAACACTAGTGAAACCATGTGCCTAAAAGGACATATAACGCCACATTCTGATGGACTGGGTTTCATGTACATAAAATACCTAGTTAAATTTTAAGATGCATTTATAGTACGTTCTGTAAAACACAAGGGCTTTGTACAGCCCAGTATTTGCATTTATTTCTATACAAGTGCTCGGTAGTGGATTCCGGAAGATGATAAATCAGCCAAAGAAATTGAATGCAGTCAGTTACAAAAAGTAGTAATGCTGCAACTTTTTCCCCCAAGCTGCCCTTTGCCACATTTGCTTTTACTTTGTGATATACATAATCACGTTTTGGGTCCATGTAATGCATGTTTTGAAAATGTTATGGGGATTAGGGGTATATAACATGTCATAGGGCATGTTATGTACCCTTTGGAACATTCATAACATGAAAGGTTATGAGTCCAAAACATGCCCAGGTATCACCCAATTTGCTTTAGAAAATTCGAATGGGGCAAAGGGCAGACTGGGGGAAAAAATCGCAGCCTTACTTTTGTGGTGACTGCATTCAATTTCTTTGGCCGATTTTACATTTTCCAGGAATTCCTTTGTCTGCTCAACACTAGATACACCAGTGGGTAAAGATAAGTATATGCCTTTTCTTGCTTATATGCTTCTCATGTGTTTTGAATTGCCTCATTTATGTTGGTAGATTTGAAGTTTATGTGTATTTGAAGGATGCTTGCTTGTTTTGAGGTGGGCTAAAAGGAAAAAAAGGAGTCAGGGTGAACCAGCATATACACTGGTACAGAAGTACATTGGCAACTTTGACATGTGTTTACTGAATAATTAATTAAGTTTGAAATTTTCATTTTGACAAATATAATATTCTTGAAATTCCCTTCACAAAAAAAATTTTATTGAAAAAAAATTCCAAAAATTTGAACATTTTTGAAAATAGTATAATTAGTGTCAAAGCTGTGAAGCTAGTACTAGGAGGAGTGTGCCCTAGTATTAGGTTTAGGGTTATTCTGCCAAGCTCGTACTAGGAGTTTGCCTTCCAACTACACCAAGTTTCCTACAAGATCTTCAACGAATAAGATACTTACGCATTGTACCAAATAGCACAAACACATGACTTACATGCATGTCACAAAGCAGGAGTAGGATAACAAGTTAGTTTTTTCCTCCGCTACTTCTCCCATTGCAATTTAATGTTGATTCGGTCTTGGGATGCTAGCTAATGGCACAAAATCAAAAAATTGAAAAAAATCACAACATTTATGTTGTGGTGTTCACCTCAATTACCCATTTAACAACGCTCCTAAATTCTAATCATTGAAAGCTTATCAAAACATGCAATAATGCATTCAACTAATATCTATATATGAAGGAAGGTAGACTGTTCTGTTTTGTAGTGTTGAGGTCCACCAAACTGGGATGCTTCAGATCATGTTCTTGATGTCTTTGGAAAGCTCTCAGCGTGGAGGTGTGCATGGGCTGGGTTCCATAATGTTTGGACTTGCAGTGCAAAAGTTCTTGAATATTGAATGATTTCTTCACTGAAAATTAAATTAAATTATAGCTAAAAATTTCGGAGGAATTGGAATGTGTCTTACATGTTAAGATGAAGCGAGCGAGTCCCAATGGAGATTCACTGCAGTTCTGAAACACGGCGTGGGCAGACTCTGCTGATTAATATTCTGCAGGGGAAGCCTCCCGGCATTACGGAGGGCCAGGGGGCCCACTCTCTGCATGGTGCAGGGTTTTGCCCAATCCTCATTACAAAACTGCAGTGAATATGCATTGGGACTGGCCCACGTCCTTGTCAAGACCTGATAAATATCTCTTGCAATGATTTTCTGTTCACTGAAGATCCTACCGCTGAATACGTGTTAAGAACGTTCATACGGTGAATCTGGGTCCGCAGGATTTAATGGAATTCATTTGGTAACATTTGGATTCAGAACGTGGGAGATATTGATTTTGAAGTGATTTCTGCAGCTGAAAATTCAAATAAATTCCAAAAGACCAGGCTTTGGAAGGAAAAGTCAGTTGAGAACGTGGCGGCCTTGAAGGCTTACCATTCAATTCAAGCACGATTCGCTTTCATATTTGGCTGTTCAAAAAAATCCATGCATACATTGCAAGATAATGGTCCCATGTTGAGTTTCCCAATTTTGTAATGGGTTCACACTTGGGCCAATGGCACAGGCCACACTAGTTTTGAGGAAAAGAGATGGTAGTTCTAGCTACCAATCTTATGAAAATCAATTAAAATCCTCAACATTAATTATTTGGAAAAAACTAGGGATAACATTCATTAGCAATTGAAATGGGTTTAGATAAAATGTTGTGGAAAAATGTATGTTGAAATTGGATGAAGAGAAAATAAACAGATGAATTAGATGAACAATCACTGATGACATGATTTTGTTGGATAAACCCATCAAATGTCAATATTTGGATGGAATGAAAATTGTGAGATGTATGTTTTGGGAATAAATGGGAAAATTTAACGGTTGGAAATTGTATCTATAAAATGGAATTGAATTTGGTCCATCAATCAACCTGATATTAAAAAATTCCATTATGTCATTTTTAATGGATGAAGGTGATTTCATTGGGTGAGATACACTCTAAATCAAGGGTAATAACTGGTACCAGGTTTGGTGAATTAGAACCACCGGTTCTGATTTCATTTAGTAATATTCAAATTGGAATTGGGTTTGAATGTCAAAACTGGAACTGGAACTAGATTTTCTTTCTAATTGTTGGTCCTTGTTCTATTTATGTCTGGAACTAGGACCAAAACCTAATTTTTTGAAATATGTTTTTGAAAAAAAGGTAACTAAAACTAAGGTTAACCAAAGGTTAACCAGTGATTGTCCTCTAGTTCCAGTCCAGGTCAATAAGAATTGAACCACAACCAAATCTAATTTTCAAGATAAGAAATCAAATCAAATTTATTGTCAAAAAAACCAGATCAAAAATCAAATTCTCAATTCCAATTTATGTGTGAAATTTAAACCATTGTAATATATGTTTTAGAACTGAAACTGGAGATTCTTCATAAAGGAGAGAACCACAGAACATTGATAATAAACTACTAACCCAAAACTTGAATTTGAATTATAATTAACTAATGTGATGTTTAATATTATAATTAGATTATAATATTATTTTACTTACAAACCAACCAAGTGTTGGACAATGTTTGAAAAAAAACTGAATTTTCTACCAAAAAATTTATAATTTTTACAGTTAACACAAATAAGCGGATAACACATTTTAACTGATTGCAAAAGCAAGGGTTTTTTTAAAAAAGCCTTTTAACCTTTCAATGGTTTGGTCACTTGTTTTTCAATTGTAATGCAGTTTAAGTTTTGAAAATGCATTTCAATTGCCTTGCATTGATAGTAGTATTGCATGGATGATTAATATATTACCAACCACAACCTGATTGAGAAAGTCACTTTCAATATGCTCTTGAAGTTTCGAGTACTAGCCTAGTTTGGCAGCAAGGTGCCTATATATATATATATATATATATAAACATATATATTTATATATATTTAAAAAAAAAACTCGTCACTTCTTTTCGTCACTAAAAATAATATTATTTTACAATTTGATGTTATACTAAATAATGAAGATAATGTGCGTGAGAGATTTTTTCAGACTTCTGGCATGACAAACAAGTATGTTTTTGGAAATTAATTACTAATTTTGTAATAACTTTTTAGTTGTAATGGATAGATGTGATTGAAAATGCCTATAGTCACCTTTTACAAGTACCATAAGACAACTCATCACAAAAAACACCATGTGGCATGGTAGTCAAACCAATAGTCACATAATGTTATGATTACATTTATGATTACATAATCATGAAAAACATCAAATTGTAAATTATATATTATTATTTAAATAAAAATTCGATATTATACATATTATATTATCTATCTATAGTATTATGTAATTGCATTATTTTCATCCTATGAGTTGTTAACATGTGTCACTACCTAGGATAGGCTAAAAATCTAATTTAGGTAGCTAAGTAAGCACCTAGGAAATGTAACCTATGTAGGCCATCTACACTAAATATTCCTTAAGGAATATTTTATCAACAAATCACAGTTAACCACCACCATGTCATTTGTGAAGGTTGATCCTTAAAACCTCAAGAATGAAGACCAATTACCAACAAACCATCTCACTTGTTATGAAATTATAAAAGGATGCATTTTATTTAACCAATTTTTCATTCTCAATGTTGCACAAATATTAATTTTCCTATTTGATATCTTATCAATATTTTGTCCAAATGACAAAGTTGTAAGTTCATTTTTAATCTTTTTTCAATCATCCACACATTTACATTTTTTCCATTTAAAAAATGTAAATTCATTTTTAGCAAAAACAACACTTGAATTCCTTGTTGAATAAGATTTCAATAACCATTTTTTGAATAAAAACCTCAAAAACATGATTTATAAATGAAACAAATTGTATGGCTTAAATAATAATAAATATATGATATATTTCCTAAATTTAAAAATATTTTGATTAAATCTTAAATATGAAATTATAATATTTCATATCTGATTGATATTTTTTCCCAAAAAAAATTAGAAGTTCATTTTTTATTCTTTTTCAAAGATGCACATACTTAATGATTCTTTATAAAAAAACTAATTCATTTCAACAAAATCAACTTGAGTTTCCTTGGTTAATAAAATTTCAATAACCATTCTTTTGAAGGAAAAAATTCAAATGCATGGTTTATTAATGGAAGAAAATATCCACTTAACATAATATTAAATAATGGATGTATCTCCAAATTTTTTAAAAATATTAATTTGAAATTATATTATAAAATTTTGATGTAAAATATATCTTAATGTAAAAAATAATAATTTTATAATATAATTTCAAATTAATATTTTAAAAAAATTTGGAGATACATCCATTATTTAGGTCGTAATATAAAATTTTCAGATATAAGTCAAGTATGGATCATAAATAAATATTATATATATAATAAATTTGTAAATTAATTCCAATATTTATGATGTATATTAATTTTTGAAACTAGATTTAAAACTAAAACATATCAAATAATGTTGTATAATTAGTATTTTAAATAATTATATATGTTTTATACATATAATATTTTTATTTTGATTTAAAACTATGATACGAAATTTAGTATAATTTATATTATGTATGATGCCATTAATTATATGCCCAATTTAACTAATTGAACTAATATTTAATGTGGATTATGGGGTCCAAATTTTTTTAAGTGTTCCAAAATCTTATCACAACATTGGCCTTTACTATATTTTTTGCTTAGTCCTTTTTTATTAAGTAAAAACGAATTTATGGATGATTATGATGGAATTTAGAATTATAATGGTATAAAATATGGTACTTATGAAATATTTCACAATTTTTGATTCATTTGTTTTGTTGAAGATCAAAACATAAGGAAAAAATGTACAAAGGACTCGGTCATTTCTATCCTTGGTTGTACACCTTAAAGGATTTCCACCTGATGGGGATTCCAATAATGTGGACATTGAATTAGAAAGTGTTGGTGGCTTGGTCATACATGCAAATGCACATGTTATTGCACATTTGAAGGGTAATGACATTTTGGTTGGATTAACACCCAAATAGTGAAATCAAATTATGCATAAGGTTAAGGGATTCAATTGTGAATGTAATTCCTTCCTATAAGTGTGGGTAGATGAACAAATGTGGGTTGTGTTTCACTTAGAACAACATGAAAACCTTGTGAGGCATGCTCATGAAGAATTGAACCATTTTATGGTTTGATGGACTTATAATTTGTTGTAGGCACAAATTGGGGGCAAAGGATGCAATTTCAAGTTCAACAATTTGTTGTTAAATGTTTGGAGTGTGATTAAATACAAGGTTCATTCAATGCACCTATGTTTCATTTTTAGTCATTGCTCATCATGGGGCTTGGATATTGGTGGAATTTGAATTTTACTAGCCCACTTAATTTGACCATGCAACATAACCAAATATATGTTTTTGGTTATGATTGAACATTTTTTGAAGTGGTTAGAATCAATGCCATTATCGCATTATAGTAGTGAGGGCATTACCTATGCATTTTTGGACATGGCTTTCAATAAATTTAGGGCTCCAACCAAAATATTCACAAACCAAATTACAAAATTATATGGGGAGTTTTAAAAGTTGTTTGAGAAAACATCAATTGATCATCGCACGATTTCACTACTTTGAGGTAGATGGGTTAGTTAATTGGGTGGTGTAGATGGTGAAATGAGATCTACAAAAATATGGACTCCAAAAAGTGCCATATTCAAGATTGGGACCTATGATTACCATGGTTAGTTATGGATTATAGGTTTAATTAGCAAGTTTTTTTTTCATTTTTTTCACCATACTATTTGGTTGTGAATTCGAACTACTAGGTCCTTAATTTGATGAGATGAAATGATGGTGATTAATTTGGATGATTTTAATGTGTGAATTTAAACATGTGAACAACAAGTTGCCTTATTCCAATGTGTTATGCCCATGTCTATGGAAAATTTGGCAATTGCCTAACACTAGGATACAATGCATTGTGCCACTATGTGTGGAGGTGGTTATTGGCCTCAAATTTGTAGATTTGAGTTAAGGGATTATGTCTACTCACATCAAAGAACATTAACTATTTGGATGTGATTATAAGGCATGTTATTTTTCATGTTTAGACGATTCTACCTTTTAAAGTGTTATTGTTGGAGGGTTAAGATGGTTAACTATGGAAGGATCATGTGCATAATTTGCACCATGTCACCTTCCCAATGTAGATGGCCAAATTGATTCATTTCTAATAGTGGTTCCTACTGGCTTATGAGTTATGTTATGTGGGTAATCTTTAAGAATTATCATTATGTTAATTTGTGATTAGTGTTTTCAAGCTTAGCATATGGGGTGTTTTATGCCACCCTTGGAAGAAATGCCAATGGACAAATGGTTTTGCTTTCAATGCACCAAATACATGTAGGTTCTTAAGGTTAAAATGTGGTAAAACTAATTTTAATGTGATTTTTCATGGTGATTCACATTTGGCTAGGAATTTGAAAGATTGCACCTAGGCGATTAATGATGGGGTTCATATTTATATTTGGTTGATTGGTTTTTTCACCTCAAAATCAAAATGTTCATCCATGGTGGACTTCCATCAATTAATTCAACATTCTTATCTAATTTAAGTGGGACCTTAACCCCAAATAAGGGAGCAATTTGGACATGGTGTACCATTCAAGGTATTTTCATGTTATGTTTTGTATGTGTGATGACAATGATAATATAAATGCCAACAAAGGAGTGCATGATAGTTGTCAAGTGTGTTAGTTTAATAATTTGGTTACATCCCAATTAGTTAGGGATATACCAAGTTAAATTAGTTGTTTGGGTTTTAATTTCAAATCTATTTAAGTGTGAACAAGGTTCAAATATTCTATGGGTGGGATATAATCTAATTTGTGTGATCTCAAATGACTTTTGGTGATTTGAGATTCCAACACATTCTACTATTGTATGTAAATTTGTATATGTTTTGTGCATAGTGTTAATTTTTACATTTTTGTGATGTGGAAATGTTCAGCTTGGATTCCTATTTTTATTATAAGTGAATTACCATTTTGGGTTCGGACATGATGTACCATTCAAGATATTTTCATTTTGTATGTGTGATGATAATAATAGTTAGAAGTGTCGACATAGGAATGCACGACATCCAATTAAAAGGTTGAGGGTTATGGTAGATAGAGATGGAAAGGGTGTTCAATGTAACATTGTGCTAATAGAAATTTACCTAGTAGAAGTTAAAAGAAGGAAAATGGTTAGAGTAACTAAATTTGTGATTCCCTTTTAGCTGTTCTCCAAAGGATGTTGTCTAAGAGGTGGAAGAATGGTTTAGGCAAGGCAAGGGAATTTAGGGTGCACTAATTTTATGTTTAATAGTTCCTTACACACCCATGGCCCACCCATGCCTGACTACCTAACTACCTACTTACACCCTACCTACCTAATTACCTACTTATGTCCTACCTACCCAACCATTTGATTTCCCATTTACTTATCCACCTCACTTACTTACCACTTACCTAACCTAACAAAATAAACAATGTGCCATTTTTTCTTTAGTTCCTAATAGAAAAAAATGTGAAATAAAAAAAAAAAATCCAATGAATACCCCCAATTTATAATAAGGGTATTAGTCTAAGTTGAAAATGGTGATGAACTGCTTTGAAAATATAAATTTCATATAACCAATGAAAAGCTTGGAGGGGTTTAATTTCTTTCTCTTCAATTTTTGGGGTCAGCGGGGGGGGGAATTTTTCATTTTTTTTGTTCCCATTAGGTTCCTAGGTCCCAAGGTGTTCCCTAATGTTCCCAATAACATTTCATTTTCTCTCCCATGTTGTTTAGCCATGGTTCAACTCCCATGTATGTAAGTTGTAAAAAAGGGTGAAGGAAAAGGGAGCATGACAAATGATGTTCTTAATTTGGGGAAGGAAACATGTTTAAGCTTTTATTTTGGGAAGTGCCCCATGTTCCAAAATATTGGTGATGGGTCAATCAAATGGCTCCTTCTCATTGTTTAGAAAAGAAAAACAAATTGTGGATGTGCCCTCTCATTAATTAATAGAAGCATGAAATAGTAATTGGTGGAGACGTCTTTATTTTTCCTTTTGGTGATGTTTTCTTTGATTAGGCCACCAAAAACACCCACTTAAAGGGAGACTCCTAAAATAAAACTTGCCCATATGGCCTAGTGATCACATCTTTCCACAATCCCAAAATACACCCAATGTGGTTTTATCTTTTGAGCTATTTATATAGTTAACAAGAGGAGGCCTTTGGGCAAAACATAGGGTATAAAGTTTGTTATTATTTGGGAACTTGGGGAACAAACCGAGAACAAAATAAATAATCACACAAAATACATTTGGGAACACCAAATTCCAAAAGTTTGAAATCCCTTTCCCTTCCCCTCCCTTCCCCTTCCTTCCCCCCTCAAAGGAAAAAAGTTGGGCCTATGTGCATGCTGCCTCACATCATCTATTGGGAAGGATTTCTACTTTTAGTTGTGTTGGTTAGCATTTTTGGCCTAGGTTAATGGCAAGGCATGAATTGTTTGGACATAAAACTATGAGGTTTTTTCAAAATTAAGAACAAAGAAAAAAACATGCTACTAAGTTCTTACTAATGTTGGGTGAGTAATTGGTTTGACAAGCTAGAACCATGGGTTCCAATTTTAGTTAGTAAAAATAAAAACCTTGTAAATAAAAATCAATGATGGGAACCCATTCATCAAAAGTACAAGGCAAATGAAAACACAAGTAAACAAAACCCAAAAAAAAAAAAAAAACAAAAGCAAAAAATCAAAAAAAAAAAGGATTAAAACTAAATCTATTTGAGTTACTAAAAAAAATAAAAAAATAGAATTTTATTTTTTATTTAAAA
>Ga0116231_10013791_pt1 | contig 11159 bp, 9 predicted proteins | sample S1TSphgellanicum_2_FD_89695 | JGI IMG/M metagenome (GOLD analysis project Ga0116231, IMG submission 89695) | Host-associated microbial communities from peat moss isolated from Minnesota, USA - S1T2_Fd - Sphagnum magellanicum MG | ecosystem: Host-associated > Plants > Peat moss > Unclassified...
ACCTGCTTTGGTGATGTACAGGAAGTTGTATATTGCTGATGCTCGGCCAAGGAAAAATGCTCTAGCAAATGGGGCAATGGGTGGTGGTTCTGAATCATCAGCCAACTACCTGCAGTGTGAGGTGAGGGAATACCTACACTTGTGATGAATGATTGTGACAAATGTACTTAACAGTGATGCAAGAAGTGTGCTTATGCTGAACTGGGGATCTGGGGAGAATCAGGTCGTCTTTCTGGGGATTGATAATATTCATGCTATGCGTGATAGCCTGGCTCGCCTCCGTGATTTCTTGGACATACATGGAGCTGCTTCATCAGATGGCTCATCATCACTCTTGGTTTGTGTTTGACCCTTTGTCACTCTTGGGAGGTTTCCATGAAGCCAAATGGAAAGTGTTTTAGGATACAGTCTGACATTGGGTTGGGTCATGCAGCGAAGTGGAGGGTGGGCATGGGGTGGTGGCAATGCAACAACCATGTCAGGAGCATTGTCAGCCTTGGGGGATAGCGGCTGGCTTGTGCACTGCCACACTGTTTTGATTGGAGCAGCTTGGATTGCTGCTCGCATTGCTCTGGAGGGTGCATCTGTTTTGGTGCATTGTAGGTATGTTATGTTATACCCCTGTTGATAATATAGTGAGGAGGTTTGCTTCTAGGTCATGTGTATATATGTATGTTATTTTATGTATGGGGTGCAGGAGGCCCCAACCACTGCCCATTCTATGTAGGCCTCTCCATGCATTAGCTTAGATGCTTGCTTGTATGGGTCAAGCTAAATGGAGTGAATCTTAGCCTCATAAGCTTGTTTCATCTTAATGAGGATGGTATTGATGTCTTTGATTAGCAATGCCAGAGTTCTAGTGGATATCCTTCTTGAGTCTTCCAGTTGATTCCACTACTCGAACAGAAACTAAGGAAAGATATTTTTAGATATTTGTTTGCTATAACTCTTGAGCAGATTACATATGCTTACGCACCCATTTTCCGGAACTGATGGTCAGTTGGGAGTGAGGGCACTGCCGTTCATGTGGAAGGTGATGGTCTAATACTTTGTGAGTGACACACAAGGTTATGACCACACTGATTCTTGTTGTGTCTGTTTTGGTGGGACACTGACACAACACTTTTTGCTTACCTTCTTTGATATATTCACATGATGATGATCTGTATGTGGAGAGAAAAGAATTTTTCAGGCAACGCAATTGTTGGGCAGCATGTGTTTCATGAATCAGATCTCCAATCGGTCAGATGTAAGAATACAGGCTGAGGGGATATGTAATGTGGGTATGCAGTGATGGTTGGGACCGAACCACACAGCTAATTTCAGTTGCAAGCATTCTGCTGGACCCTTACTACCGGACCTTTCAGGGTTTCCAGGTCACCACCCTTGAATCTGCCAGCCTGATATTCCTGCCTGTTCTTCCATTTATTTGCAAATTTCAATTCTCAGATGCCTTTGGGAATGTCTGTTTGGTTAAAGTTTGTTCTAAAGGAGACTGCTGAGGAAGCGTCAGATGTGAACTCAAGTCTCACAAAAGTTCCAAGAACTATGCCTAATTCCACAACAATCAAACTAGCACTAGCTTTGTTGCTTGACTAACAACCTTGTTAGGAGCTATCCTAGTTGATTGATTATGGGTATATCATAGACCTTGAACCAAAATGTAGCTGAAATATGTGTTTCTGTAAAATTGTCACTTCCAGGTGCTTATATGTTTTTCTCTGTAAAAATTTACAGTCATACAATCTCATTCTAACTGACATTTTCAGAGCTTCATAGCCTCGTAGCCACCCGCTGCGACAATTGTCTTGACCACAAATATGATCAAAACCTGCTGACTTCATAACACTCTGCATCCATTAAAATCATGGAGGATGTGCATACATGTACAACAGACACGATTTGTGTTCATCCATCCCTTGTGCCACTGCTGACAGTTTAAACTGGTGAGTGAAGCAGGCACTGGTGGAGAAGGACTGGTTGGCATATGGGCACTTGTTTGCAGAACGATTGGGCACACCCACTTATACTGGGATTCACATTGTGCCTTCTAGTGAGTCACTGGTACTCCAGATGGGGTCTGTCAGCACATCACCAGTGCGTGGTGCACCTGGATCTGCTTTTACATCCTCTGGCTCCCACTCTCCTGCTGCTCTGTCAAGTAACTACTCACCAATTTTTCTACAGGTCAGACTCTGGGCATCCTTTTCAGATAGCAACAATGTCCTTGATGCTATACTATGTGAGCCGGGTTAGTCATGCATGTAGTATGTTCCATGGAAGTTCCAGTTTGTATTGGTTACTTGTTAGTGTAGACGTGGATGTTGTGAAAGTATCTAAAGGATGTTCTGGCATTCCTGACAGCTTGACTCTGTGATTCTTGCAGTGGATTGATTGTGTGGCACAGCTCCTGCGAATTTATCCATCTGCTTTTGAGTTTTCTGCAGTAAGTTTGAAACTTTGTTCTGTTTTTCTGGTTGGCATGATGTACAACTCAATAGTTGAAGCTGGGTTTTCCATTTGTACTTAAGAAGGAAAGCTTGTGAACATGTTGGTCTGCCTTAGAAGTGAGTATTCTATGTTGAAATTGGGAAGCTAACTCTCCTACTCAGCTTTTATGTCCATGGTCTTTTCTTATGTGTAGCAGTTACATGCACGCTGACCTCCATGTTGATGGTTGGATGCCAGGCATATCTTGTGGAATTAATGGATTGTGTCCTTTCATGCCGCTTCGGAAACTTCCTTTGTAACAGGTGCCAATCATCCACTTGTGGAGAAATGTTTATGATTTATGATGCAGTGGACCTATGCTACAGGATAGCCAATGCTGATATTATGATAGATTTCTAATGAGGGTCTTTCTGGCTTGCTTGTACTGCCTTAGTCTGGGAAATTAGCCAGCTAGCTTGCTAGACTATGCAGTCTATTATTAGTATTGTTGCTTACACTCAGAAGTTGGTCTATGGCTGTGTCTGATGCATTGAAGGAAGAAACCATAGTAATTGTAGGCAAGGTGGAATTGATGTTGAATTAGTCATCAAAGCAAGCACAAATTACACATGCCAATTTGAAACAAGAACCAGACCAAACAAATATTGTGTAATTGCCTCCTATATAGAACCAAAGACAATTTATTTATCGGCACTTGTGCGGGATGTACTCCTTGTAAAATTAAACAAGTGGGAACCTTGCTGACACTGTACATTTTTGGTGGTTGTGTAGTGAAAAGGAAAGGGTCCAAGCAGGGATAGCAGAGTCAACTGGGTGTGTGTGGGCACACCTAGAGCAGCTGCGGGAGTCAGGCGGAAAGAAACATGAACACTACAATTTGTATTATAATAATATGAAGTACTCAGGGATTTTATTGCCACCAGCAGCAGCACTGTTTCCAACCCTGTGGCCCCATTTCTTTCTCCGGTGGTCTTGCCCCTCTCCTGTAAGCACTGGTGGCTGCTTACCTGTAGGCTGGACTCATGGCGGTGAGCTTGAATTAGAAGCTCATGCTGTTGCACAATCCTTCTCTTCACTTCAGAATGTAAGTATTGCATGATTATATCTTCTCTTTCATTTCTCACTGTAATTTTTTCTGCTTGTTGTACTTTCAGTTGGTGCTCAATCAGTGTCTGCCTTGCTGTTTAGTCAAATACATTGCTAAGAAGATAACTAGGTTGTACTTCCCCGCTGGCTGCTCAAGGGAGCAGTCTTGTGGCAATGAGGATTTTACAAAGCATCACATTGAAGCAAGGGTTTCAGAAATGATGGATTCATGTTAATTTGGGATCAGGCAAAGGAAAAAGCAGAATCCAAATTACAGGAGCTCATGACTGAAAGGCAGCTTCTACTGGAGCAGCTGCAAGAAGAACAAGAAGGACGGCTTTCAGCTACATCTGCAGCAGGTCGTGCACGCAGGGAGACAGCTGCACTTAAGCAGGTGATTGAGGCAATGGGCGGCAAGATTCATATATCTAGTTTTTCATCGCAGCTTCTACACACATCAGATGAAGAAACCAGAGACTTGGAGGATGCAAATACAGAACATAGGCCTGATTATCATCTCAATGACAATGGCTCTGAGCAACATCAGCTGGCAGTGTCACTGTGTATGGGGCCAGATTTTGATGGACCTGGGGATGTATCTCGAAGACCTTGTGGAGCTGAGTTAAATAGCAGTTGTAGCTTGCGCGCTAATGAAAGCTGTTGTTGGCCACAGAGCAGTTGCATTAGAATGGGCAGCGCTTTTATAGGTTTGCGCACTGATTTTGATGCATTGGAGCAGCTCTCTATTTTGGATCGCTATTTTGACATAGAACAGCCAGATCTAGTGCAACCACCTTGTTCACCACCACATCCACCTGGTGTGACTTAATTGTTCAATGATGAGCATCAATGGATGAAGTTGGAGAACTCTATAGTTGGTTTTTTGCATACAGTGTGTTGTACATAGTAGCTCATTTTTGCTCATAGGCTATAATTGCCTCCTTTCTGGAGGTTGATGATGCCTGTTGTGATCACAAATCTTCGTGATCACTATAACACGAGGGTACAAATGAAGGTGCCCAAATTGCGATGAGGACACTTAGATCATTCTGTGTATGAGAAGGGTAGGTTCAGGGGCTGTTATGATGAAGGTGCCCAAATTGTGAGTAGGACATTTGGATGATTATGTGTAGGGTAAAGCCCCAGCTTGGGGGGTGTTTCCAAAATAAGGGGCCTAGGATGAGGAGGTAGTTGAGTCTGGCCACATACTTTGGGAATGTCCCCCACTAGAGGGCTATTGGCTATTGAAAAAAGCATGAAGCTTGGAACTTTATCATCAACCTAAGCATACATATCATGCCTAAGGGGGCAGGGGGGTAGGGGGTGAATCTTATGCCTGTATGCAGTGGAAAGCATGAGGCAAACATTATCAATGAGGCAAATAAAGCTTTGCCTTCAAATTGGATTAGTTTGACATGAAATCTGTAATGCTTACTTCAATTTCTTGCAATTTCTTTGTAAATCCATGTTGTGTATCTTTGTGGTAGAGCATTTGAGTATATATTATGCCTCTTTTGTGTATGTTGTTCCACTTTGGCATCATTTGTGTTTTCAAGGGTGTAGTCACATAATAATGAAGTTAATGGCCCAATTAGATTCCTAAAAATGTAAGTTATTTTTCTCAAAATATTTTGGTACTATTGTTTTTGTTCTCATTCTAGGTTACCGCAGTGGACTGGAGAGCGTTCGCCATTGTTGGTGTTGTTGAGTTGCAGTTTCAGTAGTCCTGGAGAGCATTCACCATTTGTTGGTGTTGTTGAGTTGCAGTTTCAGTAATCGTGGAGAGCATTCACCATTTGTTGGTGTTGTTGAGTTGCAGTTTCAGTAGTCGTGGAGAGCATTCGCCATTGTTGATGTTGTTGAGTTGCAGTTTCAGTAGTCCTGGAGAGCATTCACCATTTGTTGGTGTTGTTGAGTTGCAGTTTCAGTAGTCGTGGAGAGCGTTCGCCATTGTTGATGTTGTTGAGTTGCAGTTTCAGTAGTCCCTTCAGCAAATTTTCATGTGTCTTGTACCTATTTTTCTAGGTATAAAATTTTCCTGAACTACCTACCTGCCTACTTTTGCAAACCTAAAATGCATTTGCACGAATTATCACATTCTTTGGCAAAGAGGCCTGAATTTGGCAAGAGATATAGCCAAGATAGGATGGTTTGGTCAATTATGCTGTATCTTCATTGATGTTTGGTGAATAATTATTTCAATGTCATTATATACAATAAAGATGTAGCTTCTTCTTCTTTTTTGAGACTTTGTCTATGCATATGATGAGTCAGAAACAAGCAGCTCCCAAATTTAAAAAATACTCCAAAAAAATTTCATAGTAAATTTGGAGGGTATGCTATTATACACATTGAAGTAGTGCCAACTCAAAAACAAGAGGCACTCTATAACTACAAGATACCTCCTCTTACACCTTTCTCACTCTTTCCACCTCATGATCTATCTATGCTTAGGCTTATGATAGCATTCACCTCTTGCTTGCTCCTACACGTGGTGATCTGCATATGTTTAGGCTTCTAATATGTTTACATATGTTTTACATCACACTTTTGCTCTTGCCACCTTGTGATCTATTGATAATGTTCCCCTTGCGCTTGGCTCCCATCAGCTTGTTGATCTATGTATGTTTAGGCTTATGATAATGTTCACCTTGCGCTTGTTGCTACCGTCTCATGATCTATGTTCAGTCCTATGATAATGTTCCCCTAGTGCATGCTCCTACCACTTCGTAATCTGTGTTCAAGGTTTATGGGTAAAGCCCACAAGTTGGTGGGGCAAACATTTCTGAAATGTGGGTCAGATTTGACTACAGCAGAACCCTTGGGGTGCTGCGCAGGACTACCAACTCACACCCACAAAGTTCCTAGTGGGTTTTTAGGGGTCCTGCCTTGACTAAAGTCTCATCCTAGGCCCTTCATTCCAGTCATGCATTGCATTGCATTGCATTGTGTGTTCCCCCCACCTTAACCCTAGATTTTCCCTTGGATTTGCTCAATGAATTGATGGAATCAAAGAATTGATGGAAGGTGCATAGGTTAAGTATCTACTACTCTATGATTGGGATTGAAGGTTTGAGTGACAATCATGGTGGTGGTGGTGTTGTGGTAGTGGTGATGGTGGAGTTTGAAGATTGACATTTGTACAGTGATGTTGTTGTTGTTAATGTTATGGTTGAACCCAAACTTTCCATTGGGTTTGTTCAAAGAATTGATGGAAGGTGAATGGGCTAATAACTACCTACAAGTCTAGGATTGGGATGGAAGGTCAGATTGACAATCATGGTGAAATGTTGTTGTTGTGGTGGTGGGGGTGGTGATGGTGGTGGAGTTTGAAGATTGACGTTTGTGCAATGATTTATACAAGCTTCGAGTTCGTGCTGCTAGTGCCAGGTTGATGAACACTCCCACTGCACACACAGCAGCCATGATGATGAAGGCAAGCCTGAAACAATGAGCTCCTGAACATTTCCCCTCTGCTGCTGTAGCAGCTTGTTGCAATAATGTTACTGATGATGATGATGAGTCTTCTAATAGGAAAGAAGAGAAAGAAGCAGCAGCAGCAGAAGAAGAATGTTCAGATGAAGAAGTCGGAATTATTGCAGGTTCCGAGTTGTATGTCCACAAAGTTTTTTTTCCCATTTCTGTTTCTCTTTGGCGTTCACGGTCGAAAAGAGGACCAACGAGGCTAGAGAACAAGAAGGAACCCATTGCACTGGAGATGGTGATTGTACAGTAGAGCATTCCAATGTGTTTGAGACCGAAAAGCTCTGAGGCTGTCGGAACGATGACGGCCCACAGAATGCCGAAGGAGATTCCTGTGAAAATGGATGCCGGGTACAGTGAACCGGGCAATGCTGTGGCAAACAGCAGATGAGCAAACACTAAACCGGATTGCGCAATTGCCATCCAAATGGGTCTTGGAATTGCTGCCAACCTGCACACGAGAGAGAGAGAAAAAGAAGTCATGAGAACAGTTTCTCCCCATCAGAATTCAAGCTTCGAAAGGATTCGGACAATGTGGGTGGTGGTGTCGAGATCATGCATGCGTGTTGTTTGTCTTTACCTGACACCGTAATCAGAGACGATACCGCCTCCCAGTCGGCCTAAGGAGCTCATGGTGCTGATGAGCGTGACGAAGACGGTGACATTGTTGAGACCCTGAACTTCTCCCAGCTGACCGAGGTTGTTCTGTGCAGTCACGGCTGTCCCGGATCCGATGAGGAAGGAAAGGAACAGCAGCCAGTAGTCGAGTTTGGTCACTGCTTGCATCAAGTTCATTTCTGGTTCATGGCCTGCAAATTCTTCTTCGACGTTGTTTGCTTCTTCCACAGCTTCCGCTAAAGATCGAACCGCTTTCGCCGCCGCCTCTTCTTCTTCTTCTACTGATGTTAAAATCTGCACTACAGGCGCCGCGACCTCGCTGTGATTTTTGGTCTGAGCCGGGAAATCTTCAACATCAACTCGGTGGGGGCACTGGGAGTGGCATTGCTGATCCCGAGGAAGTAAGAAAGGCTCTCGAGCTGCTGGAGCAGCTACATCCGTTCTATATTGGTAGCGACGTTTTGAGAATTTAGCAATGAGCGTGGGGAGAAAGAGAGGAGCTCCGAGGAAGAAAATCATGCCACAAGCGATCACTTGAGTGGCCAGTGTATTGATGAAGCCCAGGGAGGTGAGAAGAGCTGCAGCCAGCAAGTAGAGTGTGAAGGCAAACAGTACGAAATAGAACCACAGAAAGCTGAATTTGTTTGTGGACGCAGCTGAGGAGGAGGAGGAGGAGAAGTTGTCCTCGTCATCGTCATCGTCTTCATCGTCGAACTCCAGCTCCGGGGAGGCAGCCGGGGTGATGGGACGAATGAAGGGGAAAGCAAGAAAACAGACGCCAGTGATAACACTTGCAGCAAGCAGGAGGAAAGAAGCGGGACTGTCGCTGTGCAAGACTGCAGCATAGAGGAGACTGAAGATGGCGCTGCTGAGTCCGAAGCAGCACTTGAGAATCCCAGTGACTGCCCCTCTTTTATGTGGGAAGTTGCGCAAATTCACTACTATGTTTACTGTGTCCAGCCATGGTCCACCGTTGGACCCCACTGCCAACAACACGCACACCTGAAGGAAGCACAACAACAACAACAATTAGAATTGGCACACACACACACACACACACAAAGAAACAACAAACCCATCAACCACCCATCATGATCATGAATTCTGATTAGAATCAACACAAAGTTCTACTTTCAGAGAAATTTTCTGTGATCAAAAAACGGTTTGCTCATCAAAGTTTTGTAACATTTAAACTACAATCTTGACAATCCCTTGCAACGACCAACCCCATCTACAATCAAAAAGGTTTACTCATTGAAAACTTGTAACATTAATTAAATGACAACCCCTCACAAATGATCTACAATCAAAAACTTGGTTTATTCATTCAAAGCTTGTAACATAATTAATTACTACAATTTTGCCAATCCCTTGCAACAACCAAACCCCATCACACTCATTGTTACCAAAATCAACACAAAAAAAATTCTACTTCCAAAGAATTTCATGCAGAAGAAAACATGAATCTCTTTGAAAAGATCTCAGTACCATCCAGTATGGTGGAGGTGCAATTCTGCCACTGAGCACAAGCCAGAGCACACCATAGCCCACGAAGCTCTGGATGGAGCCGAGAGCCAAGAATCCCCACACGGGTATCACGTCCACAGCAAGTCCTTGCAACACGGCAACATAAGTTCCCAAATCCTTGGCGAAGCCCAGAGTGTTGAGCTGAGCTTGGTTGTAGCCTAGAAACTCCTTCAGCATGGGGGAGTAGAGACCAAAACAATAGCAAACGCCCACTGTCGCTTGCACCCACGATGACGCCACCATCCCCGCCCATCTTGCATTTTCATGAGCCTTTAAAGCGCTATTACCACGCATCTCCAACAACATCAATTTGCTCAAGCAAACCTTTAAAACTATATTAGATTAGGTACACTCTTAAAGAGTATAAAATCTTAGCGTGTTACCAAAAAAAAAAAAGATTGAATCCACCAAAGAATTGAAACCAAAACCAAACTAACTAACTCTCAGCACAAAAATTTTGCTGGAACTCACAAACAAAAAGTCTAGCTAAGGTTTTTAATTTCTGAGATTCAATGAAGCTCTAGAGCCTGCTTGCTTGCTTGCTTGCTTGCTTGCTTGCTGAAAACACACTACCAACAAAAAAAAGTCTAGCTAAGGTTTTTAATTTCTGAGATTCAATGAAGCTCTAGAGCCTGCTTGCTTGCTTGCTTGCTGAAAACACACTACCAACCTTCGAATTCTCTTCACTCAAAAACAAAGTTTGAGTTGAAGAAAGTTGAGAGAGCAATTGCAACACTCTCTCTTGCAAGCAGTCTGTAAGCAAGCAAGTAAAGGGAGAGAGAGAAAGGGAGACGACTGGGGATGATGTAGTTTCCATTTTGGTCCCCTGTTTTGAAGAAACGTTCACCAGGTGGAACTGCATGGAACCCAGTTGGATTCCCTATAGGAACTCCTCCACGTTTGGACACGTGTTGGGCAGTTTAGGTACCCAGTTTGGACGGTTCTTAGAACCGCAGGTTCTGGTGCCAGTTCCAGTTCCAGTTCCAGTCAGTAAAAATGAAATCGGAATTGGGATTTATTTTTATTTTTTTTGGGGGGAGGGGGGGACGATCCAGACCCAAAACCAAAAATTGCTCTAAATTTTATTTATAAATAAATTTATTTATTTATTTATTTATTTATTTATAATTTATTGGTGGAGCATTGTACCACCAATAAAATGTGACCACCAATATCAACTACACACCTAGACCCACAAAATTAATTAATTAATTAATTAAAATTAAAATTGCATACTTGAAAATCAAAACTATATTCTTAATGCCCACCCCAAGCCCAATTTTTCTTTTCTTTTTTAAGTTTTTATTATTCTAAAAACTGAGCTTTTTTTTTTCTTAAACTAACAACATATTTACCCTAGAAAGAATTATTCTTATTCTTATTATTATTATTATTATTTGTAATCAAAAATTAAATTTTTAATTCTAAAAAACCAGGTTTTGGGGGCAGCTTCCAGTTTGGAGTTTGGTTCGAACTGGAGAACAACGGACAGTTGCCAGTTCCAGTTGCAACTCTGGTTGTTTGCCAAACACTATTTGAACTTGCCATCACAAAAGGCCCCAGCCATTATTTATTACCAAAGGAATTGGCTGCTTGTTCAACAAGTGGCTCCCAAGTGCATAATAATGGCTCGGCCCCTTTCAATGGCATCCACAAAGGATAATAAATAAATATATTCAACATACTAAATTAGAAACACATGGTGGTCAGCACGGATTTCTTTTGCCAAATTTTTGGCTATTGGTGACCACCCTCAAAAAAAAAAAAAAAAAGGAAATTTAAGTTTTTTTTTGGGTAAAGTCTTCAAATAAATGCTTTAAATTTTTTAGAATTTGCCAAACTTTGAAAACCACAAAACTGAAAAAAAAAAAAGTTAATTTTTTTTTTTTTTTTTTTTTTTTTAAAAAATAATATTATTAATGGTTAAAAGCAAGGGAATTTTTTTTTTTTTTTTGTTAAAAATTTTTTTTTTGGGGATTTCCCACGCCCTTTAA